>WNGR01002309.1_pt1 | contig 21012 bp, 17 predicted proteins | sample 5407581 | NCBI WGS metagenome assembly WNGR01 (sample SAMN13153383, study PRJNA577476) | soil metagenome | isolation source: 80 cm soil or saprolite under Garry oak tree replicate 2 | place: USA:California | collected 2016-06-15
GGATTCACCCTTTTCTACCCACTCCTCTTCGCTGGCCTGGTCCTTATGCTCACCGGCCCAAGACCTGGGCGTGCTTGTGTTAAGATGGGACTCGACGCTGCCATTACGACGTTTTGTATTTTGGGAGCAAGCTGGTACTTTTTTATTGCTCCGACTCTTCTCATACAGAGAGTTACTCATGTCTCTACAGCTGCCCTCTTTACCGCGCTATCGTATCCTTTCTGGGACATGCTGCTCATGCTGGCTACTCTAATGATCCTCCGACGCTGCGCTGAGCGGACCTTGCACCCATCCCTGCTCCTCTGTGGGGCAGGGCTCCTCACTGCTATCCTGGCCGACACAGGCTATGCCCACTTCACAGCCCTTGGCATGTATTCTTCCGCTATGTTTGTTGGCCCATTTCGCGTGATGAGCGTCTTGTTGATTGGCCTCTCTGCACACTACCAATATGCTGCACTCGCCCGCAGAGGCTCTGCTATAGGCATCCATCGACACCAAATTGCGGCAAGCAAAGCAAGGGTCTCCCACAATCAACATGATCAAGATGAGATATCTCCTCGTCGTTTCATCCTCCTGCACGGTGTCTTTCTCTATCTTCCTCTCAGCATTCTGCTGGCACTGACACTTGGGAGTGAAGTGATAAACGACGAACAAAGAACACTCTTCCTGGTGGTGCTTACGGCTATAGTTGGTCTTTTCGTCGCTGCCCGCTATTTACTTGCGATGTATGAGAACGCGCTTCTCTTGCGAGAGCGAGAGCGGCAACGTCAAGAAGCGGAGCGTCTCTACATGGAAGTTCACGCGGCCCATCAACGTCTACAAGAGGTGGATCAACTCAAAGACCAGTTTATGATCACAGCCTCGCACGAAATACGTGCGCCGCTCACCTGCGTGCAAGGGTACCTCAAATTGCTGACGCAATTTCACGAGTTCATCCCACCTGAGCGATACCAGGACTTTCTGCAAAAAGCAGAGCGCAGCTGCACTGAACTCGTAGTGCTTCTCAACAATATCATGGATGCGAGTTACCTGGAAGTCGATGGAAGCATCCATTCCACCCACGTTGAGCCGGTGGGGGCTCAGGATATGATACAAAGCGTCACGAACCTCATCGAGCCACAAGTAATGCACGAACGACGAGAGGTCCAGCTAGATATTCCACCTGATGTGACCGTGCAAGCCGACCCGGTACGCCTGCGCCAGGTTCTTCTCAATATCACCGTCAATGCCTTGAAATATTCACCACCTCGGACTCCCCTGACATTCTCTGCTCAGATTATGCCAGGTTCGGAAGATGAAGTTGTCATATGTGTGACCGACAAGGGCAGAGGGATCGCGCCAGAAGACCAGGCACGCCTCTTCCAACGTTTTACACGCCTGGAGAGCGCTATCAACAGTCCGGTCCAGGGCTCAGGTCTGGGTTTATATATCTCCCGCCGGCTAATCGAAGGTATGGGTGGGAAGATTTGTATTGAGAGCAGCGGTATTCCGGGGGAAGGCACTACCGTTCATATCCAGCTTCCTCGCTCCTGGAAAAGTGCAGTATAAATACAAAGGGCTTCTCAAAGTGTAGGGGCAATATCCTCGTACAGGCGGGTCGCCTGCGGCGACCCCACGTTGTAGTACAAGTTTGTGTGTTTTGCGTGCGCTGGCGCGCACGCAAAACACACAAACTTGTATAAAAGGACTCTTCGCGGCGTAGCCGCAAGATGTACGTGAGTATTACCCCTACGGTTTGAGAAGCCTTGATGTCAGGTCAGTGGACTTGACAATCTGGCCAGTAGAACCTACCATTGTGTACATAGACCTTGCACCGGAAGAGTATACCCCTTTGGATGGAAAGAGGGAGCGGCTTCATTGCTGCTCCTGAGCTGAAAAGCAACCTATTTTTTCGAGCCGTGAAAGGAGCGAACCGTGCCAGACAATATTCATACCAAGTATCTTTTGAGCGAAGATGAAACACCCCGTAGTTGGTACAACATTATGCCCGATCTGCCCAAACCGCCAGCGCCCATCTTGCATCCCGGCACCAAACAGCCGGTCACGCCTGACGACCTGGCCCCCCTATTTCCCATGGCGTTGATTATGCAGGAGGTGAGTACCGAACCCTCTATTGAGATACCAGAGCCTATCCGGCAGGTCTACATGCAGTGGCGGCCCACTCCGCTCTTCCGGGCACGCCGGTTAGAAAAGGCCTTAGATACTCCCGCCCGTATTTATTACAAATACGAGGGAGTCAGCCCAGTGGGCAGCCACAAGCCAAACACGGCTGTAGCGCAGGTCTACTACAACAAGCAAGAAGGGGTCAAGAAGATCTCGACCGAAACGGGTGCGGGACAATGGGGATCGGCACTGGCAATGGCGGGCGCGTTCTTCGGCGTGGATATTGAGATCTTCATGGTCAAGGTCAGTTACCAACAAAAGCCTTATCGTAGAAATATGATGCAAGCCTATGGAGCAACCGTTCATGCCAGCCCGACCAATTTAACGGACGCGGGACGCAGCATCCTGGCGCAAGACCCCAACAATATGGGGAGCCTGGGAATTGCTATCAGTGAAGCGGTGGAAGTGGCTGCCAAGAGCGGCGGTTCAATTAAGTACTCACTGGGCAGTCTGCTGAACCATGTTTTGCTCCATCAGACGATTATTGGGGAAGAGGCTCTGCTCCAGATGGCGAAGGCAGATGATTACCCGGATGTTGTCGTTGGATGTGTAGGCGGTGGCAGTAATTTTGCGGGCCTGGCATTTCCTTTCATTGGTGAAGCTCGCAAGAAAGGACTGAAGACCCGCTTCCTGGCCGCAGAACCGATGGCGTGCCCCAGTTTGACCAAGGGCGTGTACGCCTATGATTTTGGAGATACTATCGGGATGACTCCGCTGATCAAGATGCACACCCTCGGCCACGATTTTATGCCGCCAGGGATTCACTCGGGCGGGCTGCGCTATCACGGTATGGCCCCGTTGATGTCGCTGCTGCACAACGAAGGCATTGTCGAGGCTCAGGCCTTTCACCAGCTTTCCGTCTTTGAGGCAGCGGTGCAGTTTGCACGCGCAGAAGGCATCATTCCCGCACCCGAAGCCGCACATGCCATCCGCGCCATAATCAACGAAGCGCTCCAGGCCAAGGAGGCAGGAGAAGAGCGAGTCATTCTCTTCAACCTGTGCGGGCATGGCCACTTCGATATGGCTGCCTATGATGCCTACTTCGCCGGCAAACTACAAGATTATGAGTATCCGGCCGAGGCGGTCGCCGCTGCCCAGCAAAGGATGCCACAAGTGGTTTAGTAGAAGATCCGTCAGCTCATTGACAGACAGGAGCCAGGGCGCTGCCCTGGCTCCTGTCTAGCTTTTTAATGGCTTGCCTGGCCGAACATTACTCGCCCGCTACGTCTTTTCTGCCCAAAGAGCAGGTACAGCAGCGGACCAATAATAACGGGAATGGGCATCAGCCAGATGACTGCTAACCAGATTAACTTGCCTGAGAACGTATGATCGTCTTCCAGAGTCATCACCGTTACAATGATATGACCTAAAAGGGGAACCAAGACGATTATTAAAAACAGTAGTGAGTTCATTAAACACCCACGGTTGCCTGACATGGATAGTCTCCTCAGAGTAAAGCGTTAGTCCTGAGCCGTTCACATAGTGATGAGGACCAACGCACTTGTTTTTCAGTTCCTATCTGTCTTACGAATCTGGTACTCTTTTGTTGCACCAGATACTGTCTTCTATGGCTGTAGTGGCAATACCCCGTACAGGTGGGTCGCCTGCGGCGACCCCAAGTTTTTGTGTGTTTGGCGTGCGCTAGCGCACGCCAAACACACAAAAACTTGTATAAAAGGACTATTTGCGGCGAAGCCGCAACATGACGTGGGCATTGCCCCTATAGTCTATGGTACCTATCGTTCCCCAAATGATGCACTGGCATAGCCCCCACTGGCGCCAGAGATGTTAAAGAAGAGATCTTGCTCCGTTACAATGGGTACGGTTGCGTAGATGGCCGTGCCCACCGTCTTATTTGTCCCCACGTCATTGAGCATATTGACCGTCAGGCGGGAGTTAGCCGCCAATGTATAGGTCTTGACAATTGGGGCACCGGAAGGCAGGTAGTAGACGACCTGCACCTGTGCCTGCACATTGTTGGGATTAGCCAGGGCAAGGTATTCGGTATAACCACTGGTGGTATCGCCCTGCGCCAGGTACCAGCTTGTAAGGGCGGTGCTACTGCCCATGGTTGTCGAGCTACCCAGGATTGTTCCATTGAGATTCGTCGAGAAGAAATCCTGACGTTCAGCTACAATGGGCAAACTGGCGGTGAGAACAGTCGAGTGGAAGCCCCATTTCGCGACGCTATTGACATTGACCTCGATACGACTCAGTCCAGGCACACTCACTTTCTGCGAAACTACCTGGCCATTGACGGACAGGTAACGAATCTGCACATTCGCTAACCCAACGCCAGGATTGGAGAGAATGAGACGTTCATTGAAGCCTGGATTGGTGTTGCCACCGGCGAAGTACCAGGTTGTTTGGGGAGAGGTAGCGCCGACGACAGAATTGCCGCCACGCAGGTTACTCATCACGAGGTACTCAGGTCGCTCGATCATGACAGGGCCGCTGGCTGAGATGGACATACCGAACTGTTGATTGGGTATGTCATTACCTAGCACTATGGTGCTGCGTGAACGAGCAGGAATGGTATAGATGCCATTATTGGCGCCAAGGGGTATAAGTATGGTACGGCTACCTAAAAGGTATGAAATCTTGATCGTGACAGACTGCGCAGCGGGGTTCATAACGGTCAGGAGGGTGTCCCAACCAAAGGTGGTATTACCCTCGGCGAAGTACCAGGTGGTACTCAACGCCGGTGACCCAACGCTGTCAGAGGCGGCGACGAATGATCCATTGTGGATGAACATGCTGCGCTCGGCCACAATGGGCTGGTCACTCTGTACGATCATACTCACAGCTTGATTGGCACCCGCTTCCTGGTTAATGTTCAAGAGGCTATGCGCCTGGGCCGGCACGGCGTAGGTGTGAGTCTGCGGAACGCCTTGCGCATAGAGATAGGTCACGGAGACTGAAGCCTGGCTGACACCCGGGTTGGTCAGCGACAGATACTCGGTCGTGCCAGAGCCTGTATATCCTTCCGCAAAGTAGTAGACTTTGGGAAGTGTTGGCGTGATAGTTACGGCCAGCTTTAAAGGGGTCCCACCAAGCGAGGAGAACCATATCCCTTGCTGCTGGAGGTCGTAGACGAGCTGGTAGCTACCTGCTAAAGCGGGGGAATGCAGCGTGATGGGTATCGAGACGCTCTGACCCGGAGCAACGTCGTTGGGAAGAGTGCCAGTGCTGCTGGCACCAGCTACTGCTGCACTTAGAGGGTGCCCGGAGGTATCCAGCCAGTAATATCCAAGGGTTACCGGCGCGCTGCCGGATGCTGGCCAGGTAATAGCTCCCTTGTTTTGCACATTGACACTGATGTGTATGGTCGCTCCTGGCGTTAGTGTTGTGGGCAAGGGCAGAGGGCCAAAGACTTCAGTATAGTGTGCAACCTGGACGCTGTCGTTGTGTACCTGGGCGCCCTGTTGTGAAAAGGTTTTGGGGCCTTGCAGCATATCCCATTGCAGGGTGTACGAGCCCTCCTGTGTGGGTGTGTGCACCGGCACGGTCACCGTCACAGAGGCATTAGGATTGACATCCTGGTTTAATACGGCAGGATTGCCGGTGGCAATGACCTGTTTTTGGGCATTGAGCCAGCGGTAGAGCACTTCTACTGCACCTGTGCCTGTCGCTTTCCAGGTAAAGTTGCTGGTATTCTTGAGTGTCAAATTGACATTGGTCGTGCTGTTCGGCAGCATGGCGGGCGGTGTCCCATCGTTTGTCACCGCAAATCCATAGACTGGCGTTGGTGGTGGCGTTGGCGTTGGGGTTGGCGTTGGGGTTGGCGTTGGAGGCGCCGGCTCTGAGACAGGTACAAACTCCGCACCGTCAGCAGAGACCTGGGCGCCATTCTCGCCCGTGGCGTTACTCAGGACAACTCGACCGGGCTGTGCAGCTTTGAAGTAGTACGTTCCGAGGCTAATCCACTGCGGACCGGTACTTTCCCAGCCGAACGGTCCCTGGAAGGAGCCAATGTGTGTTTCATCAACGTAGACCATGTGGCTGACTTGTGTGCCAGGATTGTTGGGATCGACACTGTAGACGGTATAGGGAACCCAGCTACTACTGGCATGAGTATCAGTGACAAAGACACCAACTTCATAATAGCCATCGGCGGGTAGCCTGGGCTGCCAGGTGGCAGTGGCTGTAGCGCCACCACTCGAGGTAGATGTCCAGTGCAGGTTACCCTTGATAGCGGTGGACGAAGTATCCCGGCTCCAGTTGCCTGTGCTGCTCCAACCTGCATCTCCATCATCAACAAGGGTTGCACCAGGATAGACTGCATTGCCATGACTACTTAAGACTGGCACGGTATAGCTGGTACCCGGGTTATCCACCCAGAGGTAGTTATCCGATACGACATTGGGGTCAGGATAGTTGCCTGTCCAGCCGAAGGGGTCGGTGGCGTTCCAATAGGGCAGATCATAGGTAGCCATGTGCAGGTGCGGCCCCGTTGAGGAACCGGTAGTTCCACTGGTGCCAACCTGCCATTGCGTGCCTATTTTGTCACCGACGGCTACGGTCAAGGCACTGAGGTGACCATAGGCGGTCAGGTAGCCATTGCCGTGGTCAACGGCGGCCCATAGTCCTAAGGAGCTCTGGTGATCATACGGGTTGTACCAGCCCGCACGAACGACCGTTCCCGCCGCGGCACTGAGTACCGACTCATAGCGCAAGTTGAGATCATAGCCATTGTGACCGTCATAGCAATTGACGCCAGGCGTGCAGGAGCCAATAGAAGCGTTGGTCCACCTGGCACCATCATAGCGCACGAAGATACCATCATTCTCATACCACGGCTTATCATGGTCTACAAAGGAGGTGGTACGCTGAGCAACACTCTGGCTGCCGTAATATGGACGATACATAAACCGGGTAGGTGTACTATAGTGAGAAGACATTTGCACTAAAGCCGCATCCTGTATGCTGCCGGGATGTTTCATGAATAAGCCCTGCCCGGGTAAAGCAAGGGTTAGCGTGGACGCGCTGACTATACTTAACAGTAAGGTAAGCAAGATAACAATGGGTATGATTTGCCATCTATATCTCAGAGTATGCATTTCCTTTTCCTCTTTCTAGCCTGCAAAGGGGTTCCCCTAATCCGACAAAATAAAAAGGCGCGCTACGAAGTGGCGATTATGTGGGCCATTACCGGGGTCAGGGGGGATACGGCCGGCTGCATATGCGGGCCAACCGCGCGGGCAGACCAATAGCGGGGCATACCTCCAAGGACGCGGTTTACCGGGTTGGAGGCGGTAAAGGTGATGCTGGCGCTACCGGCTGCCCACGAGGGATTGTAGTTGAGCTGCATACCTGTCTGGTTGGCAGAGGCTGCTATCCATGATTGGCTGGTTGTCACATCCACGACGGCGACAGCAGATTGTAAGGACTGCATTTGTAGATCGGCCTGGCGATTCCCTACATTGGTACGCGCTACAAAGGCTATTTTGCGACTATCCGGCGACCAGACAGGGGCATAGCCATGGCCGCCGTCAGCGTCAGCCATACGATATTGCTGCCCACCGGTAGTATTCATGATCCATAAACCGGCAGGTAGAAACGGTGTGGGGCTATCCGAGAGACGTTCATAGGCAATTGTTTTGCCGTCAGGAGACCAGGTGAAGAGAGCGGCAATAGACTGTGCTCCGCCAGGATTATTGAACAGATGGGTTATACCGCTGCCATCGCTGTTCATCAGCCAGGTATCACTGCCCATTCCAAGGCCAGCAGTGGTTGAATAGATAATACGCGAACCATCCGGTGAAGAGACAGCGTCAATCAAATACGCTGAGGGCACGTGGATGTCAATATTTATGTGCGCACCAGTAGCCGCATCTACCTCCCACAAACCAGGATTCCAACCGTTGCCATCCATTGGGGCAGAGGGACCCAGTGGCAACATAGGGCGGTAGAGGAAGGTATGGCCTGTTCCACCTGGCAACCAGTGCAGGAAGTTACCAAGAACGTAGGCAGGTGTCAGATTCATGCTCATCTGCTGTGTAGCGTACATCCATACCTGTTCGCCGTGATCGCGCGTGCCATCAATTGCCAGGTAGCGTCCATCGGGCGAGAGTTGCATGTTCAATACACTATCAGACTCCGCAAGGCCAAAGCCATCGCTAAAACGAGCAACAGCTTGTGGATCACTCACCGGCTGCCCGCTGCTTCCCCTGAGAGCACGAGCCAGCACAAAACCTGTAGACTGTTTTAGGGTGTAGTAGATATATGCCGTAGTGTTAGAGGGGCCTCCTGTAATTGTATTAGCTCTATTCGCAGATATCTGGTTTGTACCGGTATGCGAATAAGCTCTGAGTTCGCCCTGGAAATAGAATACTGTTACTATCCCTACCAGTAGCAGCAGGACCAGGCATGTCAACGATATTCGTCGCATCTTATGCTCCATTCTTTAAAACCACGTTCTGCACAGATAAACTTAGCCCCTACGAGACATGTTTATCGGCAAGTAATGAGATAAGATGAATAGAGGGTTGTGGATGTGTGTTTAAAGAGGCCTGTTGGCGCGCTTAGACAAGTTTCGGCACGTAGCGCTTCGCCAATTTCATTGCTACAGGGCGGTAGATGTGCTCATAACAGCCGACGAAACGCACTACTTTCCCGCCCCAGCCGCGTTTGAAGCGATAGATGCCTGCCAGGGGGTCATTTTCATAATCTGTCGCAGCGATGCCCCCGAAGTCGTACCGGGTTGCGCCCTGCTGTTTGGCCCAGCGTATGGCCTCCCATTGCAGCAGGTAGTTGGGCATGAGGTTACGGTGCTCGTCGCCCGAAGCACCAAAGAGGTAGATGCCCTGCCTGGCGAACAGGGCTACGAAGATACCCGCGAGCACTTGCCCACCGTACTCGGCTAAGAACAGACGAGCTTGCTGGCGTGGAGCGAAGGTATGCCATGCATGCAGATAATAGTCGAGGGTGTGGATACCAAAGTGGTCACGTTCGCTGGTGGTTTGCATGAGGGCGTACCAGGCATGCACGTCTTCATGTGTCCGCGCCTCACGTACCTTCACCCCTTTGCGCTCGGCCAGGCGCAGGTTATAACGCCACTTCTCCTTCATATGTGCCAATAAGGTCGCCTCATCAGGAGCCAGATCCAGCAGGATGGTGCGGACAGGCTGTATGGGAGGGACGGGGTATAGTAGCAGAGGCAGGGTTGTCTGTTCCCCAAACAGGGTTACCTCTCCCTCAGAGAGGGTTCCCACAAAGGGAGTGTGTGAGCCTCCCGGGCTCTCGTGCCTGTCCCCCAGACAAGGTTCCCCGACTATGGACGAGGCAGTCATAGAAACCTGTTCAAGTGCCTTCACCTCTTGATTTGGCTCCATACGTAGAGCAAGTGCCCCTCGTTGGCGCAGGTATGCGTTGAGTTGCGTGAAGAAAGCCTGGCATAACTGGGGCTGCGACCAGTCGATTACCGGCCCTTTAGGAATATAGGCAAGATGGCCGGTCCATAAGGGAAGATGAGCCGGGGTGCGGCACAAGACTTGTGCCGCGGCCACGATCTGCTGTTGCTGTTCATCCATGAGGGCAAGACGTAATGGATACCAACCGCCATTGGCCTTGAGTTCTCCCCAGCCCCAACTCTGTAGAAAATGTCCACGGGGGTGTTCATTGACAAACTGATCCCACTGTTTCCACTGGGCAGCAGGAACTTTACGCAAGATGTAACCGTGAGACGACATACAACTATCTCCTACAACAATTCCATTCCATTATAATGCGCTTACCGTGGAAGACGCAATTAGAGTGACTTTTAAGTAGCTCTGGCAGTAAGTCAGACACTGAAATCCACTGATAACTGCCTCCTACGGAGGCGAGCAAAAGGTAAGAGAAGGTTTCTGGGGACACCCCAGACCCCGTCAGGGGAGCTTCGCCCCCTGCACCCCCTCTTGATGAGTGGATCTCAGGTCAGACAAGCTGGCCTGACGGTGCTATAATACCATTGTATGTGATGCCGTGGATTGAGGCTACAGGCCGGTTGAGCGATTATTCCGTGTGTAGGAAGCTATAATTTCATCTTTTGTTCTTTCCGTGTCCGGCTGTACTAGCTGTGAGTTCGTGTTGCTTTTTCCATTCTTCCAGAGCTTCTTGGTACCTCTTTAGGTACTTCTCTACGAGGGGCTTTTCTGCTTTCTTGCTTTTGAGGTCAAGAACAAAACCGATCTGTTCGTTGTTGATGTATCCTAGTTCCTTGAAGCCCAGGTCTCTGCTGAGTTTGATACCAGGGACAGTACTCGACTTTCCCCATATTTTGCTGATCTCTATTCCCTGGCTTCCCAGTTCGACGAAAGTGTTTAATATGCCTATGAGTAAATCCTTCCCGTAATCTCTGGTGTCAGTAAGGCTTATGCCTTTTTTGACTCCTATGCCTGAGACGTGAATATCTAGGGGTTTTCCTGGTGCGATGGGTTCCATATCCTCAAGTTGAATGCTGCGTCCACTTTTACGGTCAAAGATGTGCTTGACTGTTTCGGGTTTCATCGCTTGCATGGAGAAGTACCCAATAATGATTCCATTATGCTTAAGTACATAGTCTCCTTTGGGTGCTTTGTTGAACCACGCCATGCGTTTCTCCAGGCCGTAGGCGTTGTCTCCAAGGAGCTGTCGCGCTATTTGGACTGTTGCTTTGATGTCGCTCTCGTTCTGCACCTGGACGAACTCTATTTTGTCAGCTTTAGAGGTCATGGCATGAAGTTCTATGAACTCTTGCATAGCTTCGGCGAGTTTGTCAACATCGTCTTTGTCATAGAAGCCTCTTCGCTTGTTTTCGGGCGGTATGACCTTTTTTATCTTGCCTGCGTCTACAAGTCTTTGTAGGCTGGCAGGGGCTATACCTCCTAGTTTTTCTCTTGCTTCGCTTGCTGTATATAGACCACTCATGATGAACGCTCCTTATGGTTTTTCGGTCATGGCTTGCCATTAGGCTACCTGCTCGATTTTGTGGACGCAACTCTTTGATAGCAATGCTATCATTGCTATCATTGTACCTTCTTTTGTTACTTTTGTGAAGAGTGTTACTATCGCGTTTTCACGAAAATAACCAAATTCCTATGTTATTATTGTTATTATCTTGACAAACTTTGAGGAGTTATGTTATTATCTATATAGTAACGATAATAACGATGTTCCGAAGGGAGTAAGGAATGAACCGATGTGAGTTTTGTCAAGATGAGTGCATTGATCTGGTTCCAGTGGTTAGCGATGAGTACGCGGCTGATCTCTTTCGGTCTCCGGTAGATTTTACTTCGTTTCGTGTGGGTTCTCTACATGCTAACTCGGGTCGGCATTCCGGTACCAGCTCCCGAGTTAGCGCTGAGTCGCTAGTCGCAGCATAAAGCGTTGCTAGGCTCGTTGCCATGATAGGGCATCGGGCCTAGCGTGTCAAACAGCACAGGAAAAGGAGCAAGGTTCGATGTCCAATCAAGAGGAGCAGGATGTATCCTTGATGGCGCTTGACCAGTATATTCGCCAGGTGCGGTGGTTAGAGCCATTGACTACAGAGGAAGAAGCCCAGTTGCTGGCACGGATTGAAAGAGGTAAGCATGAAAAGAGGCAGCCTCAGCCCAATGCCTGGCGGCTTTCCTTAGCGAAAGCGGCACGGGAGCGCTTGGTGGAGGGGTATTTGCCCTGGGTCATTCACCTGGCCAAAGAGTATGTCTCGCGAGTCAGGGGCATGCAGCTGCTCGATCTCATTCAAGAGGGCAACCTGGGGCTGCTGGCGGCCATTGAACACAATGACGTTTCCAAAGGCTATCCGCTGCGGGCGCTGGTGACGGCCTATGTGCGTGGGGCTATTCTCGATGCCTTGCGGGAGCGCGATGGCTTGGTACGTATTCCTGATCGCACCGTCAGGCAGTTGCGACTGCTGCGTAAAGCGCAACGGGCATTATTGCATACGCTTCGTCGGGAGGCCTCCTATGCCGAACTGGCGGCGCACATGCAGCTGTCAGTGGAAAAGGTGTGTGAATTGGTCTGCTACCAAGAGCGACAAGAGGTGAGTAGTTTGGAAGCGCTGGTGCAAGCGCGTGCCAGCGAAGAGGAAGCGTCCTTTGTGAGCGTGTTTGCCGCCACGGCTGAAGAGATGCGTGTACAGCCGTGGAGTGAGGTGATCGAGCAGGCCATGCAGACGATGCTCACCGAACGGCAGCGCACGGTGGTGCAGTTGCGCTATGGCTTTGGCGAGGATGGTGGCCTGATGCGCACGCAAAAGGAGGTGGCCGAGTTAGCGGGCATCGCCTGGATCACGGTGCTGCGCGACGAACGGCGGGTCAAAGGGGTGCTGCGTGAGGCCTTGGCGGCGGTGGGAACCGGCATATGCGGGCAGGAGGTGGTCTCATGACGCGGTTGATGAAGCGCTTACGCCGGAGAGGCAGACGCTCTCCGACCTGGCGCATTGCTTTCTACGACGGTGTGGGAGGGTGCCAGGTGGTGGAGGTGGTGCGCAGGTATCGCCCGACGCGCAAGGCTAGGGCTTTGCTGCGTGGCGAGTTCATCCGCTTTGAGATCGAGCTGGTGGCCTAATGGCAAGCTATGTGAGCTCCCAGGAGGTGAGAGGCACACTTTCACCTCCATCGAAGGGCGCAAAGGGGAGGGTACGACGGGTGGAGTGGTGGCCCGCAGGGGGAGGCCTGATCTCTCGCCTCAGTGTGCCAGTGCTCTCACGCTCCCCTCGTGCTGCCCTGTTCCTGGCAGGCGTGGTGGGGCAGGGCTCTCTTGGCGTGGTGGGGTGGGGGTAGGTGCGGTGGAGTTAGGACGCGCGGGTGGGGAAGGGGCCCCGCCCGACGCGGCCTAACCGGCTGGCCCTTTACTTGACTTTATAAAGGAGAAGTCACACAAGTGGTACGTTGTGAGTAAGTCTCTAACAAATTGTAAGCATAAGATGGTGTCGGGATGTCTTGAAGGGGGTGGCGTATGGCACAATTTCAACCGGTACCGCTCGAGGAACAAGTCCGCATCGCTGAGCAGTATCAGCTCGAAACCTTACTGTTTTGTCCGGATGCCTGGGCGCTGCGGCATGGTTTCATCAATGTACACACTGGAGAAGAGTTCCGGGCGCGCTGTGATCGCTGGACGTGTTTGTACTGCGGGCCGCGCAAGGTCGATCTCTGGCGGCGCTTGGTGGCGGAAGCTGAGCCGAAGTTACATGTGGTCTTAACGCGTGTCGGCTGGACGGTGCAGGATGCCTCGCGGGTGTTAACCACGGTGTTGCAATACCTACGGCGCGGCTCCAAGGGGCATGGGCGTGATCATGTCGGGGCGCGTCCGGCCTATCCGGTAGAGTGCTTTGCGGTGCTAGAGGAACACAAGAACTTTCACAAGGTGGGCTTTCACTGGCATTTGTTGGTCAATGGGGTGGAGCATGTCCCTCACCAGGTGGTCAGTGAGGCGCTGCGCTCGTCCATGAAGGCTCGCTATGAGCCGCAAGACCGTTCCTATATTGTGCGCGTTCGTGGAGTGACCAATGCCAGGGCCATTGGCTATGTCACCAAGTACCTGACCAAAGAGGTGGCCGTAGAACGGCGTGGGACGCGTCTGGTGGAGCAACAACGCCTGGTGTATCGCAGGGATGACCAGGGGCAACTCAAGCGCGAACCCACAACACGTCTGATTGAGGTTCTGAGTCGAGCGCGGCGTATTCGCTATACACAGCATTTTTTCCCGGAGTCCACGGCGGCTCTGCGAGTGCGGATATTCGCGGACTTGGGCCAGGGGGAAATGGCCTTGAGTGCTGGTGGTCTGGTGCCTGATGTGGTTGATGAGGCACGATATGAGGAACAACAGGTCTCTAGAGCTTCCTGGGTGCTCTATGAGAAAGCGCCATATAGTGATGATCTCAACGTTTACTATGATCGTCGGCGTGAGGCGTTAGTGGAAGCGTTACAGCGGCAACAAGACGGTGAGCGCTTGTACTCCGGTCGCATTGTGACCATGTGGGCGGCTCAGCAACGGCTCCAGCGTGAGGGCTGGTCGTCGTTGGCAAGCCATGAGGATAGGTGAGGTGTGTTATGAGGCTTGATGGTGAAAAGGGCGTTCTCCATCGCTTGCTCCTGGACTGCCAGGTGAGACCGTTTTTAAATCATACCATGATTTCATATCGTCGCTTCTTCGATGTGCTGTCTTCCCTGTGGTTGTTCCCTTTTCTCAGACGCTTTGAGCGTTTCAGGAGGACGAGTGAGAACTATTCGAGGGGTAGAACTCGGCGTTTAAACGCTCACTTGACGCTGGTTGGGAAGTGGCTTGTTGTTCTATTAGAATGTGCTTGTGGGTGGGTGATTGGGTTGCAGATCACGCATCAACCGCTTCAAGCCTTTCTGGTAGGCATCGTGGTTTTTCCAGCAGGTAAAGTCTCCGATATGGCGTGTCTCACGAATGTGGTCTGCCCAATCGGTGTGACTCTCTATCACGGCGGTATCCAAGCGAATAGGAAACAGGACGGTTCGACTCTCTCGACGTTCTTTTGCCAGAGCCGCTTCTACCTCATACTCGACCCAAGCACTTTTCAGCGACTGCTTCGAGAGGACCAACAGGAGCTTATCGTACAGGCGAATGGACTCATCAATGCGTTGTCTGATCTTATCGCCGATTTTCATGTTTTCGCGGTCATACCAGCATCGGACTCCTTTGGCTTGCAGGTCGGCATAGAGGCTTTCGACAAACTCTCGGTTTTTGCTCGAGTAGCTAATGAAGCAGGTGTAGTACTCGAGGGCTCGGCTAGTGAGCGAATGAGCGTACTCGATGAAGGTATCAGACAGACCAGTACTGCGCAAGAAAACTTCGGGAATATCGCCTTTCGAGCGTTCCAGGGTGTTAGTGCCGATTGTCGAAGGTTCGCCATGGGCAATGGTATCCAGTCCTTTTACAGAACGCAGGTCTATGTCACCGAAGGTTGTCCATCCAATGTAAGCATTGCTAAGGTCAGCATTTCTGAGGTTGGCTCCGTTGAAGTCAGTTACGAAGAGGGTAGTTCCGCTGAGGTCGGCTCCGCTGAGGTTGGTTCCCCAGAGGCTAGCATCGCTGAGGTCGGCTCCGCTGAGGTCGGCTCCGCTGAGGTCGGCTCCGCTGAGGTCGGCTCCGCTGAGGTTGGCTCCGTTGAGGTCGGGGTGTATATCTGGATGTTGTTTTCTCCATGTATTCCAGTCTTTTACTCCTTGCCGGAGAAGATCAAGCTGTTGTTGGTTTGCCATATGGTTGTTCACCTCTTCTGTAGTGCTCTCATTATAGAAAGATGTAGACCAATATGCAAGTTCACTTTTTTCTGTCTCTTCCTTCCTGGCTCATGTGAAAGCTTTCATTGCGGTTTGCTTTTTGTACGATTGGAAACTCGGCGTTTCAACGTCCACTTGACGCTTGTTGGCAAGTGGCTTGCTGTTTGGTTAGGTCTTGCTTGTTGGTGGTTGATCGGGTTGCAGATCGCGCATCAACCGCATCAAGCCTTTCTGGTACGTATCGTGTTCTTTCCAGTGGGTAAAGTCTCCGATATGGCGTGTCTGTTGGATACTGGCGGCCCACGGCAACCTCATCTGCATCACTGCCTCATCCAGTGTGATGGGAAAGAGCACCCATTTGTGCTGCTGTTGTTCCTTCTCAAGGGCAGCCATAACCTCGCGTTCCACCCACTTGCTATTGACCGAGTGTTGCGAGAGGACAACCAGGAGCTTATCATGCAAGCGGATAGACTCGTAAATGCGATGCCAAAACTGCTCCCTGATCCTCAAATCTTCAGGGGCGTACCAGCATCGCACGCCTTTGGCTTGCAAGTCGGTATAGAGGAGTTCGACAAATTCCTGGTCTTGGCTCGAGTAGCTAATGAAGCAGGTGTAGTACTCGATGGGGTTCTGAACCAGGGAGCGGGTATAGGTAATGAAGGCATCCGTCAGGCCTGCCTGTCGCAAGAAGGTCTCAGGAATGTTTCCTTCCAATCGCAAGAGGGTATCCGTCCCAATGATCGAAGGGCTAAAATGCCTCACTGTTTCCAATCCCTTCACGGTTCGCAGGTCAACACTTCCAAAGATCGTCAGTCCTACTTGGGCTTCGCTGAGGTCGGCATAGGTGAGGTTGGCAAAGCTGAGGTTGGCATATCTGAGGTTGGCAAAGCTGAGGTTGACACTGTTGAGGTTAGTATAGGTGAGGTTGGCTTCGCTGAGGTCGGCTTTTCTGAGGTTGGCTCCCCTGAGATCGGCTCCGCTGAGGTTCGCTTCGCTGAGGTCGGCTTCGCTGAGGTCGGCTCCCCTGGGGTCGGAATACCTGAGGTCGGCTTCGCTGAGGTCGGCTCTGCTGAGGTCGGCTCTGCTGAGGTCGGCATAGGTGAGTTGGGCATTTTTGAGATAGGCTCTGCTGAGGTCGGCTCCGCTGAGGTTGGCTCCGCTAAGGTCGGCTTCGCTGAGGTCGGCTTTGCTGAGATCGGCATACCTGAGTTGGGCTCTGCTGAGGTCGGCAACGCTGAGATCGGCATATCCGAGTTGGGCTCTGCTGAGGTCGGCTCCGCTGAGGTCGGCTTTGCCGAGGTCGGCAACGCTGAGGTCGGCAACGCTGAGGTTGGCTTTGCCGAGGTCGGCTCCGCTGAGGTCGGCTCCGCTGAGGTCGGCTCCGCTGAGGTCGGGTTGTATATCTGGATGTTGTGTTCTCCATGCATGCCAGTCTGTTACTCCTTGTCGGAGAAGATCAAGCTGTTGTTGGTCTGCCATACTCTTGTTCACCTCCTCTGTGGTGCTTTCATTATAGATAGACGTAGACCAATATGCAAGATTACTGCTTTCTGTTCCTTCCCTCCTGGCTCATATGCAGGTGTTCATCGCGGTTTACTTGTTGTACAGTCGGAAACTCGGTGGTTAAACGCTGGTTTCGGGGGTGTTTCATGGAGTCGATGAGTCGAGATGAGTTGCGGGTGGTCAAGCGGGAAATGGTCGAGGTGGGAAGAGAAGCTCAGCAAGTGATGCATCCATTGGAGGTGGCGGGGGTGCTGATCTCGCTGTATCGGGGTGTTTCGCTTGATATTGAGCGTCGGGCGCTTTCGTATGCTCTGGTGCTGTTGCTTGAGCGTTCGGCTTGTCCTGGTTCTTGAGAGGTGGTTGTATGAAACTTGAAGACGTTGTTCACCACTTTATAAAGGACGCCATGATTAGGCAACGCTCAGAGCATACACTTAGCGCGTATCGCCGCTGTCTTGCCGTTCTGGTTCGCCTCCTTAGGGATGTGTGCGGTATGACCGAGCTTGAGCGGGTAACGGTCCTTCACTTGCGCGAGTGTGTACAATACCTGTCTACTACGTCTGTACTTACTGGTGATCGGGCTGATAGACCTGCTTCCAGGCGGGGGCATATACCTGCAAATGGAGGTATATTGTCTGTTTCTTCTGTTCGCACCTATGTTCGTATCTGGAAGGTGTTCTTTCGCTGGTGCTATCTGGAGGATTTGATAGAGAAAGATATTATTGTCCGTTTGGTGTTGCCCAAACCTGAAAAGCGGGTGATTGTTGCCTTTACGACTGAGCATCTAGAAAAAATACTGCGTTCGTTTGATCTCTCTACTGAGATGGGTTTCCGTGATTATGTGATTGTGATGTTGCTCCTGGATACTGGTATGCGGCTTTCTGAGATAAGCGGTCTTACGGTTGATGCTGTGCATGATGACTATGTAAAGGTGTTTGGGAAGGGTCGCCAGGAGCGTGAGATTGGTATCTATCCTGAGGTGAGTAAGTTGCTCTGGAAGTATGTTCATAAGTATCGTCATCCGCTTGACCCAAAGGAAAAGGCTCTTTTCCTGGGTAGGGGTAAGCCATTGGGGGTAAATGGTTTCAAGCTGGTTGTCAAGCGTCTCAAGCAGGCAACTGGTATTAGCGATGTGCGGGTTTCTCCCCACACGTTTCGTCATACCTTTGCAAAGATGTACTTAGATCAAGGTGGGGAATTGTTTAAGCTCTCGCGTGAGTTGGGCCACAGCGATATCCAGGTGACGAAGGTGTATCTAGAGGATTTTGGGAGTACTGAGGCTCGTAGAGATCACAATTCTTACTCTCCTTTGGCGGGTTTGCAGTTGAACAAGCAAAAGAGGTATAAGCGTCGAGACTGATAAAATTTCAGGATTATAGCTCCTTGGGGTGGTCTTCTAGTAGCTATAATCTTGTAGAAAATGGTGGATTTTTACCGTTAAGTAGGGCAAAATGCTTAACGGTTGTTTGCTTTGGTTTGGCTTCTGGGCTTTTTGGAGTGCATTTTCAAGGGGTTGGCGATTTTTGTTGGGGGGTGTGTTCGGTGCTATAATACCATTTGATGGGGAGCGTCCCCAGTACTGAAATTGAGATACACAGAATAGAGTACAGAGAGAACATAGACGTTGGTTCCCTTGACCAATAGGAGGCAAGCGGTGAAAATTGTGATCCTTGGATGCGGCCGTGTTGGTGCGACATTGGCTACTATGCTGGATCGTGCAGGGCATAAAGTCTCGATTATCGACTACAGCAATGAGGCCTTTCGTCGTCTAGACCCCAAATTTGGTGGTGAGACCCTGATCGGCAACGGCGTCGATGAAGAGATACTGGTTCGTGCCGGAATCAAAGATGCTGATGCTTTTGCGGCTGTTACCAATGGTGATAATCGTAACATCATGGCCAGTCAAATTGCCAAAGAGATCTTCAATGTCAAAAAGGTCGTCTGCCGCATCTACGACCCAATACGTCAGAGTACATATAATGAACTCGGTCTTGATACCATCTCCCCGACAATAGTTGGTGCGCAGATGATGTTTGAAGCCCTTACGGGGGATAAGCCAAAGAAGGCACAATAAGGAAGAGGATTGAGGTACCCATATGTATATTATTATCGGCGGCGGCGGCGATGTTGGCTATTATTTGACGAAGAGCCTGTTGAGCCAGGGACACGAAGTACTCTTGTTAGAGAAAGGCAACATACGCTATCAAGCACTGAGTGAGGAGCTGGGTCAATCAGTGGTACGCGGCGATGCCTGTGAGGCAAGGACGATGGAGGAAGTCGGCGCCAATCGAGCTGATGTGGTGATTGCAGTTACAGGTGAAGACGAAGATAACCTGGTCATTTGCCAGATGGCCAAGAAGCGCTTCAATGTAGCCCGTACAATCGCCCGGCTGAATAATCCGAAGAACGAGCTGATTTTCCAAAAGCTGGGTATCGACGTAACGGTCAGTCCCACAAGGTCGATCCTGTCGTTAATTGAAGCAGAGCTACCCGGTACTACATTCGTAACTTTGATGACGCTCAAGAGAGCTGGATTGGAAATCCTGGAAATACGTGTCCCGCCAGATTCGCCCATTGCGGGCAAGACGTTGAGCACCATTAACCTCCCACGCAGCGGCAATATCGCCCTGATTATCCGTGACAAGGAGTATATTTTCCCTAACGCCGAAACGAAGATTTTAGCCAACGATGAGGTGTATGCACTTGTGAGCCGCGATGGTGAAGACGCGCTGCGTACTGCATTGGGTACAACACGCTAGCTATTTCTCTTCTTCTTCGCCAGTAGGCGAAGAAGAGTGCTCTTTGCTGGTAGGAACAGGACGCAAGAGGTCAATGTGTTCTAAAGGTATTGAGGTTGCTTTTACATGAGTGGGAGTGGTTTGTGAGCGAGCGTTTTCTTGCTGCACGGGCGTTTTTGACACAGCCTCTTCTTCATGTACTGGCACACTCATCAATCCAATGTCTGTATTTGACCCGTTTGACAGAGCGCCTGTCTTTCTTCTCCTTGGTAAGAGGTTGTTGGGAGGACGGATGACCCAGCCGGTACGCCTATGGGACATCATCTGATCAGCAGTCTCACCACGCGCGGAGCGGTACAGGCTAGCAATAACCACCCAGGCTGCAGCCACAATCGGTGTAGCCAGGAGGGCACCAAAGGCACCGAATAACTGCGCGCCGATAATCAAGGCCAGAATAGATGCTATCGGGTGCAGACCGACGGCATGACCGACAATACGAGGACCGAGGACATAACTTTCAAACATCTGGACAACAACGAAGTAAATGATGATCCAGAAGGTACGTGGAAATGGGTCGGGCAAGATTAACGAAATAAGAATGGCAGGAATAGAGGCGAGCGTTGGCCCAACCATAGGAATTGTCTCGAAGACAAAGGCTAATACTCCAATAATGAGGGCATAACCGCTCAAGCCCAGCCAGGCTGATCCCACTCCTCCCAGGACGCCTATAATGACTGCAAGGGTAAGCTGCCCACGTATGTAGTTACCTACCACGCGATTTAAAGCATCTTCAAACAAGAGCACATTAGACATCCACCTTTTAGGAGTAATATTTATCAGGTTATCACGGATACGCTTGCCATCCAGAGTAAAGTAGAAACTCAAGACAATGATTAAGAGCATATCTATGAAGGTGTTCGTCAGGATGAGGGCAATATTCAAAACGTTGTTTGCCAGAGCTGTCGCAAAAGCAGTAGCCTGGCCTCTAATTTGATTCAGGGCGTCGTTAATACTTGATTGTGGAATACCATTGCTCTCTAAAAATTTTTGCAGTGCCGTTAAGCGATCGGGCAAAGCATTAGCATAATTTACCACCGTCACCTGGAATGTGAGGACTTGTTGAATGAGAGAGAAGACAATAGCATAAGCCAGGGCGCCGAGAGCTATTAGTACGAAGGCATACATGACGAGGGTAGCTATTATGCGCGGCATGTTGTTCTTTTGCAGGTAGTTTACTGCAGGGGTGAGCAAGAATGCAACTGCCATAGAGAGCAGAAGCAATACGACGGCATGCACAAACAATCCAAAGAGGAGTCCCCAGGCATACCATAATATAATGCCAATACAGATAATGCTAATCAGGATGTCACGTGTTCGCGACCAGTTCACTCGTT
>WNGR01002312.1_pt1 | contig 21004 bp, 16 predicted proteins | sample 5407581 | NCBI WGS metagenome assembly WNGR01 (sample SAMN13153383, study PRJNA577476) | soil metagenome | isolation source: 80 cm soil or saprolite under Garry oak tree replicate 2 | place: USA:California | collected 2016-06-15
TGAGGCCGAGCTGGTTCGCCTTGGTCTTGAAATGCGGGCCATAGACGGCATCGCCCATGAGCGGGTGCCCGATATGGGCGAGGTGGACGCGGATCTGGTGGGTGCGTCCGGTCTCGAGCTCGCAGGCGGGCAGCGCCCCGATCGGCTTGCCGTCACGCCCGGCAAAGCTCTCCAGGATTTCCCAATGCGTCACCGCCTCGCGGCCGCCCTGGCGCACCGCCATCTTGTCCCGCGCATACGGGTGGCGGTCGATCGGCGCATCGACCGTGCCGCGATGGCGGCCCGGCAGGCCCCAGGCAAAGGCCATATAGCCGCGCCGCATCGCCCCGGTGCGGCCGTGATCGGCGAATTGCGCGGACAGCGACTGGTGGGCGAGGTCGTTCTTGGCGACCACCATCAGCCCGGTGGTGTCCTTGTCGAGCCGGTGGACGATGCCGGGCCGGCGCACCCCGCCGATGCCGGACAGCGAGGCGCCGCAATGGGCGATCAGCGCATTCACCAGCGTGCCGGTCTCGTGCCCGGCCGCCGGATGCACCACCAGCCCCTTCGGCTTGTTGAGGACGATGATGTCGTCGTCCTCGAATACGATGTCGAGCGCGATATCCTCACCCTCGGGCTCCGGCGGGGCCGCCTCCGGCACGTCGATTATGATCGTATCGCCCGATCTGACATGATAAGCGGGGTCGCGGACCGCGGCGGCCTTCAGGCTCACCGCGCCCGCCAGAATCAGGGCTTTCAGCCTTGATCGCGACAGGTCCGGCACGCGCGCCGCCAGCACGCGGTCGAGCCGGGCCGAGCCCTCGTCGCCGCCGACCACGACCTCCAACCTCTGCGCTGAACCTGAGCTTTCCATGACGACGACCGAAACCGCTGTTCCCGAACCGAGCCCCGAGCAGGCCGCGCTGTTTGCGCGGGTGCGACGATTGATGCTGATCGCGGGGTTGACCACGGCGCTGGCAATCTGCGCCGTCCTGATCGCGGTGGGCTACCGCCTTTTCAAGTCGGAGGGAAGGGCGCCTGAGGCGCCCAGTGACGTCACCGCCACCCTGCCCAAGGGCGCCAAAATCGTCTCGACCGGGGTCGCTGGCGACCGCCTCGTGATCACGCTCGATGTCGGCGGCGTCACGGAGATCCGCACCTTCGACGCCCACACGTTGAGGCCGGCCGGAAAGCTGAAATTCACCAATGAGCCGTAGGCCCGCGTAGGCGTCGCCAGGCTGGATTGTTGATCGTTCCTCTGTCCGCGTTGTCTTGCCGCACAACTTCTGATTTAGGTCTTGCTTGGGCAAGTTGGGCTGGACTGGGAATGGGACGTATCAAGTCACGCGTCGTTGCAATTGCTCTCGTGGTCGGATGGGTCGGATGCGCTGGACCTGCTGCGCAGGCTAAACCAGCTGGGCCTGTAACCCAGGCCAAGCCAAAGGAGGCACGGCTCGCGCGGCTGTACTTCCTGCGGGAGAAAGGCATTTTCGGCGCGATGGGCGGGCTGGCCGCCTCGTCGGAGATCAAGATCGACGGCAAGCCCGTGGGCAAGCTCGAGATGGGGGCGTTTTTCGTCGTCGATCGGCCGCCGGGCGTCCACACGATCGCCTCCCACACGACGATGTCCATGGCGGACTACGACGTCGAGGTCCAGATAGACGCCGGCCAGACCTATTACTTCGGGGTCGGGACGCAGCGGACGGGCCCCATCGGTCAGGACCTGCTCAACCAGGCGATTGCAGGCAGCAGCGGGCAGCAGATCCGGTCGTCATCACCATTCAAGTCCGCCTTTGCGGGGGCGGAGCTGTTTCGGCTGGAGCCGGCCGCCGGCGCCGCCGCGATCGAGAAGCTGAAGGCTCCTTAAGTGTTCCCGGCTGTGCCGGGAACGCGAGCCCGGCCGGCCAGTGCGCGGTTAAGCGTGAGCCACAATCACCTCGCATATCCCAGATATTCGGCCCCGATCGAGGCTTGCCGCCGGCGAAATTCGCGGCTATGTCCTCTCCCTCACGCTCCCTTCGTCTAGCGGTTAGGACGCGGCCCTCTCAAGGCTGAAACAGGGGTTCGATTCCCCTAGGGAGCGCCATTTGCGTACAAAACCGCGAACTCTCCTTTCCGGCTCGCCACTGGCGATAACCGCTTGCTCAAGTGTCGCTTTTGAGCCGTGGATACGGATTAGGCGGTCATCGACCTCGACCGCATCGATCAGCGAGCGCAAATAGGCCTTCCGAAATGGAGTGGTGCCGGTAGTGATGTTTTCGCGCATCAGCGAGCCGAAGCGCTCGATTTTCGATCTGTCGATGAGGGTTCTTCGTGATTGGTTATTGATCCGGTCGAGGGCGCTCCGCGCCAGATCTCGATCGGCCTTAAGGTCAGTAAGGCGAGCTTTCAGAACGTCATCGAGATCCGTGATGCCGTCTTCGACCAACGCGTAGAGGCGCCGGAGCTTCTCCTCGGTGGCAGCTACCTGTCGGGACAGTTGGTCGACGCGGTCCTGGACTTCGCCACTGGCTGTCGCCCGCTTCTGAACGATTTCCGCAAGGAGAGCGGTGATGCGATCGGGAACCAACAGACGATCGGCAATATGCCTGGTTACCAACTGGTCTAGCTTGTCCATTGGGATTGACCGACCCTTGCAGGCGGTTTTACCCATACGTGCAACAGCTGAGCAGGAATAGTAGCGATAAACCCTCCCGGTTTTCGAGGTTCCGCTACGCATCGTCATGGCGCTGCCGCAATTGGCGCAGTGCGCAAGCCCCGTCAGTAGAATCGGTCCCGTGGTCACCCTTGGCGGCGTCGTTCGTGGGTTGCGCGCCACAAGCGTGCGCTGAACTTCCTCAAAGGCGCCCCGCTCGATGATCGGCGCCACCTCCACGGCGATGATTTCCGTGACCGGTTTCTCGCGTCCGGTTTTTGCATGGCGCCGGTTGAAGCGCCACTCGCCGATATAGATCGGATTGGTCAGGATCTTGTGCACCGGCCCCACACCAAAGCGCGCGCCGAGCCGCGTTCGGACACCGCGCGCGTTCAAGGTCTTGGCGATTTCCTGGATGCCCAAAGACCCCCTCCCTTCGTCGCCTTCAAGGTAAAGCTTGAAGATGAGCCGCACCGTCTCTGCTTCAACCGGGTCGACCACGAGGCGCTTCTTCGTCCGGTGGCCACGTTTCTCGACATCCTCGACAGCGTAGCCGAGCGGCACGCGAGAGCCGTTGTAGAAGCCTTGGCGAGCGTTCTCCTTCATCGCTCGCAGCACATGCTTAGCATTCTCGCGGCTTTGGTACTCGTCGAATAACGCGATCACCTGCCGCATCATTACTTGCGATGGATCGTCGCCCAACTCCTGCGTGATCGGCACCAGCCGCACGCCGTGCTTGGCGAGTCGGCGGATGTACATCTCAAGGCCGAAAGCATCTCGGAAGAACCGGCTGAAGCTGTGTACCACGATCACGTCAAACGGGCGATCATCATCCGAAGCGCGCTCGATCACGCGCTGAAATTCAGCACGCTGATCGTCCATGGCGGAGGCGCCGGGCTCGACATACTCAGCGACAACCTGCCAGCCCTGGCGCTGGCAATAAGCGGTCGCCTGCAGGCGCTGATCTGGGATCGAGAGATCGACTTCGGCTTGCCGGCTAGTTGAGACTCGCAGGTAGAGCACGGCGCGCGAAGCGATCGACATTTGCAAATTCACGGACGGCTCCTTCGCGGGTCGAAATCACTTGAGCAGGTCATCGAGCAGCGTTCCCAAGAACGCTTCAATGACGTCCGATTCGCGCGAAGATATGGCGACCTTTGTCGGCAAGTCATCAACGACAGCGATGGTTTCCCAACCTTCATCGTCACCGCCATCGCAGGTCGACGGAAGGCGCGCAGCGGCCTCACTGCCTTGCGCAATTGCCGGTGGCTTGCGCTTCGTTCGATGCGGATGGTTACGAGCCATCCCGCCAGAGAGTACAGCCGCCGCGTCAGCGCAATCAATGGTAGCCGCCTTCGCAGCGTAGCGCATAATGAAAAGCAAGCGGCGGAGTAGCGTCCGTCGATCCAGCTGTCAGGATGATCCTGGAATACTCGCACGCTCGCGCCTGTCACATCGGGCTGACCTTCTTCGGCGAAGCCTCGGTTCAGCGTAGCGGGCGCTTTCGCCTTCTCGGCGCACGTAGTGCTGTCGTCGCTCGCCATCGCTTGCCGACCTCATGCGCTATGGTGTTCCTGGCAACGGGCGCCGTCAATGATCCTCGACCGCTCCGCGGCGCGCTCCCAAGTGACCGCGTCATTGACAGCGCCCGCCGCCCGGAAATCGCGCCGCCAAGCGATCGACGGAGAGGTTGCCGCACCACGATCGGCCATCTCCGCACCATCCCGGCCGATCGAAACAAAACGCAAGCATGCGCAGCGGCAGTTCAATCCTCGGACAAGTTCTTTGTGCGCCAGCAACCGCCGTACCGCAACTCAACTGCAACGCCTGCGATCTGCGCAAGCATAATTGGGGCGTCGTCTAGGTGGCGATTTTGTGCCGCGCCGACCATCTCAAGAATCTCCATCGCCAACAAAAATGCGCACGCTGCTGACCAATCGGAAGCTGCTCAAGCAAGGGAGGAGTGTCACGAGCGCCTCGGGATTCGCCCGAGCGCATGAGCGAATTGAATGCGACCGATAGTGTACGCTTTCGTTCGATAGCCATCACTTGTTCAGTGCTGATGATCAATCTGAACGAGCTGTCCGCCAATGACGATAGCTGCATCGCACCGCTTTGATCGGAGGAAGTCTTCGCCGACAGATCCTCCATGTTAGGGCGGTCACTTCTAGGTCGGTTCGTCGTTTCCAACACGCCGCCGCGCTCGGCTCCAAAGTCGCAGCCGGCGCGCACGTCGCTTACAGTGGGGTGTGATACGGATGGGTGATCGTGTTGTCGTGGTTGTGCAAAGTTGATCGCATCAATTCGCTTACTTTTTGTGTAGTGTGAATGCTGATACCGTTCGGTCGACGTCAATGACCATCGAGGCCATGCTGGACGTGCGTCGCGCCATCCTCGATGGTTACGATCGGCTACATCGTGTGCTCAGTGATCGAGCTGCTGATGCTGTCGAAGCGCGAGAAGGGGAAAGAGCCGCCTGGTGTCGTCAATGTACCGCCGCCCTTGCACGGCGCACACCTGTCTCGGATATCGGCTCAAGGCTTCGCGGCCTGTCGTAGTTCCTGAATGAGCGCCGCCACGCTCCGGTCGCCGGGTGTGATGAGCGCGAGTTGCTCCGCATAGCCGAGCGCGGCGGTCACGTCGCCGGCCGTGCGACTGAAGGTGACGAGCGCGCGCAGAATCTCGCGATCTCCAGGATGGCTCTTCATGGCTTCCTTCAGAACCGCCATGGCTTGATCCCGCTGGCCGCCGGAATGCAACGCGACAGCATAGACATAGGCGTATCGCGAGCTATCCGGCTCCAACTCGCTGGCGGTCCGAAATCCGGCGAGCGCTTCGTCCGGCCGCTTCAGCCTGGTCAATGTCAGCCCGAGCGCGTGGTGTAGCGCAGCCTCCCGCGGTGAGGCCGCAAGCGCTGCGCGAAGGACCTTTTCGCCATCGCTGTCCCGGCCGAGTTGGCGATAGAGATCAGCCAGATTGATTGCCGCCGTCGCGAATTGCGGACTGAGCCGCAGCGCGGCACTGTATTCAGCCTCGGCGTCGGCTGTCAGCCCGCGCTGCGCGAGAAAATTCGCGAGGGTGGTGCGGGCTTCCGGCCGCTCGACGTTGGCGCGCTGCGCCGCGATGAACTCCTTTGCGGCCTGATCGAACCGTGCGCGATCCGCGGGCGGCTGACTCGCGGCCGGAACGGCGGCGAGCAGGGCGGCGGCCCTGATCCGGACGCCGCGCACGGGATCGGAGAGCAGGGGAGAGGCCAGTGGCCAGATCTGGGCGGCCGGCACGTTCTCCAGCATGTCGAGCGCGCCGATCCGTACCATCGGATCGGGATCAGCGAGCCCGCTGCGCGCCGCGCCGATATTCGCGAAGGAAACGTAAGGGGCGAGCTCGCCAAGCGCAGTCGCGCGCGCAACCGCCGGTGCATGTTGGTCCGCGGCGATAACGCCAAGAAGCGCGGCGGCATCTGCCTGATCGGTGCGCGCGGCGTGGAATGCCGGCCCAAAGGTCTGCAAGCCCCTGCGGCTGGGGCCGAACCATTCTTCAATCGCCGCGGTGGCCCATTGCGCCGGCTTGTCGCGGTGGCAATCGTTGCAGGCGTTCGGTGTTCCCAGCGCGTTGGAAAGATCGGGCCTCGGCACACGAAAGGTGTGATCGTGGCGGGGATCGATGACCATGTAGGTGCGAGTCTGCATGTGGCATGCGGCGCACGCCGGCGGCGGATCGACGCCGACATGGTGACGGTGCTGCACACCGGCATATTTATCCGCTCCATGGCATTGCAGGCAGACGCCCTCGCCGGAGGTCCGAAGTTTTGCGCTGTGCGGCTCGTGGCAATCGCTGCAGGTGACGCCCGCGGCAAACATCCTGCCCTGCTTGAACGGCGCATAGTTATACGGCTCTTCCACATCGCGGATCTGGCCGTCGGGATGATAGGTGCTGCGCGCCAGCGCTTCGACCGCATGCGTTTGCGACAGCCACTGGCCGGGTAGCCAATTCTCGTCGAAGCCAGCGCGCCGCGCGTGGCATAGCCCGCAGGTCTCGATTTCCTTGCGAAGGATCGCCGGTGCGACACTGCGCCTGGCGTTGCCGCTCTGCGGATCGATCGGCCAGGTCACGTGGCGACGTTCATCGAAGCTAACCGGCAATCCCTTGCTCGGATCTTCGCGCTTGCCGAACGGCCACCAGCTCTGCTGGTCGCGCGCCCAGATAGTATGAGCAGAGCCCTGGCCGTGGCAGGCCTCGCAACCGACGCTGATCTCCGCCCAGGACGTCGCGAAACGATCGGTCTTGGCGTCGTAGTTCTTGCGCAAGCCGGTCGAGTGGCATTCCGCGCACATGAAGTTCCAGTTCTGGTTCAGTCTGGTCCAGTGCAGGACGTCGTCATGCCCGATCGCCTCATTGGGATAGAGGTGAAACCAGCGCTGGCCGCCTTTGTCCTGCGGACGGCTGTCCCAAGCTATCGATAGCGCCTGAATGCGTCCGTCCGGGAACTCGATCAGATATTGCTGCAGCGGATCGATGCCGAAGGTGTACTTCACCTCGAAGGTGGCGAGCTTGCCGTCTGGTCCATCGGTTTCGACCAGAAATTTTCCGTCCTTGCGGAAGAAGCGCGAATGCACGCCATAATGCTCGAAGCTGGCATCGTTGAAATTGCCGCGCACCGTCTTGTCGGTGGCGTGCTGCATCGCGGCCTTGTGCTGCGAGGCCGCCCACAATCTTGCCTCTGCCTGGTGGCAGCCTGCGCAGGTCTCGCTGCCGACGAAGGTTGCGGAGGATGAATCCTGCGCCTTCGAGGTTGGCCCGCCGCGAGTGAGGAATTGAAAAGCGAGACCGGATCCGAGGACAATCGCCGCTGCGACCACAGCCGAAATCCAGATCTGGCGCTTCGAGAGGAGGGCGGTTTCCGGTCCGCCGGACGCAGGCTGTTGCAACGGCGCGACCGCGGACCGATCTCCTTCGGCTCCCTTGCGCGATCCATTTGCCGTGCGGGATTTCCGTCGCTTGCGCGCCAACGGCAGCCCCCCTCAGTGTCGAGATCGCCAAAACACGATCCAGCAATGCTCGATCAGGACTACTGCGCGCATCATCAACTGGGCTTCCATCAAGTCAAGCGCGGTCGCCTTGCTCCGCTCGGCAAGAAGCGGCTACTGGGCTTGTTTGTCGCGGTTCTTGCTCGCGCCTCTCAGCTTGGTCGCGGGTGAAGGCGATTTCACCCAGTCCGCCATCTGGATGCAGGTGAGCAGGTCGACGTAACTGTCGCTTCCGCCTGCGATGGCCTCGCCTTCGCATCTGTTCCTGAGTTCGTCGGAATTCGAGAGCCAGATAGTGCCGACTTGCTGCTGCGCGGCATTCTCGTCACGCATGCAATCGTCGAAGCTCTGGGCCAGGTCCAATCCCATCGCCTTGTCGGTTGCTACCGTTGCCTTGCAGGTCGCCTCGACATTGAGCTTGGGCACGCGATCGCTTACCGGGGTTACCAGTTGACTTCCGATCATCGCCATCGATAGCAGCACGATCTTCATTGGACTCTCCTGTTGAACAGCCGCTTGACCTGGTAACGACTCGTGGCGCGTCATGCTGACGCACGGTTCCGTCAGCGCCTGCCCACACGGTCGACCGGACCGCCACGATTCATCGGCGTTCCCGGCCGCACGCCGACTCCCGGAGCACCGACGCCAGGGGTTGCGACGGCTCTTGCAACCGGCCGCGGTCGAAGCACAACGCCGGGCCTAGCGACGCAACCGGCGGGATAGTCGACGTACTGGCAGTACAAGACAGCAGCGCCGGCGCTTTCAGCGCCTGCAGCCACGAAACCGGCTGTCAGCAATGCCGACAATGCGATCGATAGCTTCATGTGGGTCTCCTCTCGGTCACAACTGAATACGTGGGCAGTGAGCGGGATCAGTCGCTCTTGGCCTTCTCCTGCATGGCCGTCTGCAGCTTCTTGACGTCTGCGGGCGACAATTGCGGACGGTCAACCTTGATCGTCAGCTTGTTGAGCTTGGCAGTGAGCGCGAATGGCGGCTTGTAGTCGGCGTCGTTCACACCGGTCAGTGTGTCGGAGCCGATGTCGAAGCTCTCGTCCCACTGCAGCGTCATCGGGAGCGTCTTCGGCATCGCTTTCGTGGCGACTTCCTTGCCGTCCACCTTCAGCGTGCCGGTGCCGGATTGGGCGAGGCCACTGAAGTTGTTGTATTCAAGTGTGCCGGGGCCAATGCCGTCGTACTTGAACTCGAACTCGACCGTGTGGCGGCCCGGCGATAGCGCGTCCGTGCCTTCCCACTTGATGCGTTCGAGGTCGATCAAGTTCCACAGGAACACCGGCTTGCCCTGCAAAAGGTAGAAGCCGTAGCCGGCAAAGCGTCCTCCCGAAGTCAGGATCATGCCTTCGGCGCCACCGCTCGGCACCTCGATGTCGGCGGTGATCGTATATGAGGTGTTGAGGAGCTGCGGCGAGTCACCCTGCGGCAATCCGGTCATTGGTCGCGTGTAGACGAATTCCGAACGGCCGGCGGTGATATTCGGGCGTGGCGCGATCATTCGTGCAGCGACCGATGCGTCCATCGGAAAGACCTGATACTTTTGGGCCTCCGCGATGAACTTCTGCTTCATCTCCATGACCTTCTGCGGGTTCTTCGCGGCAAGATCCTCGGTCTGGCTGAAATCCTCCTTCAGGTTGAAGAGCTGAAGCGTCTGGTTGTTCAGCGGGTCGACGTTCGCAGGGCCGAAGGCTTCCCAGGGCGCGCGATTGACCTTGGTGCTCAGGAACCAGCCGTCGTCATACAGGGCCCATTGGCCCATCATCTCGAAATACTGCGTCTTGTGCTGACTCGCGACCTTGGCGCCGGCCGCGTCGAAGGTGTAGGCGAAGCTCGTGCCCTCTATCGGTTTTTGCGCGATGCCATCGACCATCTCGGGTGCGCGGATGCCCGCCGCCTCGAGGATGGTGGGAACGACGTCGATCACGTGAACGAACTGCTCGCGCAGGCCGCCCTTGTCCTTGATGCGCTCCGGCCACGAGACCACCATGTTCTGGTTGGTGCCACCAAGCTGCGAGGCGTTCTGCTTGAACCAGGAGAACGGCGCGTCGAAAGCCCACGACCAACCCGCCGACATGTGGTTGTAGGTTTGTTCGGTGCCCCACACGTCGTAGTACTTCGCGAGCTGCACATCGACGGGCACCGATACGCCGTTGAAGAAGGCCACTTCGTTCGGGGTGCCGAGTGGGCCGCCTTCAGCGCTCGTGCCGTTGTCGCCGTTGATGTAGATGATCAGCGTATTGTCGAGCTTGCCCAGGTCCTCGAAGGCTTGAATCACGCGCCCGATCTCGTGGTCGCCGTAGGCGACATAGGCGGCGAAGATGTCGGCCTGGCGGATGTAGAGCTTCTTTTCATCAGCCGACAGCTGGTCCCATTCCTTCAGGAGGTCCTTCGGCCATGGCGACAGCTTGGTGTCCATCGGGATCACGCCGAGCCGCTTCTGGTTCTCGAAGATCTGATCGCGCACCTTGTTCCAGCCTTCGTCGAACAGGTGCATCTTGCTGATCTTGTCCACCCATTCCTTGGTCGGATGATGCGGCGCGTGGGTGGCGCCAGGCGCATATTTGATCAAGACCGGCTTGCTTGGGTCGGTCTGATGAACCCGCGTCATCCAGTCGATGGCGTCGTCCGCCATCGCCGTGACCAAGTTCCAGGTCCCCGGCTCCTTGCCCAGGAACGGGTAGATCTGCGTCGTGTTGCGGAAGAGGTTCGGCTCCCACTGGTTGGCATCGCCGCCGACAAAGCCATAGAAGTATTCGAAGCCCATGCCGGTCGGCCACTGGTCGAACGGACCAACTTGGCTCGCGGTATACACTGGCGTGTTGTGGTCCTTGCCGAACCAGGACGTGGCGTAGCCGTTGTCGAGCAGCATCCGTCCGATCGTGACCTTGTCCTTGGCGATGATGCTGTTGTAGCCGGGGTAGCCTGTCGACTGCTCCGAGATCACGCCGAAGCCCGCCGAATGGTGGTTGCGTCCCGTGATCAGCGCCGCGCGCGTGGGCGAGCACAGCGCGGTGGAGAACATGCGGTTGTAGCGCAGGCCGTTATTTGCGATGCGATCCATCGTCGGTGTCGGGATGACGCCGCCGAAAGTGCTGGGTACGCCGAAGCCTGCGTCGTCGGTGATGATCAGCAGCACGTTTGGCGCGCCGTTGGGTGGCGTGACGCGCGGTGGCCACCAGGGCTTCGACTGCAGGGCGCCATCCTTGATGACGCCGCCGAACTGCGGATCGGGTGGCGGGAGCTGCTTCCCGGTGATGGTCGAGGTCGCGCTCGGCGAACCAAGGGTTCCGTTGACCTGTTGTGCCGTCGCCTGGCCGGCGATCGCGAGTGCAGCGAGGCTGAGGAGCGCCGCGGTGGCGGCTCGACAGGAAAAAGTGCTCGACCGCATGTTTGCGTTCCTTGATCGATTGTCCGAAGCCGCAAGATTGCGTTTGTTCGCCCTATTGACATGGGGCAACCAAAGCCTGGGGCTTGGCCCATTCAGCACTGAGAGCGGATGCCTGGTCTATGCAAAAACCGACAGCTCGTACCGATTTGCGGCGGCTTGCGATCTGGCGAAGATTTTCGATGCTGGAAACCAGTTCGTTTGGCCGGCAGCAACAGATGAGTTGCGAGCGGACCTGGGAGAGTTCGGATCAATCATCGGACAGGTTCGACCTTCGCAGCCATGTCGGGCGCACGACTGACCCGATAGGTCGCGTTGCCGCACCTGAGAACCCATACGGCGTGGTCCGGCCTGGAGCGCTTCTTGTCTCTCACCGCGCCGAGCGCCTTGTCACAGGCAAACCCCTGCGTGCGGATCTGCGCCGCCAGCGCGTCCTGCGTTTCGGCTGCGACCGTCGCCGCCGTTGTCTGTTGCGCCCTCACCGATGGGCCGGAAACAACAGTTGCGGCAGCCAGCAGCATAAAAGCAAACGGTCTATGCATGACTTTCGTCCTTCTCGCTTCGATGCCATTCGCATTCCGGCCAGGCTCGCCAAACGTCAGGCCGCGCTCATGGCTGACGTTCCCTCTGATTAAGGTTGTCGCGGTCGCGTCTTTGCATAGACAAGGCCGTCGTACTTGACTTTCATTCATGTCATTCTCCGAGAAACGCGAACGGGACACCCAGGCGCTGCCTGGTTCATGCGCGATTTTCTACTGGCGACTTCCGCCGGCCAGCGAGCGCGATTGATGCTTCCAAGGGGCGTGCTGTCGGGCGTCGAGTTTCCCGTGACGTCGAAATAGATCGCTTCGCTTGCCTCTGATGAAAGCTGGGAATTAGGCAAGAGAGTAAGCCGTGCGACCGTATGGAAGGGCGCTTCGGCTTCGTTCCACTCGACGCTCGCGTTTTCGATCCAGAAGTTGGCATCGCGAAGCTTGCCCCAATATGTCATTGCGTCGGGGTCGAGGAACTGAACTGCAAAATCGAAGCAGCTCATCCTTCCATCTTCCTTCAGGTGCCGGATTAGCTCGTCCTGCAGGCCTTTCGGATTCTTTTTTTGCAGTGGCCGTGCCGGGTTATCCGCGCACGGTATGGCGGAAAACTTCACGACATCCGTCGGTCCGTGGCGAAATGGTACGGTGCTCCAGTAGCGCAGCTGCTGGTAGGGCTTGATGGCCTGGCGCGCCTGTATCTCTGCCAGAGCGAGTGTCCTCGTCACTCTCAACTTGTCCCGGAAGGGCAGGGACCACAGAGCGAGGACTGGATTTGATGCCGTCAATACACTGATGGTTGCGAGAAAGGCCGGCGAGTCGTTGATAGGCAACGTCGTCGCGTTTTGCATCGAGAAGTCCTGTCGACGGGGCTTGGCCTCGCGGTCAGCAGCTCCGTCCGGGGCGAGGTCGACGGAGAAAGACAACGACCTTACGTCGGGCTTGAAATCCGAGTTTACGCTCGCGTCTGCGTTTGCAAATCGCACCACCGTGGGATGGACGCCAGGCTTCGCGAAAATCGCCTTTGCAAGTCGCGTCGCCAGCGCAGGCTCGTGCCCTGCGGTTACGTCGAATACTTCGAATTGGGCTCGCGCGCAGACACCTTTGGCATGGGTTCCACGGCAGAGCGATCGTCGCTGCTTCGCGGCTGCATTAGCCTGCATCAAGAGAGACTTCTCGACGATCGCCTCGATATCGGCCTTTTCACGGGCGGGGTTCCGGTCAGCATCGCTCTCGGTCACTCCAAGCCATCTGGTCAGGAACACCATTTGAAACCTCCCGGAGAGGCAGGATCACCCGCCTCATCCCAGCCCGGCGATAAACCTGATTGCGGTGACGCTTGGCAAAAAACAGTACGCAGCGGCTCGCGTCGTGACGAAGCTCGAGAACCCCGTGAGCTTGATCGGTGGTGTGCCGTTCGCCTGCGGTATCACGAAGATGCTTTCCGCCGGGTCCTGGGTGCCGATCATCGGATCCTTCGACTTGCGTGGCAGTCTGACCGCTCCGGCGAATTCGCTGTCATTGACCCAGTGTCCGAGCACGAACTCGTATTGGTTCTCGATGCTGGAGTTGATGAAATAGCCAAGCAGCCCGCGTTCGATGCCATCGTAGGGTTGCGCCGGATCATAGGCCGGCCCGTATGGCAGGCCGCGCCGGATCAGCCGGTGGGTATTGTTGCTGCCGCCGGGCTGCCCCTGGCCCGTAACCGGCTGGCCTCGTGGATTGATGCGGCGCATGTGAGCGCCTACCGGACAGCGCAGACCTTTTGGGTCCCCCGAGTCATCCGCGTTCACGTATTCGAAGTTGTTCAGCTGCTCCGGCGCTATCCCGCCCGACGGGTTGTCGGTATCGGGAGACAACGCCAGGGGAACACCATTACGCCAGCGTCCACAGATTTTGGCAGCGAGTAGTTCGGGATCGATTCTGTCTCTGTTCGACTGCAGAAAAGTCTCGAATCCGACAACGTCTGTCCTGATCATCTTGAACGCGGCAAAGCTGCCGTTCAGGCCGAGTTCTCGCGGTTCCGGCACGAAGTAGTTTTCAGCTTCGTCGCGCAACACGAACAGCCAGGGCTCACAGGGCTGCTGATGATCCGGCGGATATCGCTCCGGACCGCCGCGGACCGTGGTCATGCTGATGCCGTCGGTATAGCCGAAGTGAACCTTGAAGGTGGGGATGGTTTCGCCATCCTTCACTTCCATCAACGCCATCCCGTCAGCTCGCCAGATCTCTTGAAAGGCGCCGCCTTCGGCAAATAGAGCAACCAGGCGATCGCTGTAACGCGTTATCGCCTCCGGACCCATGGCGTGCAGCGTAACCAGGACGTGATCGCTGCCTGTCCCAAATCCACCAATCCAGTGCTGCGGGTCGCTCTCGCCGGTATCGCCTACCAGCTTCGCGCGTTCGGCGGCTCCGGCGATGAACGCGCCGAACGACTTGAACGAGAGCTGCGGGACGCGGTTTTTGATCTCCAAGGCGATCAGCCCGGGCCATGTGATGCCAACGTTCAGGCAGTAATCAGGCTTCCGACGCGGGGCGTCGGCGGGGTTGTCTCCTGGCCCGGGCTCGAACCCCACGTGCCAATCTTCAGCGGTGGTGATCTGTGGCGCGTCGGATTCGTTGCCGTTGACGAACCGTCCGAGCAGCTTGCGGGCCTCCGTGGGGCTGCCGACCGAAAGCAGAAAATGCCGCACCATCGGCATCCTGTAACCGCGCAGAACAAAGCCCTGGATGTCGCCGAGATCGAGTGTGCTCTCCCCGCCGCGCTTAGGCTGCGGGTCGTGCCCGGAGACATCATGCTTCGCGCGCCTGAAAAGATGGCGGAAGAAGCTCTCGCCTTCAGTCGCTGCCGACACTTGCGCCTCGCTGTCCTGTCGCATTCGGCATCACCTTTCACAATCAGGCTGAGACGGATTGTGGCCTGCTATCGGCGATCAGGGCATGAATGTCCTGAACCGATAGTCCCGGATAGGCTTGATAGAATCCGATCGGAGTGCGGCTTGCGCTCGCTGCGAAATCAATGAATTCCTGCAGATATTTTCTGCACGGTGACGGCGGCGGGTTCTTCGTGAACTTGAAAATAAGATCGAAGACCTCTCCGATGTTCTTGGTGAAGTCGGCAATGTACTTGTCGAATGAGCCGTCATAAACGGTAAAGAAGCCGATCTGATTCTCCTCAAGCGGAATGAATTGCGCGAAGTGCGGCGTACCGACCTTGTCCAGGTCTTTCGTAGTCCCGCTGCCGCGGGCGCGCAGGATCAGTTGGACTGCGAGGAAATGGAGGTATGACTTGATGGGCAGGATCACCAGAAATGGGTGCAGTTCGCCGACTCCGCTGATATCGGCGGCCGCCGCCAGCGCCTTGATCTCCTTGGCGGTCACCTCGGGATAGGCGGTGTAGAGATTCACCGCCTGGAGAAGGTGGGCCTTCGACCATTTCACGAAGCCATCCACATTGGCAGCGACCGGGTTGGCCGGTGGATCATTCACATGCTGGAAAACAGCATCGAACACCGGTCCGGCGAGCCTGGCGAGGTCGGCCATCAGCGCACCAAACTCGCCGTCGAAATCGCCAAGAAACAGCAAGGTCTTTTCGCTCAGGACCGTGAAGCGTGAGTAGTGGACCCGGCCGATGTTATCCGTTGCCTGGAACAGACCGGGCATCATCGGCGGAAGCTGCTCCGCCAGCGCCTTGGCAGCCGCTGGCGATTTCAGGGGAAAGCGGAGGGTAAAGTGATTCTGTTTCATGATGGAACTCCCCTCATACTCATGGGATCATGCCGCAGTCGAACATCTTGTTCAGAACCGGCGCGGCGATCTTGTTGATGAAGAATATTCGCGCCTGTGAATCGTTGCGGAGAAACTCTATGGCTTCCTTCTCCTTGTCCGATGGAGGCTCTTTCCTTTGCGCCTTCAACTCATCGCAGGTTGCCGTCTGGTATTTCTTGATCACCTTGTCGGCCGCAAAGTCCAGCAGCATACCCTGAGCAGATGCTGCGCCGGCGACGATAAGGGCTAAAATCCCTACGGCTACGCCAATTGGCTTGTTCACGTTAAGCCTCCTGTCACGTTTGGTAATTGATACACCCGCAAGACTCACGGAATCATGCTGCATTCGAACATCTTGTTCAGGACTGGCGCAGCGATCTTGTCGACGAAGGCCACTCGCGCTTTCGGATCGTCCCGCAATAACGCCAGGGCTATCTTCTCCTTCTCCGACGGAGGCTCGGCCTTCTGCGCCTTCAACTGATCGCAGGTTGCCGCCTGATACTTCTTGATCACCTTGTCGGCCGCGTCATCCACAAGCATGCCCTGCGCAGCCACGGCTCCAGCGGCGATCAGGGCTGCGACAAACACCGTCACACCAAATGATTTGCTCACGCTGCACTCCTCGTCATTATGTTGAGTCGTTCAGGTGCCTTTGGAGGAGCGCTGCACAGACAGCGCGCCAACCGTCGGATTCCTGGTTATCCGTCCTTAGTCGTGCGCTCGGGCGGCCGCCTCTCGCACCTTCATCTCTTCCACAACGGTTAGCTGCGTCGGTCCGAGGTTGAAGGTCAGGTTGTCGATCTTGCCGTTGAAGCGAAATGGTATTTGGTAGTCCTGATCGTTTACCCCGGTGCGGGTGTCGACCCCGACATCGAAGGTCTCGTCCGCCGGCAGCAAGAACGGGATCGTCTTTGGGACTTGCAGCGTACGGACCTCGTTGCCGTCGACCTTGAGCACTCCGGTGCCGCCCTTTGCGATGCCCGGGCCGTCATACCTAAAGTCGAACACGATCGTGTGCTTGCCTGCGGCGAGTGGCCGATCGGCTGCCCATCGAGCCTGCAACAGTGCGAGCATGTTGTAGTTGAACACCGGCACGCCCTTGAGCATATACAGCCCATACCCGCCCCACCGTCCGCCCTCGGTAACGATCATGCCGTCGCCGTTTTCCGGAACCTCGACGTCTGCCGTGATCTTGAACGACCGGTTCAGGATGTTCGGTGTATTTCCGGTTGGAATTCCGGGCATCTCACCCGAATAGGTGAAGACGGTCTGTCCCGCAGTGGCACTCGGCCGCGGGGCTATCGCTCGTGCAAACGACGAGTTGTCCAATGGAAGCACGTTGTATTTGGTCGCCTCCTGCACGAACAGCGCCTGCATCTGCTTGAGCTTGTCAGGCATTTTCGCGGCGAGATCGTTGGCCTGGGAGTAATCTGCGTTCAGGTTATATAGCTCCCAATTGTACGCATTGATATCCGGCATCGGCGAGTTCAGCACCCACGGACCAACAGGCGGCGTCGTGTTGGCGTACCAACCCTCATTATAAATGCCGCGGTTGCTCATCATCTCGAAGTACTGGGTCTTGCGAGCCGAGGCCGTGCTGGCGTTCGCCTTGTCGAAGGTATAGGCCATGCTCACGCCTTCGATCGGGCTTTGCTTGATGCCATTCACCATATCCGGCGCGTTGATGCCCGTGGCTTCGAGGATCGTCGGCACAATGTCGATGATGTGGTGGAACTGGGTGCGTATGCCGCCGGCGTCCTTGATGCGGTCTGGCCACGAGATCGCCAGGCCCTGCCGGGTACCGCCAAAGTGCGACGCCACCTGCTTCGTGTACTTGAACGGCGTGTCGAACGCCCACGACCACGCGACGGCCATATGCGGGTATGTCGCCGCCGAGCCCCAGATATCGTAAAACCTCAGTTGCTCTTCCACCGGGATCTTCAGAATGCCGTTATACGCTGTGTACTGGTTGGGCGTGCCGAGCAGTGTTCCTTCGGGACTGGTTCCATTGTCGCCGTCGATGTAGATGATCAGCGTGTTGTCGAGCTTGCCCATGTCTTCCACCGCCTGGATCACGCGGCCGATCTCGTAGTCGGTATAGGCGGTGTAGCCCGCGTAGACCTCGGCCTGCCGCGCGAACAGCTTCTTTTCATCAGCCGATAGCGTTTCCCATTTCGGCAGGTCGGCCGGCCACTCGGTGAGCTGCGCGTTCGTCGGAATCACGCCCAACCGCTTCTGGTTGGCGAAGATCTGCTCGCGCATGGCATTCCAGCCCATGTCGAACTTGCCTTTGAACTTGTCGATCCATTCCTTCTTGGGCTGATGCGGCGAATGGCTTCCACCCGGAACGTAATAAAGGAAGAACGGCTGATCGGGCGCAGCGGCGTCGAGCTGCTTCATGCGCGAGATCGCTTCATCCGCCATGTCCGTGGTAAGGTTGTAGTCGGGCTTTCCGATCCAAGGAAAAATCTGGGTGTGATCGCGGAACAGATACGGCGTCCACTGGTCGGTCTCGCCGCCCATGAAGCCGTAGAAGTAATCAAAGCCCATCCCCGACGGCCACTGGTCGAACGGGCCCGCGACGCTGTACTGGAAGCCCGGTGTATTATGGTTCTTGCCGAACCACGACGTGGCGTAACCGTTGCCTTTGAGAATCGTGCCGATCGTTGCCTTGTCGGGCGTGATAATGGAGTCGTAGCCCGGGAAGCCCGTCGATAGCTCGGAGATGACGCCGAAGCCCGCCGAGTGATGGTTGCGGCCGGTGATCAGCGCGGCCCGGGTCGGCGAGCAAAGCGCGGTGGAGCAGAACTGCGTGTAGCGCAGCCCCGCATTGGCGACGCGATCCAACGCCGGTGTCGGAATGACGCCGCCGAAGGTGCCGCTCACGCCATAGCCCTGGTCGTCTGTCATGATCAGCAGGACATTGGGTGCGCCCTTGGGCGGCACCAGGCGCGGCGGCCACCACGGTTTGGAATCCTTCGCGCTTTCCTTGATTGCTCCGCCGAATTCCGGAGGCGGCGGCGGAAGTTGTTTGCCGTCGATCGTGACCGTGGCGCTGGGCGACCCTGGGGTACCAGTGCTTTGCTGCGCAATGGCTCCGGGCAGATAACTTGTTCCGAGAAGAAAGCCCAACGAAAGTGCTGTCGTGATCTTCATGGCAGTATCTCCCTACGGGAATATGGTTTTCCAGTCGTTCTTCATGTCGACGACGGTCCAGCCCTCCGCCTCGGCGGCATCAAGCGCATGGTCGAGCCTGCCGATGGAGGAGTTCCGGTCGTAGGCCCATTCCCGGGCGGCATCGGTATGGTGCACGATGAGAGCAAAGCGAACGCCGGCCCCCTGCCTGGCCCATTCGAGCATCTGCAGGTCGCCGTCGGAGTTGCCGAATGCCGCAATCGGATGACGGCCGATGTGCGTCTGAATGGCGACCGGCTTGCCAGCCTTGTCGTCGTTGAAATCGAGCTCGGGCAGCTTCATGAGCCGGGGCTTACCGTCTCGCAACTCGAAACCCAGCTTGCCGCTGCTACCGATGACCTGTTCGGGCGGAATGCCATAGACCCGCTCGGCAAAGACGCGCATGAAATCGATGCCGCCGCCGGAGACGATGAAGGTCTTGAAGCCGTTGGCGCGTAAATAGGCGAGCAGTTCGAGCATCGGCTGATACACCATCTCGGTGTAGAGCTTGCCGGTCTTCGGGTGCCTGGCGGTCGCGATCCAGTCGCCAACGATCCTCTCGAACTCGTCTGTCGTCATACCGGAATGCGTGACGGTGACGATCTGGAAAATGTCGGCTTCGCCGCCCGCAAGGGCGCCCTTGACGTCACCTTTGAGCAGTGAGGCAAAGGGCTCCTTGTCCTTCCATTCCGGATGCTGCGGGGCGAGCGCCTTCACCCGGTCGAGGGCAAAGACGAGTTGGACATAGATCGGCTGCTCTGCCCACAGCGTTCCATCGTTGTCGAAGGTTGCGATGCGCTCGGCCGGCGGGACAAAGTCTGGCGAGCCGTGCCTGGTCACACGCTCGACGAAGGTCACGATCGCTTTCTTGGGTGCCGTGTCGTTCCACGACGGCAACGGCTCCTGGGCGAAGCCGGGAGCCGTCGACGATATCGCGATCGATGTGATCGCAGCGATGCGAACCCAATTTAGCCAGACAGTTTTCATGGGCGAGACCTCGATGGGCCAGTCGGCGGACGATGGCTGTTTGCCGCCGCCGCCGGCTCCGTTCCGCAATTTTGAAGCGCCTTCTCGATGCTCAAGGAGCCCCCGACCTGGCGTTCAGTTGCGCCTTTACGTGGCCTACTTGGCGATTGCATTCCTCGCGGCCGCAATCTTCTCTTTTACGGCATCCAGATTGAAACTCGCGCCTTTTTGCATCGGCGGAAATTCGATTGCCGTCATCGCCAGCTTCTCGACGACATCCTGGACAAGCACGAAGCGCCAGAACTCGTACTTGTACCATTCCCAGTATTGCAGCGAACCGTTCTTGGTGAGATTTTCAGGAAAGCCCGTTCGCTCGAACGGGTCGAGACGAAGATTGATGATAGCCGGCACCTCAGGCTTGATCTTGTCGCCGAGCCAGCCGCCGGGTTGGTCGATGAAGCGGTACTTGTAGTCGCCGACGCGAACGGCGCCGAGGTCGCTTTCGCCGAAATACCAGATTTCGTTACGATTGGATGGCCCCTTGCCGGTGATCATGTCCAGCTGGTTATAGCCGTCCAGATGACACTTGAAGGTGGTGTCACCGATCTGTTTGCCCTTCTTCAATTCCTCGGCAATGTTCGGATTGCCGGCGGCGGCAAGGAGGGTCGGAAACCAGTCGAGCCCGGAGATGATGCCGTTCTCGACCTTGCCAGCCGGCACCTTGCCGGGCCAGCGGATCATCGCCGGCGCGCGGAAGCCGCCTTCGAAGATCGTCCCCTTGCTCTGCGCGAACGGTGTCTGTCCGCCGTCCGGCCAGGTGAAGACCTCCGTGCCGTTGTCCGTTGTGAACAGCACGATCGTGTTGTCGTCGACGCCCATATCCTTGAGTTTGTTCATGACGAGGCCGACATCGTCGTCGAGTTGCGCCATGCCGGCTTCATGAATCGTCCAACCGTTCTTGGAGTTGCGCAGCGCCTCGTATTTCGGCGACAGATGCGTCACGACGTGCATGCGGGTCGGATTGAGCCACAGGAAGAACGGCTTGTTGTCAGCCTTGGCCTTGTCGAGAAACTTGAAGGACAGGTCACGAATCTCGTCGTCCACGGTCTCCATCCGCTTCGGATAGAGCGTGCCGGCGTCTTCGATCCTCTGCTTGCCGACCTTGCCCCAGCGCGGATCCACCGCGGGATCGTCGACATTGGTCGCATAGGAGTGAACCATGTTGCGTGGACCCACCTTGTTCAGCAGTTCCTGCGGATAGGCAGGATGCGCCGGGTCTTCCATCGCATCGAGGTGATAGAGATAGCCGAAGAACTCGTCGAAGCCGTGCACGGTCGGCAGGAACTCATTCAGATCGCCGAGGTGGTTCTTGCCGAACTGGCCGGTGGCGTAGCCCATTCATTTCAGCGCCTGCGCGATTGTGACGGCCTGCGCCGGCAGGCCGATGGGTGAGCCGGCCTGGCCGACCGTGGTCATGCCGGTGCGGATCGGAAGCTCACCGGTGATGAAGTTGGCTCGGCCTGCGGTG
>WNGR01002313.1_pt1 | contig 21000 bp, 12 predicted proteins | sample 5407581 | NCBI WGS metagenome assembly WNGR01 (sample SAMN13153383, study PRJNA577476) | soil metagenome | isolation source: 80 cm soil or saprolite under Garry oak tree replicate 2 | place: USA:California | collected 2016-06-15
TCCTTTGAATTCGCCCCAATAAACGCGAACAAAGCATGGGCGTCAGCGTGAAGCTCACCAGCATCGAAACCATCACGGAAAACGCCATGGTCCAGCCGAATTGATTCAAGTAGCGGCGCGCATACCCCGTCGTGAACGCGATGGGCACGAAAATAATCACCAAAGACAACGTCGTCGCCAGCACCGCCAGCATGATCTCTTTCGTGGCTTCGATCGCTGCTTGCTTCGGCTCGAAGCCTTTCTCTTCGATGTAGCGAACAATATTCTCCAGCACCACGATGGCATCATCGATCACAATGCCCACCGCCAGCGTCAGCGCCAGCAGGGTCATGTTATTGAGCGTGAAATCCATCACCTTCAGCAGCGTGAATGTGGCGATGATCGACGTAGGAATGGCCAGAGCGGCGATGATCACCGAACGCAGATTACGGATAAACAACAGGACCACCAGGCTGGCCAGCAAGCTGCCAAACAGAAGATGCTCCTCGAGCGAAGCAATGGAAGCTTTGATGAATGTGGAGTTGTCGCGAATCACTTGAATGGTGACTCCCGGGGGCAACGTACTCTTGAGCTGATTGATTTTTGCCTTCGCGGCGTCGATGACTTCGAGAGTGTTGGTGCCTGTCTGCCGGCGAATATCGAGAACCACGGCTTCTTTGCCGCCGATCATGTTCCAGGTGGTGGGCTCGGCGAAGCTATCTTCCACGCGTCCCACGTCTCGCACGCGAATCGGCGTGCCGTTGACGTTGGCCACGATGATGTCATTGAAGAGATCGGAGGCTTCGATGCGACCCAGCGTGCGCACGCCCATTTCCGACGCCCCGCGCCGAATGGTCCCGCCGGGAACTTCCACATTTTGGTTTTGAATCGCGCTTTCCAGTTGATTGATGGTGATGCCGTAAGCGTTGAGCTTCTCCGCATCGCCAAAAACGCGAATCTGCCGGATACGCCCGCCGGTCAGGTCGACTTCACCGACGCCGTTGACCGTTTCCAGTGTCCTCTTGATCTGCTTGTCCGCGATTTCCGTGGTTTCGCGCAGATCGGCGCCGCCGGCGATCAGCAGCGAAAGAACGGGATCGGAGTCGGGATCATCTTTGGTAATCGTGGGAGGGAGAATCGTGGGAGGCAGAAGCCGGATGGCCGCCGCCACCTTCTCTCGAACGTCCTGCGCGGCGCCCTCGGTATCGCGCTCCAAAACGAATTTGCAAGTGATCCTGGCTTCGCCCTCATCAGCCTCCGAAGAGAGTTCGTCAAGACCGCCGACCGAGCTTACCGCCTCTTCCAGCGGAAGGATGATCTCGGTGCTCATCTCTTCCGCCGTCGCGCCGGGAAGGTCCACGGTGACCGTTACGGTGGCAGGATCGGTTTTAGGGAAGAGGTCTACGCCTAGGTCCCGAAACGAAAAGATGCCCAGGACCAGCAAAAAGCCGATCAACGTTACCGAGAAGACGGGCCGCTTGACGCAAAGCTCCGGAATCGTCATGAATCGATCTCAGCGCGCATGCATCGTAAACACTCGCGCGATGTCCAGGCGCAGCTTTTGGAATCCTCTCGCGAAAATCGCCGCGCGCTTTTGCTCCAATTCGGCAAACAACGAGTACGCCACCGGCGTAACCAGCAGCGTCAGCAGCAGGCAGAGCGATTGCCCTCCGATGATCGTCACCGCGATTGCCGAGCGCTGCGATGAGCCTGCGCCAATCCCAATGGCCGTGGGGACGAGGCCGGCGACGATCGAGAGCGTCGTCATCAGGATCGGCCGCAGCCGGACGTGATTGGCGCGAACGACGGCCTCGCGAAGCGCCACGCCCCGCTCGCGCAGCTTGTTCGCGTAATCCACCTGAAGAATGCCGTTCTTGTGCACGATACCCAGCAACAGCAGCACGCCCAGGGCGCTCCACAAATTGAGGGTTCGATGGGTGAGAAACAGCGTCAGCAGCGCGAAAGGAATGGACAAGGGCAGGCTCAACATGATCGTGAAGGGATGCACGAAACTGTCGAATTGTGCCGCGAGCACGAGGTACATGAATATGCATGCCAGCAAGAACGCCATGATCAGGTTGCTGGTCATGGTGTCGAGTTCCTTCGCCACGCCCGTAAATCTCAGGTTGTAGCCCGGCGGAATCTCCTGCCTCATGACGTTGGTCACCGCGCGCATCGCCCCGCCCAGGTCCAAACCTTCTTGCGGCCAGGCCACCAGACTCGCCTGATAGCGCCGGTTGTAGCGGTCAATCCTCGAAGGGCCTCCGCCGCGTTCGACACTGGCGATGCTGTCCAGGCGCACCTGGCCCACTTTAGAAGACGGGATCATCAGCCGCGCCAGCAGTTCCGGATTCTTCTGCTGCTCGGGAAGCAGTTGCATGGTTACGTCGTACTGCTCGGCGCCCTCTTTGTAGGTGGAGATTTGATCCGTGCCCGCAATCATCAGCCGCACTGCTCCGGCCACGTCCGCCACCTGCACTCCCAGGTCTGCCGCGCGCTGGCGGTCAATGTGCACCTGAAACTCCGGCAGATTCAGGTTCACATCGGCGCTTACGTCGGTAAGACCTTTGATTTTGCGTACATCATTAGCCGCTTTGATGGCGAGCTCAGTCGCGCGATAGAAGTCCGGACCGAGAATGACTGGCTGTAACGAGCCCGTGTTTTCGTTTCCGCCGATTGCCGAGGGAAACCAGAATTTCACGCGCAGGTCGCGATAGCGCGGCTCGGCAAGAATGTTGCGCACTTCGTCCGCGACGTCCAGCATGGAAAATTTGCGCTGCGTGGCGTCGGTGAGCCGTATATACGTGTGGCAGTGGTTGGAGCGCTCCGAAACGCTGGGCCAGGCGAAGACCACCCCCGGCAATTGCTCGTATCGCTTGGCTAATTCCACCGCGATGTTTGCCGAGCCTTCCGGCGAGGTGCCCACGGGCGAATCAAAAATCACCTGAAACTCGCCCTGATCATCGGGCGGAATAAAATCGCGCCCAACCAGTGAATTCAGCGGAATAGTGAGCGCAAAGGTTCCCAGTGCGACCAGAACCACCGCCCAGCGATGATCGAGCGACCACTCGAGCATCCTCCCGTAGGAACGGCTGACCCAGATGGGGAGCGCGTGGTCCTTCGCAGCGTGTTCCGCTTCGCCTGCCGCGCGCCCTTCGTGTCTCCCTGCCGCGCTCCGTTTGCGCTCCGTACGTTTTAGCAGCCGCGAACAGAGCATGGGCGTCAGCGTGAAGCTCACCAGCATCGAGACAAGCACCGCACAGGCCATAGTCCAGCCGAATTGGTTCAAATAGCGGCGCGCATACCCCGTCGTGAACGCGATGGGCACAAAGATCATCACCAATGACAACGTCGTCGCCAGCACCGCCAGCATGATCTCTTTCGTGGCTTCGATCGCTGCTTGCTTCGGCTCATAGCCCTTTTGCTCGATATACCGAACAATATTCTCCAGCACCACGATGGCGTCATCGATCACAATGCCCACCGCCAGCGTCAGCGCCAGCAACGTCATGTTGTTGAGCGTGAAATCCATCACCTTCAGCAGCGTGAATGTCGCGATGATCGATGCAGGGATGGCCACCGCCGCGATAATCACGGAGCGCAGATTGCGGATAAAGAGCAACACCACCAGGCTGGCCAGTAACGCGCCGAACAGCAGATGTTCTTCCAGCGAAGAAACGGAAGCCCGGATGTATTTGGAATTATCGCGCAGGACCTCAATCGAGATTCCCGGTGGCAACAGGCTTTGCATCCCCTCGAGTTTCGCCTTCACGGCCCCGATGACTTCGAGCGTATTCGCGCCGAACTGTCGCTGCACGTCGAGTGTGACTGCTTCTTTGCCATGTACGAAATTCCACGTCGTTTGCTCGGGGTAACTGTCTTCCACGTGGCCGACGTCGCGGATGCGAATCGGCGCCCCGTTGGCGTTGGCGACGATGATGCCGTTGAAATCATCGGGATTCTCCATGCGCGCAAGCGTGCGCACGCCCAATTCCCGATCGCCGCGGCGAACCGTTCCTCCCGGCACTTCCACGTTTTCGTTTTGAATCGCGTTCTCAAACTGCTTGATGGTCAGCCCGTAGGCATTGAGTTTTTCGGCGTCGGCAAACACGCGGATTTGCCGCAAGCGGCCGCCCGTTAGGTTCACCGCGCCCACGCCGTCCACCGTCTCGAGCGCCCGCCGGATCACCTTATCGGCAAATTCGGTGGTCTCCCGCAGGCTGCCGCTGCCCGCCACCAAAATGGAAAAAACGGCCGCCTGATCGGGATCGATCTTCGTGATCACCGGTGGCAGCACATTGGGCGGCAGATTGCGCATGGACGTCGCCACGCGTTCGCGAATATCCTGCGCCGCGCCGTTCAGGTCCCGTTCCAACGTGAATTTGCAAGTGATGCGCGCGTTTCCTTCATTCGCTTGCGAGGTCAGCTCGTCCATGCCGCTTACGCTGCTGATGGCCTCTTCCAGCGGAAGAACGACTTGCGAATTCAGCTCTTCGGGCGTCGCTCCCGGCAAACTCACCATCACGTTGACCGAGGCGGGGTCGGCCTTGGGAAAAAGATCCACTCCCAGATCCCGGAACGAGAAAATCCCCAGCACGACCAGAAAGCTGATCAGCATCGCGGCGAAAACCGGCCGCTTCACGCAAATTTCCGGAAGTGACATCAGCCTTTACCTCGGTCCCCGCGGATGAGCGATGATAGCCTTCAGACGGGACATTATTGTTTGGCCACTTTGATGCTGAGCCCGTCCTTCAAAGCCAGTTCCTGGCCCTCAGCGGCTAGAGCCAAACGATCTCCCTGTTGCGCGCCTTCCAGAATTTCTACATCCTCTCCCGACTGGTCCCCGATCTTGATCTCTGTTTCCTTGAGCTTATTTCCGTTCACGATGTAAACCTTGTAGATGCCATAGGCGTAGTTCAAAGAGCGGCGCGGAATCAACAGCACATTTTCCACCTTGCTGGAGACGATGCTGGCTTTAACAAAAAAACCCGGCTTGAGGAGATTTCCGTGATTTTCCACCAGGCCCTCAACGTCAAAGGTTCGCGTCGTCGCGTCAACAGAGGGATTGATGCGCCAGACTTTTCCGCTGAAGGTGCGGTCCGGAAAGGCTTCTACAGTAACCTGGACCGGCTGGCCCACAAGCACCCACGCCGCCATCTTCTCGGGCACCTTCAATCGCACCCGCATGGGATCGATGTTCACGATCCCCATCGCTGGCGTCGGCGTCGCCTGGGCCTTCAAGTACTGCCCCACGGTGACGCCCCGCTCCTTGATAAACCCGTCGAAAGGTGCTCGGATGCTCGTGTCGCGGAGTTTCTTTCGGGCCAGGTCGAGCGCAGCTTGATCCTGTTTGACCGCAGCCTGCATGTTTGTCACGTCCTGCAGAGCCAAATCGTAGGCCGCTTTCGCCGCATTGTAATTGGCTTCGTCTTCGTCGAAAGCTTGCCTCGACACGACCCCTTCCTGCACCAGTTCCGTCGTGCGCCTGTACTTTTGCCCGGCGTTGGCCAAATCCGCCGCCGCTTTCTTTACCGACGCCGCTTGCGTCGGATCTCCGAGTTCCTGCTGACCCGCGGCGAGTCCGAGTTTGGCTCTCGCCTGATCGAGCAAAGCCTGTTGCTGGGCCACCGCGAGTTCGTATTCGAGCGGAAGAATCTGCACGAGCACCTGCCCTTTGGTCACATGATCTCCGACGTCGACCAGAACCTTTTCCGCTCTCCCATCAACCTCCGGGCTGATGGTAACTTCGTCATAGGCGAATAAAGATCCCACTGCCTCGACCATGCGGCGCACTTCACGCGACTCCACCGTCGCTATCGTTACCGTCAGCGCTTTATCCGCGTTCGACGCGCCGGCCGCCGTCACTTTGCGGGTATTTCCGCAGGAACAGAGGAGCAGGCTCGCCCCGGCCGCCAACCATAAAATGAGGCGGCCTCTCTTGCTTCGCAAGCGGCACATACGATCTCGGACCATGGTCACAGACGACGCTCCTTTACGCTTTCCCCTACAGAGCCGAGTTAGAAAATCTGAATGCGCTGAGATGGATCTTGATCGGCATCACTTCGCGTGCGTACAGAACGTAAACTTCAATTTTAAATGAGCTTAGGCGGGCGGCGCGCGCGGCGCGCAATCCTTCGGCGAGGGCTCAGGCCACGCAATGTGAGCCACCACAGGCGGGGCAAACGCTAAAATCGCCAATTGCGGAATATGCACGCCGGTTCCCACACGTGCGGGCAGATGGATGGCGTAGCAGATCGGGCACGGCGTCGAACTTTGCAGGTCATGATGGTGGTGCAGAAAAGAGATGCAACCCGCCAGCAGAAACATGCTCACGAGGAGCCCGGCTGCAATTCGCCGGAGGGTACGTGGCGGCAAAGAGGAACTAAACGCGAGACCCACCGGTATCCGGGCCCCTCGAGGGCTAGTCTGCCCTGACATTGGACTAGGGAGGCAGCTTGTATCGTCCATGATTCTGCCCAGCTCGGCGGATATAAAAGGGTTATAGTGCACCGATCAGATAGCTGTCAAGCGGGAAGCGAGAGAGTGGAGCTGTCTACGTTTTCCAATCGGGGGTCGCTATGTATTCGCGGGTGATATCCGCGACGGTTCGTGTGCCGCAGTTCCCCATCACCAGCTTCAGTTCGCCCTGCATAATTTCGATCACGCGGTCCACGCCGGCCTGACCGAACGCCCCCAAGCCCCACAGGAACGGCCGCCCAATCCCCACCGCCTTGGCGCCCAGCGCGAGCGCCTTGAACACATCCGTGCCGCGGCGGAAGCCGCCATCAACGAATATCGGGATGCGGTTCCCGGCTTCGGCCACGACTTCCGGCAGCGCCTCAATCGTTGCGCGAAGCGTTTCGGTCGCGCGTCCGCCGTGGTTCGATACTAAAATGCCATCGATGCCGTGCTCGATGCAGAGACGCGTGTCCTCGCGCGTGTCGACTCCCTTGATGAGGAACTTCCCTTTCCAGAATTGGCGGATCTGATCTGCGAAAGCCCAGTCCATGGCGGGATTCGGCGCGCGCACGCCGGTCATGTTGATGCCGTTGAACATCGGCCGCTCCTTCATGCTGGGACCGGCGCCTCCCTCGTGGCAGGTCATGCACTGGCTCAGGTCCTTCGGACGCGTGCGCAGAAACGTCTCGCTGTTGCGACCCGTGGTGTTGTCCACGGTGAGCGCGATCACCGAGACACCCGCATTTTGCACGCGCTGCAGCAGCTGCCGGCAGGCATCCCAGGAACTTGGCGCGTAGAGCTGCTGCCAGACCGGCCGCCCGAGTTCCTTGTTGACGTCTTCCACCGCCACCGATGTCATCGTGGAGAGGACCTGCAACGTGCCGTGCGCTTTTGCTGCCCGCGCTACGGCCAATTCGCCTTCGGGAAAGAACGATTTCTCGCCGCCCGTCGGACAGAAAAAAATCGGGCTGTTGTACGCGGTGCCAAACAGCTCGACGCGCATGTCCACTTTCGTGGCGTCGCGCAGCCGGCGCGGCCGCAGCTCGATATGCTTGAATCCGTCGCGATTAGCGCGCAACGTGGCGTCGTCATCCACGCCGCTCGCCATGTAGGCCCAATGGCCGGGATTTACCTTGCGATGAGCCGCCTCCTCAAAGTCGAAGACGTTGAGGGCCTCGGCCGGGCTCGCGATTACGTCGGACGCGGGTCGCGCGCTTTGCGCCAAGACGAGGCCGCTTCGCTCGAGAAATGCGCTCACTCCGCCAAGCGCGGCGACGTATGGGCTGGCGGCCAGAAACTTGAGAAATTCGCGGCGGGCATTGCGGGTAGATTCGCTCATAATGGCCCGGATTCTAGCGCGCTGGGCGCTTTCTGCCTAGCCCCGATTCCGCCGCACGCCTTTTCGCGTCAAGCAGTCGGATTTTCGGTCCATCAGTGAGAAGATAGGCACGCCTAGGGCGTCAAAGAATCTCCGATGAAAATGGAGGACATCATGGCGCATCGCCGCAAGTTGTTGTTAGCAGTTGCACTGGTTTCCGCAGGCCTGTTCGCAATTTTCCTGTTGGCGCGCCTGGATTTTCTGGTGCCGGTGCAGCGGGCTGCCGGTCAGAACAAGAGCTCTGCCACGGTTACACCCGCGGATTATCTTAAATGGCGCAACGAATTTAAAAACTGGGGCCGCTGGGGAGCGGATGATCAGCGCGGCGCCTCGAACCTGATCACCGCGGAAAAAAGTCTGAGTGCGGTAAGGCTGGTCAAAAACGGCATCGTCATCTCCCTGGCCCACGCCGTACCGCAAAAAGTCGATCCCGAAGTTCCCGCGGGCAGCGTCTTCCACCGCACCACGGAGAACATCGGCGCGTTCAACACCATCGATAAGTATGAGGTGAGTTATCACGGCCTGGCTCTCGCGCACATGGATGCTTTCTGTCATTTCTTCCTCGAAGGCAAAATGTACAACGGCTATTCCGTGGCCGATAACCTTACGCCTGAGACTGGCTGCAAAAAAGATGACATCATGTCCTGGCGAGACGGCGTCGTCACCCGCGCCGTGCTCTACGATATGCCGCAGCTCAAGGCCGTGGACTGGATCGAACCGGGCACGCCGATTACTCGCGCCGATCTGGAAGCGTGGGAGAAAAAATCCGGCGTCAAGGCGGGTCCGGGCGATGTGATCATGCTGTACGTCGGGCGCTGGAAGCGGCGTGCCGCGAAGGGCCCGTACCCGAACGCGATCCCCGGCTATTTTGCCGACGTCGTCCCCTTCATCAAGGAGCGCGAGGTCGCGTTTGTCGGCCATGACTTCAATATTGATTGGGCGCCGCGGCCGGGATGGGGCGAAGCGCAGGGCATTCCCGTCAATCCCATTCACCAGGCCGTGCTGAACTGGATGGGCGTGGGCATCGTCGAAAATCTCGACTTAGAGCGGGCCGTCGAGACCGCCCGGCGCCTGAAGCGCTATGAGTTCATGCTGACGTTCGCGCCGCTACCCGTCGAGGGTGGCACCGGATCGCCGCTCAATCCATTAGCCGTCTTCTAGACCACTTCCAGGCCATGAGCCACAATCCGACGCGGCTGCACGAGCCTGTCACCACCACGATGGTTCCTCCCGCACAACAAACAAAGCGCGGCCGGAGAACCGTCGCCGCATGGGCAGCGCCGCTTGTCATTGGGATCGCGATTGCCCTGGCGCCGGCCCCGCATGGCCTTCCACTGAATACTTGGCGCTACTTCGCCCTCTTCGCCGCGGTGATGGTTGGCATCATCACCGAACCGATCCCGGCCGCCGCTCTCGGCCTCGTCGGCGTCGTCGTTGCCGCCGCCTCGGGCTTCGTTCACCCTTCGACCTCCCAGTCGGCGCTCTGGGCGCTCAGCGGCTTCGCCAACGGAACGGTCTGGCTCATCTTCGCCGCTTACATCTTCTCGCTCGGCTACTCCAAGACCGGCCTCGGAAAACGCATCGCCTTGATGCTGATCCGCGCCATGGGAAAGCGGACCTTGGGTCTCGGATACGCCATCGCCTTGGCTGATCTGGCCCTTTCGCCGTTCATGCCGTCCAACACCGCGCGCAGCGGCGGAACGATCTTCCCCATCCTCCGCAATATCCCCGAATTATACGGATCTCTGCCCAACGACGAGACCGCGCGAAAAATTGGCGCCTACCTGATGTACACCGCCCTTGCCGTAACCTGCGTCACCAGCAGCATGTTCGTCACCGCGCTCGCTCCCAACGTCCTCGCCGCCGATTTAGCCCTGCGCACCATTCACGTCACCCTCTCCTGGACCGATTGGTTCAAGGGCTTCGCCCCTGTAGGCTTCCTCCTGCTCGCGATTGTTCCCATCCTGCTTTATAAAATCTATCCTCCCCAGACCCGCGAAGCCCCGGCAGCGCCGCGCTGGGCCGCTGAAGAACTCCGCAAGATGGGCCCGATCTCGGGCAAAGAGATGACCTTGCTCGCCCTGGTGCTCCTGGCGCTGATGCTGTGGATCGGCGGCGCAAAGTATATCGATGCGACCATCGCCGCGATCCTGGTCGTGATGCTGATGGTCATCCTGCGCGTGGTCACCTGGAATGACATCCTGGCAAACACCCAGGCCTGGAACGTGCTGGTCTGGTTCGCCACGCTGGTTACGCTGGCAGCCGGTCTCGCCGAAACCAAGTTTGTGGATTGGATCGCCCAGTCTCTCGCGCCGATCCTCTCTCATCGCGGCGTTATCATGGCCGCCGTGCTTTTGGTCGCGGCATTTTTCCTGCTGCACTACCTCTTCGCCAGCATCACCGCGCACGTAAGCGCGCTTTTTCAAGTCTTTCTCGTCGTCGCCATAACCATCCCGGGCATGTCGCGGCTCGCCTGGGCCTTGCTGCTCAGCTATCCGCTTGGGCTCATGGGCATTCTCACGCCCTATGGAACCGGTCCTTCCCCGATCTACTACGGCTGCGGCTATATTAAAGGCAAGGACTTCTGGATCTTGGGATTTCTCTTGGGCGCGCTTTTCTTCGCAGTCTACGTCCTGATCGAACTTCCCTGGCTCACATTCCTGAAGATGTGAAGCCCCTGCGCTTATGATGCAGTGGCTCGCTTTGAACGCCCACCGCCCGATTTCCCTAGATCCCACGTTGAGCTTCCTAAGCAATTGCGCACATGGGAGGCAACCGAAATCGGCGCTTCACTAATACGCGGTGTAGAATCCTTTTCATGATTTCTCGTGGTCTTATCGTGCTAACGCTGGCTTTGGCGAGCATAGGTACTCTTACGGCTGACGATGTGTGGGTAATACGTGAAGACGGAGTTGGGCCGGCCAAGGTGGGTATGACGCTTTCTCAGCTAAACACGGTTCTCGGCGAGAAGTTCGCCATGCCCATAGAAAAGGATGGTCAGGCCTGTTTCGACGTGCAATCTACCAAACATCCTCATGTCTCGTTCATGATTGAGGATGGACATTTGTCACGGGTGGATGTTGATTGCACCTGGTATAACCACGACAGAAAGCGTTCAGGTCGGCGATTCTGAGGCCAAGGCAATGCGAGTGTACGGGCCGCGACTAAAGGTCGAACCCCACCATTATATTGACGACGGCCATTACTTGACCGTCCGCTCTGGTAACGGTCGTTATGGAATAAGATTTGAAACGGAGAAGGGGAAGATTACGAGCTTCTACTCTGGTCGATTTGCTTCAGTGCAATTAGTGGAAGGCTGCCTGTAGAAAGCCGCACCACCTCCGCTAGGCCCAAATCGTAATTCTGTAATCGGCCGGCCACGCCTGGACCCCTCCCTTTGGCAAGGAGCTCCGGTATATACTGCCGCCTGCCCGGAGCAAACGGGAATTCCGGTTTTGCCCGGCTCGCGGGCCACGCCACTTGGGGGGGGTTATGAAATTGAAAGCAATGTGCGCGATCGCTTGCTGTTTCCTTGGATCGGCTCTCGCCCTGAGCGAGACCGCCGTCGCACAGCAACGCAGTGCCGGAGGGGAGCAGAACTTTCCGCAGCCGGCGGCCGCCCGCGAGGTGACGGTTACGGAGATCCCGGGCGTCATCGCGGCTGGAGCCAAATGGAAGCTCGTGTGGCAAGGACCCGACAACGCCGACGGCCTCGTGGGCGCCCCAGACGGCGGCATCTATTTCGCACAGGAACAGCCCAGCACGGTTGGCCGGCTCGACGCGAAGGACAATTTTTCCATTTACGTCCGGGATACCCATGGCACGGGAGCCCTTGGCATCGACTACATGGGCCGCCTCATTGGCGTGGAGAGGACTTGCTCGGATCCCGGCGGACATCCTGACCAATGTCACGAACCGGCAGAACTGGTGGTCCTGGCTCCGAAGTGGCAGGTCCTGGCAAGCAAGTTCGAGGGGAAGACGTTCTGGCGCATGGGCGAACTCGTAGTGGATTCCAAGGGCGGTGTGTATTTCTGTGATGACTTCGGAACCTACTTCGTCAATGCCACCGGCAAAGTCAGCCTCGTTGCCGGCAAGGAAGTGCGCACAAACGGGATGATGCTCAGCCGGGATGAGAAGACGCTGTACGTGACCAACAACAAGACCCTTGTGGCCTGGGATGTCCAGCCGGATGGCACGGTCAAAAATCAGCGCGACTTTGCCACGCTGGAAGCCGGAGGATCAGGCGACGGCATGGCCATAGACTCTGAGGGCCGTCTTTACATCACCTCTGGAGCCCCCGGCATTCAGGTGATCAGTCCGGAAGGAAAGTACCTTGGGGTCATCCCTCTGCCCAGGTCCGCCTCGAGCGTAGCCTTTTCCGGACCCAACAAGAAGGTTCTTTACGCCAAGGGCGCAGGCATGACGAACCCGGACGGCACAGAGTTCAGAACCCCTGCGGGAGTCCGGAACAACGCCAAGGCCATATACAAGATCGATATGATCGCCCAGGGCTTCCAGGGCCGCCCGAAGTAGCGCCTCGACTCTCTGTGCCCATTTCCCGCTGCCGTGAAATCGGTAGCTCGGTGAAGTTCGTAAGTCGATTTCACCCAGCTTCAGAATTGAACCGTCACCAGCCAAGAAACGCGCTTGCTCAACGCCGCTGTCGCCGCCGCTATGTAATCCACCACGAGGCGGATCCAGAGTAGAATGGCGCTGCGTGAAACGCCTTCGAACGTGCATTCGTTTCACAGGAGAAGACGATGACCACCACATTCCATCACGGCTCAGATGACGAACTGGCGCAGCGCTACTTGACTACTATGCGCGGCTCGCTGCCCCGCAATTTAGGATTGGCGCTGTTCGGAGCAGTGGTATTGATTTTGCTCTACGCTTCGATCGCGTATGTTCCAGCAGGCCATGTAGGCGTGTTGACGCTCTTTGGACGCGTGACCGGCGACGTACTGCCAGAAGGCACGCACCTGGTTAACCCCTTCAAGGGAAATAACACGATGTCCATTCGCACACAGGAATTAAAGGAAACGGCCAGCGTGCCGTCTGACGAAGGCTTGGTCATGACTTTGGACACGTCGCTGCTGTTCCGATTGAGTCCCGAGAATGCCGCGCAGGTTTACCAGAAAATTGGGCCGAGCTATGTGGATGTCATTGTCGAGCCGAATATGCGCTCCGCAATCCGTTCCATCACTGCCGCTCACAGCGCCAGCGCACTGTATACCGGCGGCCGCGAGGAAGTGGCTCAGCAAATCTACAATGACCTCGTCCAACAGTTGGGCAGCAGGGGCATCGAGGTTCAAAGTGTTTTGCTGCGCGACATCCAGTTGCCGCAGATGCTGAAGTCTTCCATCGAGGCCAAACAGCAAGCCGAACAGGATGCGCTGCGCATGGCCTTTGTGCTGCAAAAGGAAAAGCAGGAAGCCGATCGCAAGCGCATCGAGGCGCAAGGCATCCGTGATTTCCAGCAAACGGTAACACAGGGCATCAGCCAGCAGTTGCTTGAATGGAAGGGCATTGAAGCCACTGAGAAGCTCGCGGAGAGTAACAACGCCAAGGTGGTGATCGTGGGCAACGCCAAAAACGGCCTTCCGCTAATACTCGAGCCGAAATAGTGTGTGGGTATTTGATTGACCTCTGGAGAGAACGATGAAACTTGCGTGATCGGCTTACCCCGGGGCTTCTTCGGCCGTGCGAAGGAGCGCCTCGACTCTTTGCGCCCCATCCCGGATACTGGCGCCGCGAAGGCCGGCCTCATGCCAAATTTTGAAAAACACAACTACAACTACAGTGAGTGGACCAAGGGAAGATTCTCGGAAGTCGTCACCGTTTCTGGGCCGGGCACATTGATTTTTCTCGCCGGAGTCGGTGCGGAAGATGAAAACGGAACCATCGGCGCCATCTTGTACCCGGGAGACGTTCTCGGACAATGCCGCTATGCCTTCGACAAGATCAAGAGAACTCTGGCGCGGCACCGCGCGACCGTCGCGGACATCGTGAAAATAGTGACTTACGTTACAGACATCAGGTCAGCAGGCAATTACTTCAAATGTCTTGCCGAGGCGCTTGGCGATGCCCCGCGGCCGGCGCATACATTCGTAAACATAAATCAACTCGCCCATCCTGGTATGTTGGTCGAAATCGACGTGACCGCCATAGTCAATCGAGAGCCGGTTTAATATCACCTCGATCCCTTCTTCTCGCCTTCTTCCGCGGCCTTCTCTGCCGCGCGCGCTCCGGCGAGGATGCCCGCCATGGCGTAATTCCCCTCATGACACGCGTATTCGTAGATCGGATCCTCACTCTTCGACATCGGAATCACTGCTGTCCAGGGTCTCGTCCACATCGCCGGGTCGTCAACCGTGAATTCGTAGAGGAGCGTGTTAGCGTCGGCGCGCCTGAAGCGTTCGATCAGGTGCGTATTCGCGCTGGAGCCTTCGAGGTTCGTCTCGCGTTTGAAATTCGTCGTGTCGATAACCAGGGTGTCGCCCTCCCAGTGGCCGCGCGAGTCTCCCTTCCACTGACGAATGCTCCCATGCGGACGCCCATCCAAGGGGATGACGCGAGCGTCGTGGACCATCTCATTGAGAATCACCACGTATCCAGGAGTCTGGAGCAGCTGAAAATTATTGTTGTAGGCGCCTGGAGTCATTGGTGGGCCAGCGTTGAGACCCACAAGGCAACGCTCCTGGAGCGGTCGGTCTTCCCACGAGTCGGCCAGGGGATGTCCAAGCTGTGTGCTGCGCTGTTCGGCCGCGCGCAGATCCGCTTGTTTCTGCCCCTCCGGCGTCCAGGCAGGAAGCCGGCCATCCGGCGGATCCACAATCAGCGAAGTGCGCTTTGACCCCACGATCTTGTTGCCCCGGTCGTACCAAAACTCGTTGTAAGGGACAACGCCGCCCGGCGGGTAAAATAAGCCTCCCTGCTCTGGATCAATCAGATCACGATTCTGGCGTTGATTTTCATCCTTTTCGTAGTTCGCCGCTTCCTCGGCGGTAAAAAACGCCTTCGTTCCCAGCTCCTTGGGTCGTTCCAGTGGGGTGATCGTGCGGTAGTCCCATACTCCCTGCAGGTCCGGCTGGCCGTCAGGTGTTCGTGGCACGGTCCAAGTCTTCGCTGCCGGTTTTAGCTTCGCTGGTGTCGTCTTCGCCGGGGATTGGACCTGGCCTGCGATCGGTACACCTGCCATCAACGCGACCGTGATCACGACTGCCGCCATACCCATTGCAGCGAGAAATCGATGGCTCATTTCGACCCTCCTTTTCCCTCGCTCGATTGCTTCCGAAGAGGCCCATACATGAGCTCTTCCGCGAACTCCACGCATTTGTATTCCAACAGTTGAGCATTCTTTTCCAGCCGGCGATAAAGCGGCATTCTCATCTTCCAGGGGCGCGAAAACACTTTCGGGTCCTCGATGGTGACTTCGTAGTCGAGGGCGTCCGGGCTGATGCGAGTGTAGCGTTCGACTACATGTAACGCGTCACTGTGGAAGTTCCCGGCCCTGTCAAACCATGTCTGGTCGTTGAAACTCGTCACGTCGACGACCAGCGTATCCCCCTCCCAGTGACCCACCGACCACCCCATCCATGTATCGTTGGGACTCTTCTGACTGCTATTCATGTAGATGGTTCGACTAGCAGCCGCAAACTCGTAGGCCATCAGGATGTAGTGCGGAGTCTGAATGATTTGAAATGGATACGGCATATAAGTGGCGCGTGGCACGCCCGGCAGATAGCACTTGATTTCCGGGTCTGCGGCCAGCCAGTGCTCAGCGTTCTCTTTCTTTTTCGCCGCTGCCGCCGGCAGATAGGGGATCTCGTTGCCTTCCACTACGCCGAGTCCCGCGGGAACGCTGAAGGCCGCGCCCAGGGCGACCATCGGTCCCGCTCGCGCCGCATGATCCTGGATATCCCAATTTGCCGTGTTGAGAGCCTCCCAAATCCCGTTTAAATCCGGTTTACCGTCCGCTGTACGGGGCGCCTTATAAGTCTGGGCCTGACCTATAGTCGGCACCGCGCCGACCCAGAGGGCGGCCATCAAGGCGGCCTCGGCACTCGCAAATATTGCCTTTCTCAACCGATTTTGCATCTGTGTAATCGCCTCTAAACTTGGCTACCTTGCTTCCGGGGAGTATAGACTTTTAGGGCTGGCTCCGCATCCTGAAACACCTTGCAAGCGACCCGCCCGCCGAAACAGTCGCGCACCTAAAATCGACTCTGAGGTAATGTGGGGTCCCGGATCCGTATCAGGCACGCGCAGGAGTAGCAGTGAGCTCCTTACGCACGATGGGCGCGACCTGGGTTCCCAGGATTTCGATGGCTCGCAACATCTTCCGATGCGGCAGCGTCGAGACGCCCATTTGGAACGTGATGCGAGAGATGCCGCCGAGGACTTCGTTCACGTACAGTATCTTTTCCGTCACGGTTTCGGCGTCTCCGATCAGCAGCGCACCTGTGGGTCCGCGGACCGCGTCAAAGTGTGCCCGGGTAGTCGGGGCCCAGCCGCGTTCCTTGCCGATCTCGGTGAAGGTGTGCGCGTACCCGGGATAAAAGTCGTCCGCCGCTTGCTGGGTGGTCTCTCCCAGGAAGCCGATGGAGTGCAGGCCCACGATGAGTTTTTCCGCGGGGTGACCGGCGCGGCGGCCTGCCTCGCGGTAGAGGTCAATAAGAGGACGGAATCGTTTGGGTTCGCCGCCGATGATAGCGACCATAAGCGGCAGTCCGAGCATACCGGCGCGAGCGAATGAGGCGGGCGTGCCGCCGACACCGATCCAAATCGGCAGAGGGTTTTGCACCGGACGAGGGTACACCGCTTGGCCAGTGAGTGGCGCCCGGTGCTTACCAGACCAGTAAACGTTTGTGTTCTCGCGTATCTTGAGCAGCAGATCCAGCTTTTCTGAGAAAAGCGAGTCGTAGTCTTCCAGACGAAGACCGAAGAGCGGATAGGACTCGACGAACGAGCCCCGGCCGGCGACGATTTCGGCGCGACCATGCGAGATAAGATCCAGAGTGGCAAATTCCTGGAAAACGCGAACCGGGTCAGCGGCGCTCAGTACGGTGACGGCGCTCGTAAGGCGGATGTTTTGCGTGCGCGCGGCGGCCGCGGCCAGAATCACGGCTGGGGCGGAATCAAGGAACTCGGCCCGGTGATGTTCTCCGATGCCGAACACGTCGAGACCCACTTGGTCGGCAAGCTCAATCTCTTCCAGCAGATGCTGCATGCGCTCGACGGGGCCGAGGGTGAGACCCGTGGCCGGGTCGGAGATGGCCGCTGCGAAGCTATCGACGCCGATTTGCACTTTGCGACTCCTGATATGCGCAGGCGATTGGATGACCACGCTTGCGCTTTGGTCGCACGTCCCAACTTTGGGCTCAATTAATCAGGCAGATAGCGGCCGGAAAACGGGATTCTTGGGAACTGGGCTTCCCTATCAGGAGGCGCCGGGGCATCCGTTAGGGCATTAGCCAGGAACAGTGGGTGAAGGATTACAATGAACCCAACCAGACTCTAGTGCCGTTCCAACTAGATTGGCCAAACGCGCAAGCGAACGTTTCCGAGAGATCGCCGTAATCAAGAGCCGAACGAATCGATTCATCTGGCCGGCTGCCGTTGAGGGGACGAAAAGTCTATTCGTTCGGTTCCAGACGAAAGACGATTTGCTCAAACAAGTTGGAACGGCACTAGGCGTTTTGGATTTGTGCCCATAGGCTCTCAAAGGGTTGCACTCGTGAGCGGCGGGTAGCTATGAATATTTCGGCCCCTTTCATTAAGCGGCCTGTGGCGACATCCCTGCTGAGCATGGGTTTGTTCCTCTTTGGCGCGCTGGCCTACCCCTTTCTTCCATTGGCTACCCTGCCTGAGGTCGAGTACCCGACCATTACGGTGTTTGCAAATCTGCCCGGTGCAAGCCCCGAAACGATGGCCACTGCGGTTGCCACTCCACTCGAGCGTATGTTCGGTCGCATCGCCGGCATAACGCAGATGACCTCTCTCAGTCAGCTCGGCAGTACGAATATCACGATGCAGTTTGATCTCGATCGCAACGTCGACGCCGCCGCGCGGGATGTACAGGCAGCCATTAACGCGGCCCGCGGGCAGTTGCCGGCTAACCTGCCGACGAACCCGAACTGGCGCAAAGTAAACCCCGCCGAAATCGATATCGTGAGTATCGCGCTGACCTCGGATACAGCTACCAGACCACAGCTCTACGACGTCGCGGACTCCATTCTGGCCCAGAAGATTTCCCAGATAGCAGGCGTCGGGCAAGTGACTGTGGGCGGCGGTTCGCGGCCGGGGGTCCGTGCCGAACTCAACCCGCTACTGCTGAGCAAACTCGGGCTGGGACTGGACCAGGTGCGTGCAGCGCTGGGAGCGGCCAATGCAGATGTGCCCAAGGGCGCGCTTTCGGACGCGACTCGCATGCTCGTGCTTAACAATAACGATCAGCTTTTTCTCGCCAGACAATATGCTCCCTTGATCATTGCCTATCGCAATGGTGCGCCAGTGCGGCTGTCTGACGTGGCCACGGTGGTCGATAGCCAGGAGGACATTCGCAATGCGGGATTCGTGAACGGGAAGCCCGCCGTGATCGTGCAGCTCTACCGCCAGCCGCAAGCGAACATCATCGACGTTACAGACCGCGTTCTCGCGCTTATGCCGCTGCTGCAGGCTTCCATTCCACCTTCGATCCATCTGGAGATAACCGAGTTGCGGACGACCATGATCCGGGCCTCAGTTAGAGATGTTGAGCGGACCCTCCTGCTATCCGTCTTTATGGTTATCCTGGTTGTCTTCTTCTTTCTCGGCAGCGCTTGGGCGACCTTCATCCCCAGCGTGGTTGTGCCCATGTCTTTGGTTGGCACCTTCGGCGTGATGTACCTAGTGGGTTACTCCATCGATAACCTCTCGCTGATGGCGCTCACGATTTCGACCGGCTTCGTTGTAGACGACGCAATCGTGGTGATCGAAAACATCTCCCGCTATCTCGAGCAGGGACTCTCCGCGCTCGAAGCTGCTTTTCGCGGATCGCGCGAGATTGGATTCACGGTCTTTTCCATGAGCACCTCGCTGATCGCGGTGTTCATCCCCATACTTTTGATGGGAGGCATCCTGGGCCGCATATTTCGAGAGTTTGCTGTCACCTTGAGCCTGGCAGTGGCCTTCTCGATGCTCATATCGCTCACCACCACGCCGGCGATGTGTGCGAAATTCCTCAAACCCAAAAAAGATCGCGAGCAGAACTGGCTCGGCCGCGCCAGCGACAGAGGATTCAAACTGCTTTACCACGGATATGCGACCAGTCTCCGCTGGGTATTGCGACACCAGCCCCTGGTGCTGGGCATCACGCTGGGAACACTCTGCCTGGCGATTTATCTCTACGTTGTGATTCCCAAAGGCTTCTTCCCGCAGCAGGACACGGGGCGCATCAACGGCTTCGCCCGGGCCAGCGAGGACACTTCTTTCCAAACCATGCAGCAAAAGGTAAGGGAATACGAGGCGATTCTTAAGGCCGATCCGGCCGTTCAGATTGTATCGGGCTTTGTCAATCGAGCGAATGCCGCTTATATCAGTATCATGTTGAAGCCCCTATCGGAGCGCAAGGTCAGCGTATTTGAGGTCATCAATCGGCTGCGGCCCAAGCTGGCTGGCGTTCCGGGAGCCACGCTTTTCATGCAGCCGTTACAGGACGTTCAAATAGGCGGGCGTAGTGGCAACGCGCAATTCCAGTACACATTGCAAGGTGACAACCTGCAGGACTTGCTCGCGTGGGCCCCGGTGGTGGAACAGAAGCTGCGAACGATCCGGGAGCTTCAGGATGTGAACAGTGATTTGCAGAACCGCGCGCTGAAAGCGGGCTTGGTCATCGACCGCGATACCGCTGCCCGTCTGGGCCTGACTCCGCAGACGATCGATAACGCGCTATACGACGCATTTGGCCAGCGGCAGGTCTCCACCATGTATAAGGGAATGAACCAGTATCATGTCGTGATGGAGGTGGCTCAGCAATTCCAACAGAGTCCCGATGCGCTCAAGAATATCTACGTCCAGTCCTCTACTGGTCAGGAAGTTCCGCTTAGCGCATTCACGCACTACGAGTCCTCGATGACCTCGCTGGCCGTTGCCCACCAGGGCCAATTCCCGGCGATAACCTTTACCTTTAATCTTGCCCCGAATGTCCCGCTCGGAGAGGCCGTAGTCGCGGTCCAAAACATGGTACGCACGATGGTCGTGCCGGCGACGATTCATCCTGGTTTTCAAGGCACGGCGCAAGTGTTTGAGTCTTCCCTCGCTTCGGAGCCCTACCTGATCCTGGCGGCGCTCGTTACCGTCTACATTGTGCTGGGAATTCTCTACGAGAACTACGTCCACCCCGTCACCATTCTTTCCACGCTCCCCTCGGCCGGCGTGGGCGCCCTGCTGGCACTGCTGATCTTTCGCACTGAACTCAGCATCATCGCCCTCATTGGCATCATCCTGCTGATCGGCATTGTGAAGAAGAACGCAATCCTCATGATCGATTTCGCCATTGATGCCGAGCGCAAGGAAGGAAATAGTCCCGAGCAATCCATCTATCAGGCATGCCTCCTGCGTTTCAGACCCATCATGATGACCACGATGGCCGCCATGTTTGGCGGCATCCCTATCGCCATTGGGGGAGGAAACGGTTCGGAACTTCGCCGCCCGCTTGGCATCGCCATCGTCGGAGGGCTGATGATGAGCCAGATGCTAACGCTCTATACCACTCCTGTCGTCTATCTCTATATGGATCGCTTCCGCGCCTGGGCGAGCGGCGGCAAAGCTCTGCGCCCGCTGGAAGATAGCCGAGCAGGAAGCAAACCGGAAATTGGTTCGCAGGGGGTAAACGATGGAGCAATTTCGGCGAACCCTTCTGGCGGGTGAGGAGAACAGTTCGGCCGCGCCGTTCTCATAGAGCGTTTCCCAGTCCGTGGCAAACGAGGCCCTTCACCGGTATGGCACCATCGGCTCCCCTAAGCGGAGGCGCGCCCGGGCGGCTTCCGAACTGACTGAACGACTCTGTGTGTGGAGGGAACTGTTGCCAGGGACAAGCCTTGAGCGTGTTGACAGACGATCTCCCATTAGCGTACCGTGTCAGACGGTAGTTGCTTCGCGCAGACGCTCCAGAAACCCTGCACCTGTGAGTACGCGTCCCCCCG
>WNGR01002314.1_pt1 | contig 20995 bp, 19 predicted proteins | sample 5407581 | NCBI WGS metagenome assembly WNGR01 (sample SAMN13153383, study PRJNA577476) | soil metagenome | isolation source: 80 cm soil or saprolite under Garry oak tree replicate 2 | place: USA:California | collected 2016-06-15
GACTCTATGCGTCCACTCGCCCAGCAACTCGCCAGCTGCACCGCTGCCCTGGACCGCCTCGGACCGCCCACCCAGCGGATGCAGCCGGTCTACGACCTCGCCAAGCAGGGCTGCGCCCAGTACGAGAAGGCGGCGGGCTGCTTCACGACGGCCGCTGACCTGGGGACTGTAGTCGCCGGGTCGGCCGACGCGCAGAAGCAGAAGCAGGCGGAGGACTGCGCTTTCGCGGCGCCCGGAGACGGCAGCAAGCTGTTAGCGGACGCCGAGGCCAAAGGCTTCGAAATCCACCAAGCCGCGAAATGAGTGGACCGCGCGCCGGCGTCAGCCAGCAGATGGCCCACCCTGAACCGCTTCGGTATTTCGTGCGGTCAGCGTCGATTTCGCGATCCGGCGGCGTCTTCGAGTGCTACCGCCGGCTCGGCAGCGTCGAACAGGCCCGCGAGCACCTACGCCGAGGCTAGGTTGCCGTCGAGGCGTTGGCTGACGACGGCTACGGGGCAGCTAATTCGTGACCGCTTGCGGTGGCTTGAGCACCGCCTCTCGTCAGGTTCGGCGGACTGACGGGACTTCCTGGATAGCGCGCGGCGTGCCTCGGTTTCCGGCCCGGAGGAAACGTCCTCAATTCGGCAGATCCGTGCACCAGCAGAGGAGCAGCGGGGTTTGATCAGCTCCTACGGATAGTGACGTGTCGGCGGCACTGATTTCGGAACAGCGCCGAAAGTGACCAGCATCCGGGCTCTCCGTCCTCACGAACGAAGCCAAGCTCTCGTGGCGGCCAACACCGCTGCCCAGCCGAACCCAACGGCCAACTACCCCGCCCGGCCCGGCCAACTAACGCGCCCAATCCACGCCAACGGACCAGGACCACCGACGACCAACTGGCCAACTACGAAGCCCAGTCACAACTGCGTTGCCGAACTGGATGCCTTCGCCGCCGCCACCGAGGGTCCAGTCACCGAAGTGGACATGCTGGAACGGGCGGTCGACCTCGATGTCGTCGCCGGCCAGCCGGACCGACGGGTGCAGGCAGTTCAGCGCCGCCACGTCGCCGCCCGCGCCCAGCACCGGCAGGCGCCGCGCGACGGCCGCCCGGCGGGGCCCACCATCTCGTCGATCTCCATACGGATCCGGCTCGCCGGCACCTCCTTTACCGCGTCCAGCCCGCTGCGCAGGTCCGGCGCCAGCGGTGCGAAGAACCCGCCGCAGGACCAGCCGGTGGGTTGGACCAGCGCCAGCGCGATCGACGTGGCCGCCCGGCCTGAGCGCAGCACTTCCACGGCGGGTGCGACGTCGACCAGCGGCCCGGGTGCCGGCTCGAACCGGACCCGGGCGAGGTCGGCGGCGGTGAGCTGGACGGCGAGCACGTGCGGGAGAGGGGACTCGAACCCCTACGTCCTCTCGGACACCAGGACCTAAACCTGGCGCGGCTGCCAGTTACGCCACTCCCGCCGGGCCGTCGACGAGTGCCGGCCGCCGCCGAGTCTAGCCCAGCCGGGTCACCTCGACGGTCACGCCCAGGGTGGAGCTGGGCGCGCCGTGATAGACGCCCTTGAGCGGCGTCACGTCCTGGTACTCCCGGCCGCGCGCGACGACCACGTGCCGCTCGCCGGTGGGTACGCCGTTGGTCGGGTCGTACCCCTCCCAGCCGCCGCACCACCATTCCACCCAGGCGTGGCTCTGCCCCGCGACCGTCTCGCCGATCTCCGCGTCCGGCTTCGGGTGCAGGTACCCGGAGACGTAGCGGACCGGGATCCCGACCGCACGCAGCAGCGCGGCGGTGAGGTGGGCGATGTCCTGGCAGACGCCCTTGCGCAGCTCCCACGCCTCCTGCGCGCCGGTCTGCACGCCGGTCGACCCCGGGACGTAGGCGACGTTGTCGCGGACCCAGTCACCGATCGCGCGCGCCGCGTCGCAGGGCAGCAGGCCGTCGGCGAGTTCCGCCGCCTGGGCGCGCAGGGCCTCGTCCACCGTGGTACGGGGGGTCAGCGTCAACAGCTCCGCATATCTGTCCACTGTGGACTTCGAGCGCAGCACGTCCCACCCCGCGTGCGGCGGCGCGGCCGGCCGCTCGGTCTCCACCATGCTGCTCGCAGTGACCTTGAGCTGCTGGTGCGCCCGCTGCAGATCGAACACCGTGACCTGGCTGCCCCAGTAGTCGAGGTACCGCCACGTCGACGCGGCCGCCGCCGGCGCCACCTCGACCTGGCTGAACAGCGTGATCTGCCACGGCGTCGTCATCGGCGTCATCCGCGCCTCGTTGTAGGAGGCGTATGCGGTGCCCGGGTAGGCGAACCCGGTGACGTGGTGGATGCGCAGACGCCACGCCGCGGAGCTTGTCGGAGCGGCGCCCTGCCGGCGCTCGTCAGCCGCGGAGCTTGTCGGAGCGGCGCCCTGCCGGCGCTCGTCAGCCACCTCAGCCGCCCCCTTCGTGCGCCCAGGCGACCGGGGCGGCGTGCTTGAAGTACCGGGCGGTGACCGCCGCGCTGCATGCCGCGCAGGCCTGTTGCAGGGCGCGCAGGTGCGCGGGCAGCTCGTCGACCAGGTGGCTCAGGTCGGCGTACTCCAGGCGGGTGCGGGCCTGTCCGATCGGGCGCCGCGCGGCATCCCGTACCCCGGCCCGCTCGGTGGTCGGCGTCAGCTCCCGCAGGCACTGCTCGGCCGTGGTCAGCGCGTGCAGGGCCGAGCGCGGGAAGAGCCGGTCCAGGGTGAGAAACTCGACGATCCGCGGCGGATCGAGCGTCCCGCCGTGGGTACGCAGGAAGGACTCGTCGGCGCCGCAGGCGCGCAACACGGTGCGCCAGTCGCCCGGTCCGCCACTCGTCAGCAGCTGTACCGACAGCAGCCGCGCCGTCATGTCCGCCCGTTCGAGGCTGCGCCCGAGGATCAGGAAGCGCCACCCCTCGTCCCGGCTCATCGTCGACTCGGCGAGGCCGGCGAGCACCGCCGCGCGCTCCCGGACGAAGCTCAGGAACAGCGCCGGCCCGAGCCGCTCGGCCGCGCGGCGGCGGCTGGCCAGCGCTTGCCAGGTGACGTTGAGGCATTCCCACATCTCGCTGGAGATGGTCTCCCGGGCCCCACGGGCGTTCTCCCGCGCCGCGGCGACCGCGCCGGTGATCGAGCTGGGATCTTCGACGTCGAAGGCCAGCCGCTCCAAGGCGTCTCCCGCGCTGAGGCGCCGGTCCGCGGTCGCGGTGACGCCGAGGATCGCCAGCAGCGAACGGCACGCGGCGTCCTCGTCGGCCCACGGGTCCTCCAGCAGCCGGGCGAGGAACGCATCCAGGATGCGCGCGGTGTCGTCGGCCCGCTCGACGTACCGGCCGATCCAGAACAGCGACTCGGCGATGCGGCTCAGCATTACTGTTGCCCCTCCATCGAACCGGTGCCGGAATCGGCGGGCGCGACGTCGTGCGGGATGACTTCGATCGGCCCGCCGCCCCCGCGCGGGCGGGCCGGTGCCACGGACGGCTCGGCCGCCAGTACCCAGGTGTCCTTGGAACCCCCGCCCTGGCTGGAGTTGACCACCAGCGCGCCCTCGGGCAGCGCGACCCGGGTGAGCCCGCCGGGCAGCAGCCAGATCTCGTCGCCGTCGTTGATGGCGAACGGCCGTAGGTCGATGTGGCGCGGGGCGACCTGGTTGCCGATGAGCGTGGGGGAGGTCGACAGCGCCACCGGCCGCTGGGCGATCCAGCCGCGCGGGTCGGCGGCGACCGCGGCCCGCAGACCGTCCAATGTGGACTCGTCGGCCTGCGGCCCGATCACGATGCCCTTGCCGCCCGCGCCGTCCACCGGCTTGAGTACCAGCGTGTCCAACCGGCCCAGGACGTCGTGGCACATTTCGGGGTCGTCGAGCCGGTAGGTCTCCACGTTCGGGATTGCCGGCGGCTCGTGCAGGTAGTACCGGATCAGGTCGGGCACGTACGTGTAGAGCAGCTTGTCGTCGGCGACCCCGTTGCCGACTGCGTTGGCCAGCGTCACGTTGCCGGCCCGGGCGGCGTTGACGATGCCCGCGCAGCCGATCACCGAGTCGGGCCGGAAGTGCAGCGGGTCGAGGAACTCGTCGTCGACCCGGCGGTACACGACGTGCACCGGCTGCTCGCCGTGCGTCGTGCGCATCCGGACCCGGTTGCCCGAGCAGACCAGGTCGCGCCCCTCGACCAGTTCCACGCCCATCAGCCGGGCCAGCAGGGCGTGCTCGAAGTACGCGGCGTTATACACGCCGGGCGTCAGCACCACGACGCACGGGTCGGTGACGCCCTCCGGGGCGGCGGCCCGCAGCGCGGACAGCAACCGGGCCGGGTAGTCGTCGACCGGGCTCACCGGCGCGTCGGCGAACAGGGTCGGCAGGGTCTGGGTCATCACCCGCCGGTTCTCGATGACGTAGCTGACCCCGGACGGGATCCGCAGGTTGTCCTCCAGCACCCGGAACGCCCCGGCCTCGTCGCGCACGAGGTCCACGCCGGAGATGTAGACCCGCACCCCGTTGGCCGGGTTGACCCCGAACGCCTCCCGGTGGAAGTGCGCGCTCGTGGTCACCAGGCGCCGGGGTACCACGCCGTCGTCGAGGACCGCGCCCCGCCCGTACACGTCGGCAAGGAACATCTCCAGCGCGGTGACCCGCTGCCGCACCGCCCGGGTGACCACGTCCCACTCGGCGGCGTCGATGATCCGGGGGATCAGGTCGAGCGGGAACGGCCGCTCCTCGCCGGCGTAGGCAAAGGTGACGCCGCGGTCGGTGAAGACCCGGGCCAGCTGGTCGGCCCGGAAGCGCAGGTCGCCGCCGGACAGCGGTTGGAGGGCGGCGAAGAGCGAGAGGTACGGCGGGCGGGGCTGGCCGGGCGCCGCGAACATCTCGTCCCATGCCGGCGCCATGGTGTAGGAGTCGAAGATGTCCGCCATGGCGGGACCCTAACCTGAACCGGTTACCAGCGCATTACGCTGATCGGCCCTAGTTCCACCCGGTCGCGTTGCAGGTCAGCAGGCAGTCTTCGCACACGAACAGGCTGCGCCAGCCGTCGCGGTTGACCGGTTGGACGGGCACCGCGGTGGTCAGTCCAGGCCGAGGTCGCGGCGCAGCTTGGCGACGTGGCCGGTCGCCTTGACGTTGTACATCGCCCTGTCGATGCGGCCCTGCTCGTCGATCACGAACGTGGAGCGGATCACCCCGACGACGGTCTTGCCGTACAGCTGCTTCTCGCCGTACGCGCCGTAGGCCCGCAGTACCGATTTGTCCTCGTCGGCGACGAGCGGGAAGGTCAGCTCGTCGCGCTCCCGGAACCTGGCCAGCTGGGCGGGGGAGTCCGGGGAGATGCCGACCACCTCGTACCCGGCGCCCTTGAGCGAGGCGATGTTGTCGCGGAAGTCGCAGGCCTGGGTCGTGCAGCCCGGCGTCATCGCGGCCGGGTACGCGTAGAGCACGACCTTGCGACCGCGCAGATCCTTGAGAGACAACGGCTTCCCCGTGTCGGTGGGGAGCGAGAAGTCGGGGGCCTCGTCGCCGGGCCGCAACCGTACCGCTTCGGTCATAGGTCAACCCTAGCCGAGCGGGCTCCGGCCTCCGTGCTCGGTGCGGTACGTCCGACCGGTTCCGCCGCCGGAAGCATCCCATTGACGCCCCTGCATACGTTTGGGAGTGCCTGGACCCGGACACCCACGGCGCCTGTCAACTGCCGCCGACCGACAGCGGATGACGCGCGGCCGCCACGGCCGCCGGCCGGGTCGCCGCCCGCATCCGCAGTACCGCCATGCCTGCCAGCCCGGCACCGGCGCCGAGGCCGACCAGGACCAGCACCCGGCCTACCCCAGCGGGTAGCGCCACCGGCGGTACCGCGTGCACGAAGACGGCGGCATTGGCGGCCCCGGCGTACAGCGCGAGGCAGGCTCCGGTGATGCCGAGCGCCAGGTCGGCGGCCGGCCGGGCCCGCGCGGCGTACCAACCGGCCACCACGGCCGCGACGCCGCACAGCAGCGGCCACGGCTGGGACCCGACGAGGACGCGGAATGCGCCATACAGCCCGAGCGGGCCGGAGTCGACGACCGCCGCGCCGGCGTACCCGAGCGCGGCCAGGCCGGCGCCGACCGCCACCCCGGCCGCGACCGCGAGCGCCCGGGCCGACCGGAGCAGCCCGAGCCCGGCCACGGCGGCGGCCAGCAGCAGGACGCCGGCCCACCAGACGGCCGGCGCCGGCGGCGGTACCCAGTCCAGCGTGCCGGTCACCGCGAACTCCCGTACCCCGTCCCGCAGCGGTACCGACCACGAGCTGATCCGGTGCGGAGTACCGGGCTCGGCGGCCACCTCGGGCGGCTTCGTCGGCAGCATCCAGTGCGCCCGATGGTCGTGCCACAGCACCGCCGGGACGCTCGACAGCTTCTGCCAGGCCGGCGGCGCGTACGCGGTCGCCGACGCGGGTGGCGTCGGGCCACCGGCCGCCGACTGGTTGAGGTACGTCGCGGGGGAGTTCGCGTTCTGGTACACCCCGTCGGGCGCGACCCGCAGGTACGGCTCCCCGGAGTACCCGAGCACCTCGATCGGGCGCCCGGTGTGGTTCACCAGTTCCAGCTGGGTACCCGCGCTGACCGCCCGGACCGTCAGGCCCGCTACCGGCACGGTCATCCCGGTGACCACGCACCGGTAGTCGCTCGCCGGTGGCACGTCGGCGCTGTGCGCGCTCGCCGGGCTCGCCACAGCGAGCGCGCACAGCACCCCCGCCAGGAAGGCGACGATCCAGCGCACGGTCAGCCGACCGCTCGCACCAGGTCGCTCACCGTGTTCTGGATCTGCTTCCCGTTCACCAGCACCGTTGGCGTCGCCTGGACGTTCTTGCTCGCGGCGGTATCGGTGTCGTGCGCCATCCAGCCCGCGTACTTCTGGCTGGTGACGCACTGCGCGAAGCCGCTGTCGGTCAGCCCGACGCTGACCCCGATCTGCACGAGCTGGTCGTTGGTGAGCCCGGCGCTGCCCTCGGCCGGCTGCTTGTCGTACAGCGCCTGGAAGTACTGCGGGAACTTGTTCTCGTCGGCCGCGCACGCCGCCGCCGCACCGGCGCGGGTGGAGTACCCGGGCGGGTTGGTGCTGGGGTCGAGGATCGCGATCGGGTGGTACACCAGCGTGATCTTGTTCTTCGCCAGCATGTCGTCCAATGTGGACTTTGCCTGGCTGTCGAACTGCTTACAGATCGGACACAGGAAGTCCTGGTAGAAGTCCACGGTGACCGGGCCGGACCCGACCGGTATCCCGGTACCGTCCTTGCTCGCGTGCGCCGGTGTCGCGTAGTTTGCCGGCGGCGCCTGGTTGGCGTAGACCGCCCAGCCGACCAGCCCGGCGATGACCAGTACGGCCGCCGCCACGATGGAGACGATGACGGTCCGGCGTCGCCGCTGCTCCCGCGCGAGCTGCTCGCGCACCATCCGGTTGGCCTGCTTGACTTTCGCGCGGGAAATCATGCTTCCCCCAGTACGTAACGATCGACGGCAAGGGCGGTCCGGGGGGTGAGGAACAAGAATACTGCGACGGCCAGCAGGGCCGCGTCGCGCACGATGTCCCAGAAGTAGTTGGGGTGTACCCCCGGCGCGAGGTTGCCGCCGACGCCGAAGCAGCCGCAGTCGATGGACAGGCCGCGGGCCCACACCGAGGCGATGGCGATGATGTACACGACCATCAGCACGCCGGCGACGGTGGCGGCGAACCGGGTGGCGAGCCCGAGCAGCAGGAGCAGCGCGAGCGCCAGCTCCACGAACGGCAGCCCGGCGCCGATCACCTTGGCGAGGCTGAAGGGCAGCAGCCGGTACGCGTTGACCGCGCGCCCCGATCCGGCCAGGTCGGTCACCTTCGACCAGCCGGCGACCGCGAACACGACGCCGAGTACCAGCCGGGCCAGGGTGCCGCCCCACAGACGTATCACATGCATTGGTCGTTCCCCGCTACCGGGAAGTTCCCGCCGGATCGGCCGTGGCGGCCGCGACGAGCTGCATCCGGGCCCGCGCCACCCGGGACCGGATGGTGCCGACGGCCACCCCGCAGGCCGCCGCGGCCTCCTCGTACGACAGGCCGAGCAGCTGGGTCAGCGCGAACGCCTGCCGCCGTTCCTCGGGCAGCCCGCGCAGCAGGTCGGTGGCGCCGATCAGGCCGGCCGGGTCGGGTACCGGCTCGGGCCCGTCCAGCCGCCCGTCCAGCCGGCGGCGGCGCTGGAGCGTGCGGATGTGGTCCGCGCAGACGTTGCGGGCGATCGCCAGCAGCCAGGTGCGCACCGAGCAGCGGCCGGCGAAGTCGCCCAGGCCGCGGAATGCGCGCAGGTACGTCTCCTGGGTGAGGTCGTCGGCCGTACCCGGGTCGACCAACGCCGCCGCGAACCGCCACACCTCGCCCTGGGTCGCCCGCACGAAACCGGTCGGATCGGTGACCGGGTCGGGGACGGATTCCACAATGGCCCAGGTTACCCGGGAACTTTCCGGGTCGGCCGGACGACTACCCGGTCGTGACGTGCGAGGACGTGCGGGTGGCGGTGTCGGCGCGGTTGGACGCGGAGGACCCGGGGATCGCCCCGGAAGAGATCGACGGGCATCTGGCAGGGTGCGCGGACTGCGCCGCCTGGCTGCGCGAGGCCGAACGGCTGGCGAGCAGGGTACAGGTGCCGCCGGCACCCGACCTGACCGGGCGGATCATGACGGCGGTCGCGGCCGACCCGGTGATCGCCGCCGGCGAGGCCCGCCGGCGCGCGGCCGAGGAGGCCCGCGGCCGCCAGCGGGTACTGCGGGTCGCTGTGGCGGCCGCCGCGCTCGTCCAGCTGGCGCTCGCGGTACCGATCCTGGTCGGCGCGTTCCTGGCCAGCGAGGTCGGGCCGCACATCGGCCGGGAGATGGCGTCCTTCGACGTCGCCGTCGCGGTCGGCTTCCTGTTCGTGGCGGCCCGGCCGGCCCGCGCCCGCGCGCTCGTCCCCGTCGCCATCGTGCTCGCCGCCCTGCTCGGGATCACCTCGTCGGTGGACATCATCCGGGGCGTCGCCGGGCCGGCGCACGAGATCGGGCATCTTGTAGCGGTGATCCAAGCCGGGCTGCTGTGGGCGCTGAGCCGGACCGAAACCGGACCGCGGGGGCGGGTACCCCGGCCGCGGGTCGCCCGATGAGGCTGCTCGCGGCCATGGCGTTGGGGCTGTTCGCTGTCCTCGCCCTGCCAGCCAGCCCGGCCAGCGCCCACGCGGCGCTGGTGCGTACCTCGCCGGTGCAGGGCACGGTGACCCAGCAGCCGCCGTCCGAGATCGTGATCACCTTCTCCGAGCACGTGTCGCCGGTCAAGGACAAGATCCGGGTGGTCGGGCCGGACGGCAAGCGCATCGACAAGGGCGAGTCCTCAGTCACCGGAGCCGACCTGCACATCCCCGTGCGTACCGACGTCCCGCGCGGTACCTACCTGGTCAGCTACCGGGTCATCTCGGCCGACAGCCACCCGGTCGGCGCCGGCTACAGCTACTCGGTCGGCGCCCCGTCAGCGACCGCGCCGAACACCGGTCAGGCGCCGTCCACCCGGACCGACGTCGTGGTGGCGGGGGGCGTCTCGGTCGCCCGGTACCTCAGCTTCGCCGGCCTGATCCTGGTCGTCGGCCCGGTCCTCGTGCTGACCGCGCTGTGGCCCCGACGGCTCTCCGCGCGCGCCCCCACCCGGCTGGCCTTCCTCGGCCTCGGCCTGATCGGCCTGTCCACCCTCCTGGCCCTGTACATCCAGGCGCCCTACCAGAACGGCGGCACCCTGTTCTCCGGCTCGGCAAGCGACCTCGGCGATGTCCTGGCCGGCTCCTACGGACGGGCGCTGCTGGTCCGCCTCGCGGCGGCGGTGACGGCCGGCCTGCTGCTGCCCGCGTTCCTCGCCGGCAATGGCGGCAAGCCGGTACGGGCGCTGCTCGCCCTCGTGGGCGTGATCGGCGTGGCGACCTGGCCGATGAGCGGGCACCCCTCGGACTCGAACGCCCCGCTGCTCACCATCATCGCCGACGCGGCACACCTGACCAGCGTGGCCATCTGGCTGGGCGGCCTGATCATGCTGGTCGCCTTCCTGCTGCGCCGGGCCAACGACAAGGAACTGGACGCGATCCTGCCGGTCTGGTCCAACTGGGCCGCGCTCGCCGTGACGGTCCTGGTGCTCGCCGGCACCGCTCAGGCGCTGATCCAGGTCGCCACCGTGAGCGCGTTGCTGCACACCACCTACGGCCAACTCCTGCTGCTGAAGATCGGCCTGCTGGCCGTGGTCCTGGCGGCCGCCGCGGTGTCCCGGCAGGCGATCCGCCGCCGGGCCGCGGGTCACGCCCAACCGCCGGGGGTACCGCGGCTGCGGCGCGCGGTCTTCGTCGAGATCGCCGGCGCCGTGCTGATTCTTGGGCTGACCTCGGTACTGGTACAGACCACGCCGGCGAGGTCCGCCGCGGCTTCCTCGTCGAACCCGGCCGACCAGGGCATCTACTCGGCCACCCTGGACTCGAAGCTCTACCAGCTGCAGCTGGACATCGAACCGGCGAAGGTCGGTAACAACGAGGTCCACCTGTACGCCTTCACCCCGCAGGGCGCGGCCCTGTCGGTCAAGCAGTGGAAGGCGAGCGCGGCGCTGCCCGCGCAGGGCATCGAGCCGATCGACGTACCCGTCCTCCCGCTCACCGACTCGCACGCCGCCGGTTCGGTCACCTTACCGAGCGCGGGCGCCTGGCAGTTCAGCTTCACCCTCCGGGTCTCGGACTTCGACGAGGCCACCGTGACCACGACGGTCACCGTCAAGTAATCGAAAGGACCAATTCATGGGGACACCTCTGCGCGCGGCACTGGCCGCCACAGCGGCAACAGCGGTCGCCGTCCTTGGCTTCGCCTCCGCGGCGAGTGCGCACGTGACGATACAAGCCGGCACGGTCAGCCCGGGCAGCTATGCGCGGGTCGCGTTCCAGGTACCGACGGAAAGTGACACCGCGTCCACCACGAAGCTGGAAGTACAGATCCCGACCGACCACCCGATCGCCTCGGTGGCCACCATGCCGGTCCCGGGCTGGACGGCCGCCGTCGAGACGACCAAGCTCAGCACCCCCGTCAAGACCGACGACGGCGAGGTGAGCGAGGTCGTCAACAAGATCACCTGGACCGCCACCTCGGCCGACTCCGCGATCAAGCCGGGCCAGTTCCTGGAGTTCCCGCTCTCGCTCGGTCCGCTTCCGGATACCGACAAGATCGTATTCAAGGCGCTGCAGACCTACTCCGACGGCAATGTCGTGCGCTGGATCGACGAACCGACGTCGAACGGTACCGAGCCCGAGCACCCGGCGCCGGTGCTGAAGCTGACCAAGGCGGGGTCGGACGCCGCCGGGGCGAGCGTCGCTCCGGATACGGTCACCGTCACGCCGGCCGCCGCCGGGAGCACCAGCGACGGTACCGCCCGCACGCTGGCCATCACCGGCGCGGTCCTCGGCCTGCTCGGTCTGGTACTCGGCGCGCTCGCCCTGGTGCGCAGCCGCCGCCCGGTGCCCCCGCCCGCGCGAGCGGAGGCAAGCGCCAAGAGTGCGGCCCGGGCCGGGCGGCGTCTGGACTGAGGCAACGCGCCGACGGAGTCGGTGCGCGGGGCCAAGAGTGCGGCCTGGGGAGGCCCGGGCCCGCGCGAGCGGAGGCGAGCGCCAAGAGTGCGGCCTGGGGAGGCCCGGGCCCGCGCGAGCGGAGGCGAGCGCCAATAGTAGAGTCCCGGGCGCCGGACTGGCCCCGGTGCCCGGGACACCGTGCACCACCGTGGCAAGATCAGCTTAGGGCGGTATGGTGCCGCGCGTCCGGCAGATCGATCCACGTGGCCCTCTTCGGTACCGTCACATGGTGGCGCCGAGCAATGAGGGGAGAGCGTGGTGACTGGTACGCCGGGTGGCGTCGTGAACCGCGGGGCCGCGCGGGGCGGCTGGCGGGCCCGGGTACCGACGTTTTTCGCCATCACGCTGACCGTCCTCGCGGCGCTGTGCGCGATCGCGGCGGTGAGCGAGGCCGCCGGTCAGCGCATCCAGCCGGTGCGGTTGGTGGTCAACGGGCTCCTGCTGCCGGCACCGGCCAACCTCGGCTACGCCGCCCTGGTCGCGGTACTGGCCGCCGGCGTGGCCCGGCGCAAGCGGGTCGCGCACGTCTTCCTGGTCATCTACTTCATCCTCCAGTGCGCCTACGACGCCCTCCTGCTCGCGGCGTTGTTCCTCATGACACCGGCGGACTTCGGCGACCGGCCGCCGCCCTGGTGGGCCAGGGAGATCGTCGCCGGCAACCTGGCCATCACGCTCGCCGTACTCGTCGTCCTGTACCTGTCCCGTCGCGAGTTCTACGCCCGCGTCCAGCGCGGCAGCCTGCGCCAGGCGTTGTCCGTCCTCGCCGCGCTGCTGACCGCGTTCACCGTGATCGGTTGGGGCCTGGTCGAGGCGTTCCCCGGCGACGTCGACCGCGACGGCCGCCTGCCGTACGCGCTGGAACGGGTACTCGGCGGCGCGTTCGCGTTCCACTTCAACCGGCGCGGGGTCGCGCCCGGCTGGGTCAACCTGCTGCTCGGGCTGTTCGGCGGGATCGCGCTGTTCGCCGCGATCGGCGTGCTGCTGCGCTCCCAGCGGCAGATCGCCGCGCTGACCCGGGCCGAGGAGGAGCGGATCCGCGCGCTGCTGGCCGGTTACGGCGAGCGGGACTCGCTGGGCTACTTCGCGACCCGGCGGGACAAGGCGGTGATCTTCTCGCCGAGCGGCAAGGCGGCCATCACGTACCGGGTCGTCAACGGTGTCAGCCTGGCCAGCGGCGACCCGATCGGGGAACCGGAGGCGTGGGGCCCGGCGATCCGCGCGTGGCTGGACACGGCGCTGGCGTACGCCTGGACGCCGGCCGTGATGGGCGCCAGCGAAGAGGGCGCGACCGCGTACGCCCGGGCCGGGCTGCGGGTGATCGAGCTGGGCGACGAGGCGATCCTGCACGTGCGCGACTTCTGCCTCGACGGGCGCGAGATGCGGCCGGTCCGGCAGGCGGTCAACCGGGTGCAGCGGGCCGGGTACACGGTGCGGATCCGGCGTCACGCCGAGATCTCGCCGGTCGAGATGGGACACATCATCGAGCTGGCCGCCCGCTGGCGGGACACCGAGACCGAGCGCGGTTTCTCGATGGCGCTCGGCCGGCTCGGCGACCCGGCCGACGGCCGGTGCGTCCTGGTCGAGGCGCTGGACCAGGCCGCGCGGGAGGCCGCGGTACTGTCGTTCACCCCATGGGGTACCGGCGGGCTGTCGCTGGACCTCATGCGCCGCGACCGGGAGTCCGACAACGGACTGATGGAGTTCATGGTCGCGGCGCTCGTCGAAGCGGCGCCGAAGCTGGGCGTGGAGCGCATCTCGCTGAACTTCGCGGTGTTCCGAGCGGTCTTCGAGGAGGGCGCCCGGATCGGCGCCGGCCCGGTCCTGCGGATGTGGCGCAAGCTGCTGCTGTTCTTCTCCCGCTGGTTCCAGCTGGAGTCGCTGTACCGGTCCAACGTCAAGTACCGGCCGGAGTGGGTACCCCGGTTCCTGTGCTACGAGGACGTCCGCGACCTGGCGAAGGTGGCGCTCGCGTCCGGGATCGCCGAAGGGTTCGTGGTCGTACCGAGCCTGCCCACCCTGTTGCGCCGGGGCCTCGCCGCGCCGCGGTTACACGTGCCCGCCGTCCTGCCGCCGCCGCCCCCGGCCACCGCCGAGGAGGTCGAAGCCGAGACCGAACCGGGGCGGCCCGAGCAGGTCCGGGTACGGCTGTCCAAAGTGGACAGACTGCGCGCCGGGGGCGTCGACCCGTACCCGCCGGCCGTCCCGCACACCCATGACTGCGGCGCCGTCGCGGCCGCCCACGCCGGCCTGGCCCCGGACACCCGTACCGGCGACGAGGTGAGCGTGGCCGGCCGGGTCGTCCTGGTCCGCAACCACGGCCGGCTCTGCTTCGCCACGCTGCGGGACTGGTCCGGCGACCTCCAGGTGATGGTCACCGCGGACGGCGTCGGCGCCGTGTCCCTCGCGAGCTGGAAGTCCACTGTGGACCTCGGCGACCACGTGAGCGTGACCGGCGAGGTGGTCACCTCCAAGCGGGGCGAGGTATCGGTGCTCGCCAGCTCCTGGGAGCTCGCCGCCAAGTGCCTGCATCCGTTGCCGGACAAGCATCGCGGCCTGGCCGATCCGGAGGCGCGGGTCCGCCAGCGGTACCTGGACCTGATCGTCGACGCCGAGTCGCGCGAGCTGCTGCGGCTGCGCGGCGCCGTGCTGCATGCGCTGCGCACGACGCTCGTCGGACACGGTTACCTCGAAGTGGAGACCCCGATTCTCCAGGCGGTGCACGGCGGCGCCAACGCCCGGCCGTTCATCACCCACAGCAACGCCTACGACCTTCACCTGTACCTGCGCATCGCGCCCGAGCTGTACCTCAAGCGGCTGGCCGTCGGCGGGGTCGCGAAGGTCTTCGAGCTCGGCCGGACCTTCCGCAACGAGGGCGCCGACGCGACACACAACCCCGAGTTCTCGATGCTGGAGGCGTACCAGGCCTACGGTGACTACACCACGATGCGCGAACTGACCCGGGAACTGGTCATCGCGGCGGCCCGTACGGCGCACGGCCGGCCGGTGGCCCGGCGCGGTGCCGAGGAGTTCCCGCTGGACAGCGAGTGGCCGGTGGTGACCGTGCACGACGCGGTGGCTGGGGCGCTGGGCGAACCGGTCACCCCGGACATGCCGGTCGAGGAGCTGCGGGCGCTCGCGGCGCGCGCGAAAGTACCGCTGAACCCGGCCTGGGACCGCGGGCACGTCCTGCTGGAGCTGTACGAGCGGCTGGTCGAGGCGGCGACCACGGCACCGACGTTCTACACCGACTTCCCGACCGAGGTTTCCCCGCTGACCCGCGCCCACCGCAAGGATCCGCGCCTGGCCGAGCGCTGGGACCTGGTCGCGTCCGGCACCGAGCTGGGCACCGCGTACACCGAGCTGATCGACCCGGTGGAGCAGCGCCGGCGGCTCACCGAGCAGTCGCTGCGCGCGGCCGGTGGCGACCCCGAGGCGATGGAGCTGGACGAGGACTTCCTGCAGGCGCTGGAGTACGCGATGCCGCCCACCGGCGGCCTGGGGCTCGGCGTCGACCGGCTGGTCATGCTGCTGACCGGGCGGTCGATCCGGGAGACGTTGCCGTTCCCGCTGGTACGCCCGAGTGGCGCGGGCCCGGCTTCACGGTAAATAACCCTTTTGCTGCTTATCATCGTGACGTGATTCGTGTCGTGCGTGTCCTGCTCGGTGTCATCGCGGTCCTGGTCGCCCTGCCGCTGCTGCTCGGGGGGGTGGCGCTGTGGGCGGCCATGCAGCACCGCGCCGACGACGGCTCGTTCACCGCGCCGCTCGCCCCGATGCGGCCATCCGGGTACGCCGTCGTGGTACCCGACGTCGACGCGCTCCTGCGCCGGGAAGCCCCGTTCGTGCGCGGCGGGCAGACGACGCTGCGCTTCACCGCCCGCGCGGGCGGCGGCCCGGCCTTCCTGGGCCTCGCGCCCCGGGCGGCCGTCGAGCGGTACCTGGCCGGCGCGTCCTACGCCGCCATCACCCAGGTCCGGCTGGCCCGGGGTGGCCTGCCGGTGAGCCTGTCCCAGGTAACCGGGAGCGCGCCGGCCTCGCCACCCGTGGACCAGACCATCTGGCTGGTGTCCAGCACCTCGGGCACGCTGTTCTGGTCCCCGTCCAACCTGCGTGGCGAGCACCTCGCCCTGGTCGTGATGAACCCCGCCGGCGCCCCGGTCGGCGAGGTCGTGGCCAGTGCCGCAATGACCCCGCGCTGGCTCGATCCGACCACGTACGGGCTGCTCATCCTCGGTACCGTCGCCTTCCTGATCGGCATGGTGCTGCTGTTCTGGCCGCGCCGCCACCGCGAGATCGTGTACGTGGTCGAACCGAGCCAGGTACCGGAGATCGCCGCCCGGCTGGGTATCTCGACCGAGCCGCTGGCCGCGGCCCTCGGCGGTACCCCGGATCCGGCGCCGACCGCCGCCGATCCGCCGGTTCCCGACCCTGCGACCGGCCCGGCTGTCGAGCCGCCGGCCTGGCTGGTCGAGCCGGACCGCGTCGGGGTGCCTCCGGCGCCACCCGCCCCGGTCAGCCCGGCCTACCTGATGGGCGGCGGGGTGGTCGTCGCGCCGGGGCCAGCCGGGCCGGGCGCACCGACCGGCCCGACCGCGGTCGGGGTCGCGCCGGCCACCGAGCTGCCGATCTGGGCCGGACCCACGCCGGTACCGGTGGCGACCGGCCAGCCCGGCATGTACCGCTCGTTCACCGCACCGCCGCCGATCACGCCGTCGTTCGTCTGGCCGCCGGTGCATACGCCGCCGGACCAGCCTCGCCGGTAACGACGTGGCCCGGGGTAACCGCGTGGCCCCCCGCATCAGCATCGCGGGGGGCCACTCTACCGGGGGGCAACCAGACATGTACTACGATACACCCGAAACGGCAGAAGTGGTATGAGAAGGAGCATCAGCAGCAGGTACCAGTTGCTGATCAGGAACCCCGGCACGGTGTCCAGCCAGCGGTAGCTCAGGCCGTAGTCGAAGGACGCGATCACGCCCACGCTCACGGTGAGCCAGACGGCGGCCGCGAGCCCCGCGGACCAGCCCCGGTACCGGCCGGGCGACGCCGCCGCGTCGACCAGCACCACGACCGCCGGAAGGAACCAGTACAGGTGGTGCTGCCAGGAGACCGGGCTGATCAGCACGCCCACCAGCCCGGCCAGCGTCATCCCGACCAGCTCGTCGCCGGCCCGCGCCGCCCGCGCGGCACGCCACAGCCCGTACCCGGCGATCAGCGCGACCAGGCCCAGCCACACCAGCCGGCTGGGCTGGTGCGGCGCGGCCAGCCGCAGCAGCGTCCCCCACACCGCCTGGTTGGGGATCCGGTCGAGGTGGCCGACCTGGTTGGCCTGCCAGACCGTGAACGTCCAGTACCGCCACGACTCGTGCGGCGCGACCAGGGCCGCCAGCAGCGTCGCTCCCGTGGCGGTCCCGGCCGCCGTAGCGGCCGCCCGCCAGCGCCGGGTAACCAGCAGATAGACGATGAAGATGCCGGGGGTCAGCTTGATCGCCGTTGCCAGGCCCACGCCCGCGCCGGCCCACCGGGACTGCCGTGGTACCAGTCGGAGCAGATCACCGACCACGAGTACGGCCAGCAGCAGGTTGATCTGCCCGAAGGTGATCGTCTCGCGGATCGGTTCCAGCGCGGTGGCCAGGGGGAGGGCCAGCCCGAGCACGAACCAGCGTGGCCAGCCGTGCCGGTCGGCGAGCGGTATCACCAGCCACGCCGTCGTGACCGCGAGCGCCGCGAAGCTCGCCAGCAGCATCACCGCCACGACGACCCCGACCGGTACCCAGGCCATCGGGTACATCAGCAGGGCGGCGAACGGCGGGTAGGTGAAGCCGAGGGGGCCCTGGATCGGGTCGTAGTGGCTGAAGCTGTAGAGCGGGTGCCCGGCCGCCCACCACCGGATCGCGTCGTAGTAGATGCGCAGGTCGTAGTAGTTGTGCCGGTTGCCGTACCAGTAATGGCCGAGCGCCACCACGACCGCGACGGCGGCCACGATCGCCGCCCGCCCCGGAGCCACCGCTCGCCTGGGCGCCTCCCGCGCCGTGGTCATCGGGTCACCCTATCGAGATGTCCGGTGCGGGAAACGGGGCACCCGGTGACGCTGACGATCGCTGGCTGGTAGCCGCTCCGACAAGCTGCGCGGCTGACGATCGCTGGCTGGTAGCCGCTCCGACAAGCTGCGCGGCTGACGATCGCTGGCTGGTAGCCGCTCCGACAAGCTCCGCGGCTAGGCTGTCAGCGTGGGTGATCTTCTGGTGTGGATCGACTGTGAGATGACCGGGCTCGACCTCGGGCGGGACGCGCTGATCGAAGTGGCGGCGCTGGTCACCGACCCGGACCTCAACGTGCTCGGCGACGGGGTCGACCTGGTGATCCACGCGGAGGACGCGCTGCTCGACAGCATGTTCGACGTGGTACGGGAGATGCACGAGAAGTCCGGCCTCACTGACCAGGTGCGGGCCTCGATCATCGGGGTCGAGGAGGCCGAGGACCGGATCATCTCCTACGTCACCACCCACGTACCCGAGCCGCGCTCGGCGCCGCTGTGCGGCAACTCGATCGCCACGGACCGGGCCTTCCTCGCGCGGGACATGCCGCGACTCGACGCGCACCTGCACTACCGGATGATCGACGTGTCGTCGATCAAGGAGCTGTGCCGGCGCTGGTACCCCCGCACCTATTACGGCCAGCCGCCCAAGGGCCTGGCCCACCGCGCGCTGGCCGACATCAAGGAGAGCATCCGCGAGCTGGAGTTCTACCGGCGCACCGTATTCGTACCCCAGCCTGGTCTTGATGTCGACGCGGCGAAGGCGGTGGCCGCGCAGATCGCCGAGGAGCGGCCGATCTTCTGACATAATCCCGGTCGACGCGGGTTGCGCGGGTGTGGCTATCATTAGCGACGCACCGCATGGTGGCTGTAGCTCAGCTGGTAGAGCACCGGGTTGTGGTCCCGGGTGTCGAGGGTTCAAGTCCCTTCAGTCACCCTGTTCGTGGGGCCGGCTCCGACGGAGCCGGCCCCACGCTTTCAGCTGGCCGCGCCCTCGAAGATGGCCGAGTCGTGGTCGAAGTCGGGGGCGACCTCCACGTCGATCTTGCTGAGGTCCCCGGAGGGTACGGAGAACCCGTAGATCGCGGTCGCCGAGTTGCCCGGCGGTACCGCGCCCTCGAAGCCCAGGCCCAGGTTGTTCTCCAGGTCGATGATCGTGTCCGCCTGGGTACCATTGGCGCCCGACTTGACCTTGACCGACGCGAGCGTGAGGTCGATCCGCTGGAGTTGTTCGTGATCTTGACGGTCACCTTGATGCCCACCTGCCCCGGATGGGTACCGGCAGCGGTCGACGACGGAGTGAACTTCGCCACGCTGGTCACGCTGGCCTGGATCTTGTCACTCCACTGCGCACTGTGGTCCGCGCCGATCGGCACCGTTCCGTTGGTGGACAGGTTGCCGCCGCCGGTACCGCCGGTCCCGTTCGTCGACCCGCCTAACGTCGGCTGGGTGGTGTGGTTGGCCGCCGGCTTGGTGTGCGACACCGCGATCACCGTGACCGCGATGCGGCCGCCGCAGATGACCAGCACGATGACCACGATGAGCGTGATGATCAGCCCCGTGTTCCGTTTCGGCGGCGGCGGTGGCGGCGGTTAGCCCGGCTGCGGGTAGCCGGACGGCGGGTAGCCGCCACCGGACGTGGGGTAGGCAGGGGGAGGAGGCGGGTAGCTCGGTCCGGGACTCGGTACCCCGTAGGTCGGCTCAGCCGGCTGCTGCCAGGGTTCGTAGCTGGGTTCGGGTCGGTACGGACCCGTCGGGTCGTAGCTCATCTGCGGTCTCCGGTTCCCCTGCTTCCCTGCCGTGCCCGGGCACCCGGCCGGCGCCTCAACTGGCCGACGGTGCGGGGCTGGGTGCCGCCGGAGTGTACGGGATCGCGCTTCCCTTCACGTACTCGTTCCAGTCCCGGTTCCAGTCGGTCCAGCCGTCGCCCCAGGTCAACGGGCTGCCGGTGTTCTTGACGATGACCGGGTCACCGATGTGCGAGACGTTGTACAGCCACTGGGCCGCGTCCGGGGCGATGTTCGTGCAGCCGTGCGAGACGTCGAACCTGCCCTGCTGGCCCACCGACCACGGCGCCGCGTGGATGTACTGGCCGCCCCAGGTCAGCCGCAGCGGATAGTAGACGGTCTCCCGGTACCCGCCCGGCGAGTTGACCGGGATGCCGCTGGTCGAGGAGTCGAAGACCTCCTGCTGCGCCCGGGTCATGACGACCATGTTGCCGCTGGACGACGGAGTCTTCGCCTTGCCGAGGCTGGCCGGTACCGTCTTCACGACCTTGCCGTCCTGGGTCACGGTGAGCTGCTTGGCCGCGTCGTCGACCTCGATCCGTAGGGCCGAGGTGACGATGCTCGCGTCGATGGCGAGGTCGTCGTCGCCGTACACGCCGTCACCCAGGGGTACCCCACGGAAGAGTGCCTGGATCGAGATCCTGGTATCGGTCTGCCAGTACTCCCGTGTCCGGAAGTGCACCTCCTTGTCGGAGAACCAGTTCCAGATGCCCTCCTGAGGCGGGGTACTCGTAACGAACAGCCGGCGCTGAACAGCCGCCCGCGCCTGCTCCGGGATGCTCTTGGTGAAGGTGAGCACGATCGGTGCCCCGATGCCGTAGATCTGGTTGTCGCCCATGTTGCTGAGCATGTGGCTGGTGTCGCCGGGCTCGGCCATCGTGGTGAAGCTCGCCGTGGTGGCCGCCGTGCTCCCGTCGGTACCGGTCGCGGTGACCTTGGCGGTGTACTTCGTGCCGTACTTGAGCGCCTGCGCTGGTACCCAGCTCGACCCGTCCGGCCGGAGCGCACCGTCGACGTGGGCGCCGGACAAGGCGTTGGTCAGCTCAACGGCGGCGCTCTTAGCATTCTTGGTACGATAGGTGAGCTCCACGGATGCCGGTACCCCGGAGGCTCCGTCCGCGGGCGTGGTCACGGACACGGCTACCTTGCCGCCGTCGTTGACGTTGCCGCCGCCCGGGCCGTTCCAGTGTGAGCTGGACTTTCCGCAGGCAGAGACGGCCAGCGCGGCACCGAGTACCGCCACGGCGGCACCCCGGACAACGAGCCGGCGAGGAGCGGTTGCGGTTGGACGCATGCTCCCATGGTCCCCCAGGCGGCGAGTCCCTATGCGCCGTGCCGCGGCGGCGGCGTACACGAATCCGGTTGGGGGGCCAGCGGGGAGGCATGCTACGGTTTCCCCCGTTGCGAGACGCGCCGCTAGCTCAACTGGCAGAGCAGCGGACTCTTAATCCGCGGGTTCGGGGTTCGAGTCCCTGGCGGCGCACCCGTGATCATGGCTCTGACCTGGTGATTCCTGCCGGATCAGAGCCTCATTCATATCCACTGTGGACGGTTGGGTGCTCGAGGGGTGCTCT
>WNGR01002079.1_pt2 | contig 20993 bp, 24 predicted proteins | sample 5407581 | NCBI WGS metagenome assembly WNGR01 (sample SAMN13153383, study PRJNA577476) | soil metagenome | isolation source: 80 cm soil or saprolite under Garry oak tree replicate 2 | place: USA:California | collected 2016-06-15
ACCCGTTCTTCACCGTCGATCGAACCAATTTGCCGAACCGGCCCCTGATCGGCTCGCGAAAGGATATTCGCGGGCAATCCGCTCTGAGGATAGGAGGGCGCGGCCGCTGGTTCGACATGGGGATGGCGCGCGAGCAGCATGCCGTCACTGCGAAAGAGGCTGATCGAACTTTCCTTTGCAAGGGCAATGGTTGCGAAAAATTGCTCGAAGTACTCCATCTCCATTGCTCCCAGCACCAAACCAAGGAACTCGCCGTCGGGAGCGGCAAGCTTGCGCACGAGGTGGATTGTCCAGGTTCCGGTGGCGCGATTGCGCACCGGCTGACCCATGAAGGACTTGAGCTGCGCATTGGACTTGAGTGCCTGGAAAAAGTCTCGATCTACCACGGTGATGTCCGGGATCGGCCAGAAGCGCGAGAAGTTGAATAGCCTTCCTTCCGAATTGATCAGCGTGATCGAGCCGATATGGAGCCAGCCGCTGGTCTTCTCCTTGAGCATCAGATGGACCTCATGACCGGACATCCGACGTTCGAAATCTTCAGGGGAAGCGATTCCGAGAGCCTGCATTCGTTCGATCAAGCTGTCCTCGAGAAGTTCGACCGTCTGAAATGCACGATCGGTCTGTTCGGCGAGGACCAGGGCAACGTTTCGCAACTCGCGTTGACTGCTGTCCAATGCGTGGTTGCGGAGATTCAAGATGATGATCGAGGTGCTCGCCAGGACTGCCGCTGCGACGAGCGCGCCGGCGAGGACGAGCATTCGGACGGGACCGGGCCGTCGACCGTCCGCAACGGTGGATGTGCCGACAATCGACCGGTCGCTGACGGGCTGTGTATTCAGGCGTCCCTCCCCACGTTGCCTTCAAGCCCATCGGCGAATCGGCGCGCGGTGCATGCAAAATACCTCGTGCCGCTGCACCGACAGGTTAACCCTGTCGAGGCGGCCGGGAAAAAACGCGACTTGGGTGATTCTGAAGTAAAAAATTCGCTAATAATATCAACCCTCAGGTCGAACCGACGCGACCACCCGAAGCCGCTCATGGCAGAAGACAACTGCGTCCCTGGAGGGCAGGTCAGGGGCGGGGAGAAGCATTCGGCTCGCAAAAACTTGATGCGAGGATGAGAATTGTCGCAACAATTTGATGCAGGCATGAAAATCGCCTCAAAAAATGTGATGCAGGGACGAAAATCGTTTATTTCACACCGCGCCAAGACTGTGCGCAATTGTCAATTGCATCGCAGAAAGGGCTGCGATCGCCATTCAGAGGAGAATGTCATGCGCACTATCTTTCTTGCCATCACTACCGTGCTGACGGTTGGCTTCGCAACTGCGGCGCTCACAAGCGGATTTGCTACCCCTGCGTCCGCTGCAGCGAAAGGCGCGCGGTCAAAGATGGCCGCAATGATGGCGGAGATGAAAGCCAAAGACCCGCAATCCTACGCCGCCTGCTTGGATCTAGCGAGACAGCGGGGATATACGGCGCAGGAGGTCACATCCCGCGAGTCGTCCGAGAACATGAGCGCCAACGCCTATAGGTTCCTCGAAGGCTGCATGATGGGAAAACAGCATTGATGCTCGGTGGCCCTTTCGGCTTTTGCCGGACGGGGGAGGGTGGTTCGCGAACAGCTTGACCGTGGCAATTGTCGTCCCGGACGGCCCGAAGGGCCGATCCGGGACCTATCTGTCCGATTACACCGCCCGATGGGTCCCGGCTCTCGCTTCGCTCGGCCGGGGAGATGTTGGGATTGGGGGGTTGTTGACAAAACGGGCTGCGAAAATGAAGCCAATATTCATCCCGTTTCCGGGCGCAATGGGCTGAAGCAAACTCGCACAGTAACTCCGGTGTCAGCATAACTCCGCTGGTTTCATGATCCATTTTTATATCCCGTTAATACTATAGTTACCTTTTATTTATGATATTGTTACTGCTTATTACTTTGCCTAATGAAAATACGATAGTCATATAGTCATAAGCTACTTGCTCCCCGTTGATTCAACCGTCCGGCCCGCCATGATCCGCATTGCGCTCGCGCTCACCACCTCGATCCTGCTCGCGGAATCCGCCGCCGCTATCGTCGGCGGCGCGCCGCCGGTGCAGGACGACCTCGCGCGCCACGTGGTCGCGGTCATAGGCGGAAACGGCAGCGTCTGCACCGGGACCGCGATCGCGCGCGATCTCGTCCTCACCGCCGCGCATTGCGTGCGTTCAGGCGCGAAATACGAGGCGATCGAGCTCGGCGGCGCTGGCCGCCCGCAGCGAACGAATGTCGCGAGCGTCGAGCAGCATCCGCAATTCGACTTCGAGGCGGCCAACGCCAGTCGCGCGACCGCCGACCTTGCCGTGCTCAAGCTCGCCAAGCCGCTGTCGCCGCGCGTGATGCCTGCCGCGCTCAGTGCGCGGGATTTCTTTCTGGCCGGCGACCGGTTCACCGTCGCGGGCTTCGGCAGCGTCGGCGGCCTCGGCGACGGGACTTTCGGCAGGTTGCTGGCTGCCGATCTGGTGGCGCAGGGCCGTCAATTCGAACTGCAACTTCGCCTTGCCGATCCGATGACGCGCGGCGAGAGTCCCGGCAGCAGCGCCTGCAGCGGCGATTCCGGCGGGCCGGTATTCGAGGACACGAGCACCGGGCTCGTGCTCGTCGGCGTCGTGAGCTGGGCCGCCAGCGCCAGCGGAACCGTCGGCTGCGGCGGCGTCACGGGCGCGACCCCGATCGCGGTCGTCCGGCCGTGGATCACCGAGACGGCGAAGAAGCTCCGCAGCCCGCTCGCGCCTTGGATCGAGCGCAACATCGGCGGTTTGCGCGGATTACCGGGAGACTGACTTCTACGCTTCCTGCAGCGCGGCCTCCTTGAACGCGCTCTTCGGCCAGGCCAGGCCGTAGTGCTCGCGCAGCGTCTTGCCCTCATAGGCGGTGCGGAACAGCCCGCGCCGCTGCAGCAGCGGAATCACCTCGGCGCTGAAGACGTCGAGCATCGCTGGCAGCAGCGGGGGCATGATGTTGAAGCCGTCCGCCGCCCCGTCGGTGAACCAGTCCTCGATCAGGTCGGCGATCTGCTCCGGCGTGCCGGCGGCGGTGAAATGGCCGCGGGCGCCGGCGAGGCTCGCCAGCAATTGCCGCAGCGTCGGCTTCTCCCGTCGCACCAGGCTCAAGATCACCTCGGTCCGGCTGCGGGCCGCCTCGACCGAGCCGGGGTCGGGGAAGTCCTCCGGCGCCAGCGGGCGGTCGAGCGGCAGATGCGAGAAGTCATGCCCGCCGAACCGGCCGGACAGCCGCTTGCGCCCCACCTCGGGGTCCGAAAGCTCGTTCACCTCGCGCGCCAGCCGCTGCGCCTCGGCCTCGGTGGACGCGATCATCGGGCTCAGCCCAGGCAGGATCAGCACCTCACCGGGCACCCGCCCCTCGGCCGCCACCAGCGCCTTGAGGTCGGCGTAGAACGCCTGCGCCGTCGCCTTCTCCATGTGCGCGGTGAACACTGCCTCGGCATGCCGCGCGGCAAAGCGGCGGCCGGTGTCGGACGAACCCGCCTGCACCAGGACCGGCCGGCCCTGCGGGCAGCGCGGCAGGTTCAGCGGCCCGGCCACCTCGTAGTGGTCGCCCTTGTGATTGATCGGGCGGATGCGGTCCGGCCTCGCGTAGCGCCCGCCGGCCCGGTCGTCGATGACCGCGTCCTCGGCCCAGCTGTCCCACAGCGCCTTGACTACGGCCATGAACTCCTCGCCGCGGGCATAGCGATCCGCGTGGCTCACTTGCGCCCCGCCGCCGAAGTTGCCCGCCGCCGTTGCCAGCCACGAGGTGACGATGTTCCAGGCCACGCGCCCGTTGCTGATGTGATCCAATGACGCAAACTGCCGCGCCAGATTGAACGGCTCGGTATAAGTGGTCGACGCCGTGGCGATCATCCCGACCCGCTTCGTCGCCACCGCCACGGCCGAGAGCACGGTGATCGGCTCGAGCCAGGTGCGCGCCGCCTGCGCCACGTCCTCGCCCAGCGCGAGCTGGTCGGCCAGGAAGATGGAGTCGAACAGCGCGGCCTCCGCCCGCTGCGCCAGATCCTGGTAGTAGCGGATGTCGGTCAGCGCCAGCGGCGAGGCCGCTGGATGGCGCCATGACGCCTCATGGTGGCCGCGGCTGTGGATGAACAGGTTGAGATGCAGCTGCCGCTTCATGGACTGCGATGCGGGTTCACTCCTTGACCAGCTCGAGCGCGGGCTTGTCCTTGTCCATGATGTTGAGCTCGATCGAGCGCGCCGGCTTGTCGGTCAGGTTCTGATTACGGTGCACGCTGCCGCGCGGGATGTGGACGCTGTCGCCGGCCTTGAGGGTGCGCGGCGCCTGGCCCTTGATGGTCAGGGTGACTTCGCCTTCCTGCACCGCCGCCCATTGGTCGCCCGGATGGCGGTGGAACTCGTTGCCGGTGCCCGCCGGTATGCTGACGGATTGCAGCCGCACGGTGCGCGAGGCGTCGTTCTCGAGCGGCGTCGTGTAATAGATCTTTACGTTCGGATTGGGCGGCGGCGTCTGCGACCATGCGGCGGCGGCCACGATTCCGGTTGCCACGATGACGGCGGGAACAATCAGCTTGTTCATGAAGTCCTCCCTTGGGTTTGCAATCGCGTATGCTACCGGTATTTCCGGCAAGTGGGGATACCGGTTTCTGATGAAACTACACCGATTGCCGGTATGCGTCGATCTAGTTTCCTGGTGGGCACAGGGGCAGGATCAGGCTAAAGTCCCCGGCCATCCGCCGAATGTCGGCATGAGCAAACCGAGCGACCTCACGGTGCCATGGGAGGATTCTGACTATGCGCCTCAACACTCTCTGCGGTCCCATCACCATCGGCGTTGTCATGCTCTTGGGCGCCATCTGCGCCCAGGGCGCCGAAGCGCCGCAACCCCAGGAGGGCACCTGGATCGTGAAGGACTTCCGCTTTCATACCGGCGAGGTGCTGCCCGAATTGAAGTTGCACTATGTGACGGTCGGCGCGCCCTCGGGCGAACCGGTCATCGTGCTGCATGGCACGACCGGCTCCATCGACGGCATCCTGGGGAAGAGTTTTGCGGGCGAGCTGTTCGGGCCCGGCCAACCGCTCGACGCGGCGAAACATTTCATCGTCATTCCCGACGCGATCGGATCCGGCAAGTCGTCAAAACCCTCGGACGGATTGCGCATGCGCTTTCCACGATACACCTACGAGGACATGGTGCGCGCCCAGTATCGCCTGCTCACCGAGAAGCTGGGGATCCGCCATCTCAAGCTGGTGATCGGCCAGTCGATGGGCGGCATGCACACCTGGATGTGGGGCGAGATGTATCCCGACTTTATGAGCGTGCTCGTGCCCATGGGCTCGCAGCCGACCGCGGTCGCGGGCCGCAATTGGATGCTGCGCCGCATGTTGATCGAGACCATCCGTGCCGATCCGGCCTGGAACAACGGGAACTACAGCGAGCAGCCGCCCAGCGCGCGGCTCGCCTACGCCTTTTTCAGCCTGGCGACCAGCGGCGGCACCCAGAGTCTCCACCGGGCGGCGCCGACGCGCGCCCAGGCCGACGCCTCGCGGGACTACGACCCCGCGCCGCAGCTGGAAAGGATCCAGGCCCGCCTCATGGCGATCAACGCCGCCGACGACGAACGCAACCCGCCCGAGCTCGGGATTCTCGATCGCGAGATCAAGCGCGTGAAAAACGGCCGGTTCTACATCATCCCTGCGTCGGCCGAGACCCGCGGCCACGGCACCTCGGGCGATGCGAAATGGTGGAAACACCTTCTGCCCGACCTTCTGAGAGAGCCCCCTGCCGGGGGACAATGAGGCCGACGACGCTCTTTGCGCGTCGCTTGCTGATCGCTTGACCGGGATTCGCGGCCGACCGCGGATCTGTGCCGCCGCGCATTAACCCCAACCGCAAAAAGACACACCGGCGACCCTCTCGGGGACGTAAGAAGCGATGACGAATGCTGTCGCTGAGAGGATCCTCATGGACAAAAAATCGCTCAACCCATTTGCAGCGAGGGCCATGAAACTCGTGTTGTTCGTGTTCGCACTGGCGGTCACGACGACGCTGGCCCAGGCCGAGGACATGGCCTCCATGATCTCGGAGTACCGGCGCGCGCACGGGCTCCCGGCAGTCAGGACCGATGCTCAGTTGACCGGGATTGCCCAGCGGCAAGTGCACGCGATGGCTGCGAGCGGCGTCATGGATCACAGCGTGGCAGGCCCGTTTTCCGCTCGGATCGCCGGTGCGAATGCCAACGCGGCGGCCGAAAATATCGCAATGGGCACCAAGACCTGGGCCGGGATATTGCAGCTCTGGAAATCATCGGCTGGTCATAACGCAAACCTTTTGCTCCCCGGCGCGACCAGCGTTGGGGTAGCGGTCGCCCACAACGCCCAAACCCGCTACAAGACATTCTGGGCGATGGTGATTGCCAGGAAAGGCGAGAGACGCCGCCTTCGCCGTTGAGTGCTTCACACCGAGTCATCGCCCAGTTGAGTCACGACTTATGCAGTCGTTCGAACGACCGCTCGGATTGGACGCGCGTGATCTTCCTGGTCGAGGTCCAACCCGAATGTCTCGTACAGGCCGGTTCGTCCCGCCGAGGTGATCCGCACCGCGCGCGTGTCGCACCCTCGGGTCAGCCAATCCAGCTCCAGGCACCGTCGCCAAATCTCCGCGCCCACAAGACCGGCAACATGATATCGGCGCTCGCTCCAATCCAGGCAGGGTCGACAGAAGATTCGTTTGGTTCGAGACTTTGACGTCAAATCGGCGCCGAACGCAGTCAAGAATCTCGACCCGGCATCCGTCACCTCGCCGCCCTCCTCGGTGAGAATGATGTGTCCATTGGCGGCGAGTGCGTCCGCAATCGCGACGCCAAGCCGGCCAGCCAAATGGTCGTAACAGGTGCTCGCGGTTGGGCGGGAAATTCGCGCGAGAATTGCCAGCTCGCTGCCGGTCAAGGCCTGCCCGCCCATCAGAGCGGCCAGAATAGTGGCGCGCGCGGTATCCCCGACGAGCGCCGCAACCTCGACCATATTTGCTGCGGCAACCATGGCCGACTCTACTGCTCGGGCGGCGACGTCCGCAAGCAGCGACAGTTCGGCATGCGCCGAACCGACGGGAAACGACTGGATGCGGTTTTGCTGCGATAATCGTCATCCGCCGGCCTAAGTCGCCGGCGAGCCAGGAATGAGGGATCATCATGAAGAAACAGACAATTCGTGTCGAGCCGTTGTCCACTTATGCCGAAGCCCGCAAGGTACCGATCTCGATGGCGGTGCGGAGTGGCGATTTCATCTTTGTGTCGAACATCCCGCCTTACGACCCGAAAACGGGCGAGATCAAGCGCTTCCCGGTTGAAAGGCAGGTCGAGATCGTGCTCGACCAGATCAAGCTCTGCTTGACCGCGGCCGGCTCCTCCCTCGACAAGGTGATCAAGTGCAATGTGTATTGCACTGACGCGGCTCACTTCGCGACCGTCAATGCCGTGTACGCCCGATATTTTCCGTCAGACCCGCCGGCGCGCAGCTTCATCTGCGTTTCGGCTTGGCACGGCCCGTTCGACGTGGAGATCGACTGCATCGCCGCGGTCTGATCGCGCTCACAACTTGAGCGCAATCCAGATCCCGAGAAATGCTCCGATGCCGCTCAGGAGCAATGACGAGTAAGAAAAAAGCTCCGCTCCCCACAGTTCGGGAATGAATCCCCCGATCGTGGAGCCGATCAAAATTCCGATCCAAATAAGCGAACGCGAGGGCATGAGGGACTTGTCCTTAGCGCAAATGAGCGCCGTCGTCATTTGCCGGGCTTGACCCGGCAATGCATCTTGCAGGATTCGAAACGGGACAGGCTCGTTGCGCCGCCGGCGCCCGACGTTGTATAAGCCGCGAACGACCAGTCGTGACCCGAAGGACGAGCCATGAGTTCAGCCCCAGCCGCGCCCAGGAAAGTCAAAGCCTCGATGATGAACGCGATCCACGATCTGCCGCTTCTGGTGGCGCGGGACGAGGGTTTTTTCGCCGACGAGGGGCTCGATGTCGAGATCGTGAAGACGCCCGGCACCGGCCAGCGCGGCGCCGACCACCAGGCGCTGCGCGACAACATCTTCACCCGCACCATGGAGTCGCTCTACGAGCAGGGTGAGTGCGATCAGTTCCGCATGTGCGAATGGGGGATCATGAAGCGGGCGGTCGAGTCGAACGTCGAGAGCGGGCACCGGCCGGCCAAGATCGTGGCGCTCGGCTCGGCGATGTCGACCTTCGCCATCGTCGTCGATCCGAAGGCGCGCATCTACGAGCCCGAGCAGCTCAGGAACCGGCCGATTGCGGTGAGCCCGTTCAACGGCTCGCACTTCACCATGCTCAAGATGCTGGAGGGTTTCCTCAACCGCGACCAGATCAAATGGGTGAATGCGGGCACCCACGAGGAGCGCGTGAAGGCGCTGCGCAACGGCGAGATCGCGGCGGTGAGCCTGATGGAGCCCTGGATCAGCGTCGCCGAGAAGGAAGGCCTGCGCGTGATCATCGAGTCGCATTCGACCCGCAGCGAGGCCGCCGGCGACGAGCTCGACGGGCCGACCTTGCGCAAGATGTTCCGCGCCGAGGCGGAAGCTGCGCAGGCGATCCAGAACGATCCCGGCAAATTCGCCCACTACCTGGTGGAGGAGGCGGGCGGCCTCCTCGGCGCCAAGGACCTCAAGCTCTCCCGCATCCTCAACGCGCCGCCCGAGCCCTATACCCGCGAGCGGTTCGACTACACCTACCAGTGGACGCTCGGCTGGGGCCTGGTGGCGCAGGGCGCCAGCTACGAGAACACGGTCGACAACCGCGCCTGGCAGTAACCGCCGCGCAGCGATCTATCGCCGCCCCTGCTGCTTGGGCTTGAATAGGTCGAGGTCGATCGCCATTCCCATCGCGAGATAGCCGGCGCGGTTGGGATGAAGCTTGTCTCCCGGTCCGCCGGTCGTGCTTTCCGGCACGAATTCGGGCTTGAGGCCGCCGCTCTGCGGATCGAAAGTCGCCTTGTCGAAATCGACGACGCCGTCGAACAGCCCCGACGTGCGGATGAAATCGTTGAGCGACTTGCGCTTCTGGTCCTGTTCCGGAAATCCGTGCGCGGCGCTCGAGGAGCCGAGCGCCGAGACGACCGTGGCGCCGATGATGCGGATGTCCGGCCGACGGGCGCGAATGCGGCCGACCACCTCTTTCATGCCATCCTGCACCGTCTCCAGCGCGGCATTGCCGTTCTTGCTGAAATCGTTGATTCCTTCGAGCCAGATCAGGGCCGAGACGCCGGCGAGGTCGAGCACGTCGCGATCGATGCGCTGCTTTGCGGAGGGGCCGCCTGGGAACGGCTTCTGGGCACTGTACTCCGCCGGCCCCGCGATTTGATTGCCGCCGATGCCGGCATTGACCACCGCGACCCGGTTGCCACGAATTGCATGCAGGCGCCGCGACAGGACATCCGGCCAACGGTCGTCGCCGTTCATGGTCGATGCCGTGCCGTCGGTGATCGAGTCGCCGAACGCCACGATCGCGAAGCTGTCCGCGGACGCCATCATCTCCACGGCGTCGAGAAAGAGCCAGGCGGATGTACTATAGGGGAATGCCGTTTCGTCCTCCGATTTTCCCTTTGCGCCAGCGCCAGGCGCGGTGACGTAGGAGGTCGTGAGTGCCTTGGCGTGCCAGGTCATCGGGCCGCTCTCGCCATTGATGTGAAAGCTGACAGCGAGCTTGCGTCCGGCGAGGTCCGCCGCGGCCGGATTCCGCACGAAGGTCAGTGCAACCGGGTCGCTCCAGGCGGAGCTGCCTGGCGCCACCGTAACGCTCTCTTTGCCGCCGAACGTTACCGGCCGATTCGTCCCCTTGACGAGGGCGGGGCCGCCCATCTGCAAGCCGACGTACACGCCGTCGAATGTCACGGGCTTGGTCCCGAACACGTTGCTCAAGCGCAGGCGCGCCTGCCGGCCCCAAATGTCGGGGTGCACGATCAGGCGGAAGGTCTGGTCATTGGCGCCCGCTTGCGCCGAAGGGAATGCAAACCGCTGGTCCGGCTGGGCTGACGGATTGCCCACGGGATAAGGTCCATGGGCTGAACCGGTCCAGCTCACGACCCATTTCTCGCCGCGTTGCGCCCAGGCGTCTTGCGGCGACAGCGCAAGGATTGCCGTCGCGAGCATGCAAACGAACCAGCGCATGGCTCCTCCTCTTCCTTTCATGGCTGTCCGCCGTTCCGGCGGGCCCTGTTCAAGATGGGGGACGCGGATTACTTTTCCCGGGATAGTCTATCGCAGCAGTTGGAGTGGGCAATGGCCACCGCAACGATCGCGAGCCGCGCCGGCGACGAGCATCTCGATTTTGAGGACATGCGGCGGCGGATCAAGGCGATCTTCATCGGATCGGTCGGCAATCTGGTCGAGTGGTACGACTTCTATGCCTACGCGGCCTTCGCGCTTTATTTCGCCGGCGCCTTCTTCCCGAATTCCGACCCGGTGGTGCAGCAGCTCAATGCCGCGTTGCTCTTCGCGGCCGGATTCCTGGTCCGCCCGCTGGGTGGATGGCTGTTCGGCCATCTCGCCGACCATTACGGCCGCCGCGGCGCGCTGATGCTTTCGGTCTCGCTGATGTGTTTCGGCTCGCTGATGATCGCGGTGACGCCGACTTATGCCTCGATCGGAATTTTCGCGCCCATCTTGCTGGCGGTGGCGCGCATCATCCAGGGCTTGAGTCTCGGCGGCGAATATGGAACGAGCGCGACCTATCTCACCGAGATGGCCGACCAGCGCCATCGCGGTTTCTATTCGAGCTTCCAATACGTGACCCTGATCGGCGGACAGATTTGCGCGCTGCTCGTGCTGCTGCTCCTGCAGAGGGTTTTTCTGACCGGCGAGGAAATCCGCGCCTGGGGCTGGCGCATCCCGTTCTTCATCGGGGCGCTGCTCGCGGTCATCGCCCTCATCATGCGGCGCAATCTGCACGAGACCGAAGCCTTCGAGGCGGCGCGGAAGGTGGCAAAGCGGACCTCGTCGCTGCGCGCCCTGATGAAATATCCGCGCGAGGTTCTCCTCGTCGTGGGGCTGACCGCGGGCGGCACCGCGGCCTTCTATACCTACACGACCTATATGCAGAAATTTCTCAAGCTTTCGGTCGGCCTCACCGACGACCAGACCACCTTGGTGACCGTCAGCTCGCTCATCTTCGGGATGATCCTGCAGCCGATCTATGGCGCGATCTCCGACCGCATCGGCCGCAAGTGGCTGCTCATCGCCTTCGGCGTCAGCGGCGTTCTGTTCACCATTCCGCTGCTTACGACCCTGCAGGCGGCCAAGGGGCCGCTCGCGGCGTTCCTGCTGATCGCGGCGGCCTGGATGATCGTGTCGGGCTACACCTCGATCAACGCGGTGGTGAAGGCGGAATTGTTTCCGACCAGGATCCGCGCCATCGGGGTCGGGCTTCCCTACGCCCTCACCGTGTCGATCTTCGGCGGCACCGCGGACTCGGTGGCCTTGTGGTTCAAGTCGCTCGGCCACGAACAGTGGTTCTACTATTACCTCACCGGCATGATCGGCATTTCGCTCCTGGTCTACCTGTTCATGCGCGACACCAAGGCCGACTCGGCGATGCATCGTCACGAATAGCTGCGGCATCGCCATCCGCCCGCCTGTGTCCCTGGCGCAGCGCAGCAGCCTCGGGCCGCGCGCAGCGCGAACGACGCAGACTGCGTAACATTATTCTCTGACGGCCTGCCCGGCCTGGCCCGGAATGAGTTCGTAGAACCCCGCCATGCGCAGGCGCACCGTCACCGGGGCCTCGCTCTTGTTCTGCCAATACCAGCCGTTGATGCCTGGCCAGGGCGCGATCAAGGAGCCGCTCGCCTTCGAGCCGGCCGCCTTCTCGTAGAACATCAAATCGCCGGGCCGCCCGGGGGCCGCCTCGGTATGGCCGTGAAACTCCGTATAGAAGGATTGGGGATTGCCGATGCTCAGCACCTCCCAGGAATAGACCACCGTGTCCCCTGCCTTCATCCGGATCATGTATTCGAGCTCGCCGTTGTTGCCTTTGATCGGCACGTCGATCACATCGGTCCGATAGCCCGCCGGATAGGTCCGCGACAAGGCCTCCTTCCCGGTCGGCGCCGGGATCTCGTTCCACTGCGCCGTCATTAGGTTCCTCCTGTGCACGCAGGAAGACTAGCACCTTTCATGATGAAAAATACGCACGACGCGCGACCTTGCGCCGAGTGCGTCAACTTGCCTGCGTTGCGCGTCGCGCTGCACTGCATCCGGGACACCAACGGAATCAACTGTCGGAAACGCATCACCGCGCGCGATGATGGCTTTCGGCAATTCGAAAAAATCTTGTGGTCGACAGCATCCATCAGGTCCCCTGGTTGTGGCGACCAATAGGCAAATTCACGAATTTTCAGGGCCGCGCTAGTCGGCGGCGAAGCAGTAAAACAGCCCGTTACCGCCGGTGGCGATCAGGTCCTCCTGTCGGCAGCTCCGCGAGATATGAGATGAGTTCCAGGACTTCTGGAATTCGTTGTCCAAGCCGCCACGCCGGTCATGGTGGCCGAGCATCGCGACTCCAAAGGTGCTGCTCGTCCAATTGTTGCAGGTCAAGCTGAGGTTGCCTGGAAACGCCCGGCCGTCCGCCTGCGATCCGGTCAGCATGTCGTGCTTGTTGAACGGTTCGAACATGCCGTTGAGGGTCTCACCCCTCTCGGTAATCGCCGTTTCCTGGGTGATCTTGTTGTTGGCGCTGTGGAGATCGTCGACGTTTTGCGCGATGACCACGCCGTGGGCGTTATGCCGTGGGCCGCTCCCGATGCGGTCGCCAGCATTGACGGAGCCGCCCGCGAGGTTGGTACTGAGATAAGCGCGCCAGGTGTGGGTGCCTGCCCCCACTGCCTGCGCCAACGACCGGCAGTGTTGGTCGGCGCCCGCCAGGCCGCCGAGGTCGCCGCCCTTGCCGGGGCCGGCGCTGGTGACGAAAAAGGTCATGTTGGCCTGCTGCGAGTGGCCGCTCCCATCCCAGCCGAGCGATAGGAGTGCCGCTGACGCAAATATCGACAAACGCATCGTCGTGTTCATTTCAGTCCTCCCAAATCAAAACTCGATGAGACCCCGCCCGCGCAGCTGCGACTCGATGTCGTGCAATTCGAGCCGCGCCCGCTCCAGCCCCGCCTGCCCTCGGTTGGGATTGTTCGAGCGGTCGTTGTCGATCCGGCGCTCCGCCGCCGCCACCCGGTCGCGTGCGCGCTTGAGGTCGACCAGAGTGTACTGGCGAGGTTCCGGACGCGTGCGTTTCTTCCGCGGTGACGCACGGGCGCCAAACGGGCGCCGAATATTCTTTCGCATGTTTGCCGTTGCGGCTTCAATGAGGCCGCGGCATTGTTGCCGCGGCAGAGGATTGGGTCAACTCCACGTCCTCGCCTTGACCCGCACAGACGCTTGCCGATGACGAACCGCACCGACCTGCTGACCGCGCCCGCCGAGGATCGCCGGCTCATTTTCACGTCAGCCTGTTCCTTCGGGGAACCAATCGCCTGCACGTGAATTATCCGTCATGCGCGGGCTTGACCCGCGCATCCATCGTAAGGACTTCTTTTGTTTCAAGTAGATGGATTGCCGGGTCAAACCCGGCAATGACGTCGGTGACTCCGGCGCAGTATGTTTCCGCCCTTGGACTTGCCCTGCTGTCAGCAGAAGAGAGCTAGCATGTATTTATCCGGGGAAAGCTTGATCATCATATTGCTGGTCGGTCTCGTCGCCGGATGGCTGGCGGGGAAGATCGTAACCGGCGGTGGTTTCGGTATCATTGCCGACATCGCGCTCGGGATCGTGGGCGCGCTCCTCGGAAGCTGGCTGCTCCCCCGGTTGGGGGTCCATATCGGGACCGGCATCGTGACCCAGATCATTGTCGCCACCCTCGGCGCAGTGCTGGTGCTGTTTGTCGTCGGGCTCATTCGCGGGGGATACCCGCGCCGACGGTGGAGGCTCTGATCGCGGATTGGCTGCGTTCCATCGGGCTACGCTGGCTCATTCGTCCCCCATACAAGGCTTGCCTGACTATCGCCGAGCGACCTTGGTGAACTCTGCGATTGCACGCCGGCCGGAGGGAGGGGCGGCGTCAGTCTTCCACGCACGCCGGTGACTGGTGTAGTTTACCCGAGAGCGGCCAGTGGAGCGCGGAGGTCTTTTTAGCGGCGGCAGTGGGGCATTATTTTCAAACCGCCATCACTTTCCACAGCTGAATGGATCGCCTGCGTGTCCAGCAGAAGCAGGTGCGCGGTTCGGATCATCGGAGCGACCGCCATGATGGATGGGAAGTTGTCGCGGCGCGACCTGCTCAAGGCCTCGACGGCGCTTGCCGCCGGCTCCGCCTTCGCGCAACCGCTCAAGGCAGCCGCGCCGGAGCCAAGCGTCATCACCTCGGCCTTGATCGAGGCTGCTCGCAAGGAGGGCAAGGTCTCCTTCTACTCGGCTTTGGAGCTGCCGGTCGCGGAACGGTTCGGTCGGTTGTTCGAGACGAAATATCCCGGCATTGCGGTCCGCGTCGAACGCTCCGGGGCGGAGCGGCTGTTCCAGCGGATCGGCCAGGAACAGGCAAGCCGCATCAACGCGGTCGATGTGGCCAACAGCACGGACACGGGACATTATCTCGATTGGAAGCGCAACGGTTGGCTCGCGCCTTATGTTCCGGAAGATGTGGCAAGACACTTGCCCCCGGACCAGGTCGACGCCGAGGGCATGTTTGCCACCGTCTGCGCTTGGCTCGAAGTCATCGGCTACAACACCAATCTGGTGAAGCGCGAGGACGCGCCCAGGAGCTACGCCGATCTCCTCGACCCCAAGTGGAGGGGCAGGCTGGTCAAGGCCCATCCGGCCTACAGCGGTGCGATCCTCACCGTGACTTACCTCCTGGTGCGCGCGCTCGGCTGGTCCTTTTTCGAAAAGCTCGCGCAGCAGCGAGTCATGCAGGTGCAGTCCGCCGCCGACCCGCCGAAGAAGATTCAGGCCGGCGAGCGCGCGATCATGACCGAGGGCAACGACTACAATGTCGCCTTGCTGAAGGAGCAAGGGCAGCCGGTCGAGGCGGTCAACGCGGCCGAAGGCAACCCCTTGATCATCGTGTCCTGCGGCATCTTCCGCAATGCTCCCAATCCGAACGCGGCGCGCCTGTTCCAGAGCTTCATGTTCAGCGCCGAGGCGCAACAGGTGTTCGTCGACACCTTCGCACATCGCTCCTTCCATGCGCTGGTGAAGGAAAGGCCGGGGCGCGCGCCGCTTGCCGCCCTCAAATTGCTCAAAGCCGATTCTGCCGAGTTGCTGGCACAAGCCGAGGAGATCAAGGCGCGTTATGTCAAGATTTTCGGTGTGTAACCCCGGTTAAAGCGCGACCGGAATGTCGGGAACGGGTCAATGGTGCTGGATCGAACGCTCATTGAAGCGCCAGGGACTTCCGGTCTCAAAATAGCCCCGGGGCCTCAATCTCTTCGTCGTCATGCCCCGCGCAGGCGGGGCATCCAGTAACCACGGAGCAAGCTGTTGAGGCCAAGTCATGCTTTTTCCCGAGTTCGGTGGTTACTGGATCGTCCGCAGTCGCGGACGATGACACAGAGAGAGGGCGTGTCCTGGGCTAGCGTATGAGCCCCGACCTACGTCTGCTCGGCGGCAGGGATTCTCTGCTCGTGGAAACCGCGCTGATGCATCGCATGGGCCTCGCGCACGAGGATATGCGTTGCGACCTCGTTTTCGGTGCGGCCGAGTTTTCCCAGCGTCGCCAGCAGAACCAGATAATTGAACGTCTCTTCCGGCAAAGTCAGACTCAGCGGCCGGGCTTCCGAGCGGTTTTCAGGTCGAGCCATCCCCATACTCCACGGTTATAATGCCATTATAATTGCATTTTAACCCTTGTTTAGCGACTCGAATCATGAACAGCTCTTGATTCGGCCGCGCCACCTCGAAAGCGACCCCGGCAGGGCAGCCTTGGGGGTTGGCGCGGAGGGCGGTGGGGATTCCAAGCCCCATAACCATTGTCCTGCTTGATGGTGCGCGAGGCTCGCCGGCCTGCCGCCAAATGACTTGGGGCGTGCCCGGCACATCCCCGCGCCTGCATGGCAGGCCACGACCAGTTCCGCGCGCCCGTAGCGGATGCGTAAGAGGCCCGGGAGCGCGCCAAGCGTTTGTGCCCGCGTCGAGAGTGAGCGTGCCAAGCGTACCGCCATCGCGACCGGCAGGCCGGTCGCCAGCCCAGGAGTCAAGCTTTCCTCACACCGCAAGGCCATCGACATGTCTGCGAATTGTGCGACCTGGAGTCCGGAGCGCGTCGAGCTGCTCAAGCGCTGCTTTCATGCCGGGCTGTCATGCAGCGAAATCGCGCGCGAGATCGGGGTGACCCGCAACGCCGTGATCGGCAAGGTGAACCGCCTGGGCCTGTCGCGGCCCAACGATGGGATCGCCAACCAGCTGCAGCAGAGGCGCGCCGCAAGGCTTGCGCATCCGAGGGCGCCAAGGACCTGGCGTCCAAAGAGCTCGCGACCGAACATCTTCGCCCAGCACGAGATGCTCATCGCCGCGTTCCCTGAACCGCAGCCGCGCGCCGAAGATGTCCCCATCCACAATGGCTGCGGATGCACGCTGCTCGAGCTGGGCCAGGGGCAATGCCGCTGGCCGATCAGCAACCCGGGCGCCGAGGATTTCTGTTTCTGCGGCAACGAGCCGGTCAAGGGACTGCCCTATTGCCTGGGGCACGCGCGCATCGCCTATCGGCCCGCCGGCCAGCAGCGCAGCAGCGCAGCAGCGCAGCAGCACTCACGAAATCTTCGTGACGGTCGGGGTCAGGCGGCCCTTACGGCCAAGGTAAGATGACGGCCTTCGTCGCCGGCTTGCGTTGCAATGCTGCTCATCGTTCTGTTTGTGATCGATCAACCCATGAACGGTGAGATCTTCGTCACGATCTTGCGGATCGGCGAGGACCTTTCTGATCCAGTCCAGATTGAGCTTGCGTGGACTCATGACGACGATAACAACACAGATAATGTGTCCTCCGTTTGGCAGCGAGACTGCTACATGATACCGGAGACGCAGACTGAACCACAGGTTTTACCAGATTGTCTTCAACGGTCGCCTGAGGCCGATACATCAGAAACCTCTCTCACGTCAAACGGGCCGGCTAAGAACCGCCACGCTTCCGGCGTTTGACGGAGTTTACTGCCTCACCGACCGTGACCTGCAATTGCTGCAGGCGGTCACGCGCAATGATTTCGGCGTGTCGGTAGCATTGCCGCTCGTAATCGAGCTTTGTACACTCGTCGGTGCCGGCACCTGCGGTCTTGAACTCGCAGTCGGGTTTCGGTTGGGGTTCGAGCAACGCTGAGTCCTGCAGTGAGATCGGTATTGTCGAGACCGGCGCGGTTGCGATGCGGGTATGGGCCGTGCCGGGTCTCCTGGAGCCGCGCTCGGTGTGGTCGGCGGCACAGCTGGCAAGCGCCACGGCGCACAGGACGGCGGGGAACACGGAAGCCGACACCCGCGCATGCCTGCGTCTTCGCAAGTAAGCCGCGAGCGCCGCCCGACGGTGGGCGCCAAGCTTGAGCAACGCAACCGCAACATCCATGACAAGATCCCCCAAACAAGCTACTCGGTTCCTGCCGCTTCAGTCAGCTCGGAAAACGTTAAGCTCGGAGCATGTTAAACATCCGCTCTCGCTCGCGTAGGTATAGTAATGCCGTAGGGTTTAAGTCGCGCCGGGAGAAGACATTTGCATTTAACCGGGCGTGCGCCGCCACGCTCGTAATTGGTCATGGCCGAGCGGCGAAACCGGAGCTTCAGGCGGCGTTCGAAATCGAGCATGAAGGCGACATCGTTTGATGCATCCGTCGGGTTTGCAATGATCGTTTCACTGACGCCGAGGTAAGGGCATCACCCCTATACCTCCGATCGCGCGACCGGCACCAAAGAGTTCGGCGCCACCGTTACAAATGTTCTGTCGCGTCGGTAGTCTCCCAGTTTCACCGTGACCTTCTGGAACCCGACGCGAGGCATCGCTATTTATGGCCGGGGGGTTTACGGGGTGTCCTAGGCATTTCCGTGACCGCCTGGCCCCCGGAGGCTCGCCAGCTCGTGCCTCCGGGGTAACCGACCATCGCCGTGACGGAAATTTATTGCGCCAGCGGCGAGTATCGGAGTACCTATCGAGGGCCGCAGGCGGTATCGGGGTGCCGGTGGAGTGGCTGCGTTCATTTCACAGTTTGATCTTCCATTAAGTATCGATGGTGATCCGCTGCACCGGTCGCCTTCTCAGCCCGCGCAATCACCCCACGCATTGAACCTGTGCCGCTCCGCCTGCCGACTAAAGAACTGAGGCAGTTCCTCACAACACCGATTTCGTGGTGACCCGCCTCGACCGAAATGCAAATGAGGTACAGGGAGGCCGTCTCATGGCTGTCAAATTGCGGTCGAAGTCCTCAAGATCGACCCCGTTCTTGCGCCTTGCATATTCAGCGCCGGCACCCGACGAATCCACGGTCGAGGAACTTCGTCGTTTCATGCTGTCAGCCACAAAGGCGCTGCCATTCGTGAAGCTTAGAGCCGACGATCAGCCCTTGTTGCGTCCAGAAAGTTTCTGGCATGTCGAGCCGACCGGGAAAAGGGAGATGGACGTTCGGTTGGGTCGCAAATACGCTCGCCAGGCCATCGCGGCAATGAAGGCCGATCATAATGCCCACCTGATTGCTTTTATCGTTCAAGACATCGTCAAGGATGCCATCGAGCGGACGGGGAAAAAAGGGCGTGGCAGGCGCAGTGCGATCGTGCTGGGCTTCCTTACCGAGATCAGCGAGGCCATTGCCGCGGCGCCGTAGCTCTCGTTGGCAGGTTCATTCCAATTTGTCGCCGATTTTCGCAGGGCGCGAGCTTGGTTTAAACGACCACCCCGCTCATTCCCGCGCAAGCGGGAATCCAGGGGCCGCTTGCTCCGAGTCTTCGGTCTGCTGCTCTGGGTCCCCGCATTCGCGGGGACGAGCGGACACAAAACACCAATGCCACCTGATCGAAACCCGCTCTAGTCGCGCGCGGCCTCGTGCTTGCGGCGCACGTCATCGAGTTGTTGTCGGAGACGCTCCCCGGCTTGCCTGATGAGGGCTTCGATCTGCGCTAACAGCGCTGCTACATCAGGTGCTGCGTATGGCTGCGCCGCGTCGCCGCCGTCGCTACGCTCTGCAATGGGTGGATATACGCGGTGAAGCGCGGCGGGGTCGATGTGCCATTCGCCGCGCTCGCCTTTCGTGCCACTGATCTTGCCGTTTTTGATCGCCCTGAGGATCGTCGTCTTGTTCAAGCCGGTCGCCGCCGCGGCCGCTGTGAGAGTGTAGGACATGCGCTGCCCATCGGGGTGTTGAATGATGCTCGCGACGGTGCTCCGCAATTCTTGATGAAATGTTGAGGCGGGCAGAGAACTTTTGCCGTACCGGTCTGAATGTACCAGCCGAGGTTTTTTGCTACCGGCGGACGTGGCAGGATACCGTCGTGGCTCTTTCTCGACTCGGATATTGTCTCGTGCGGAAGAGCAGCCGCCCGACGTCGATACAGAAAAAATACCTCGCTTCTGGGAGCCGCCCAACATCGCGGTGGTCGTCCGTTAGTCCTGTATCCAAAATCACAGTGCCGTGGGTACTGGATTGCCGCCGCTTTGCAATCAAATCACTCGCTTTCACTGCATCTTAGGAAACCGCTCCCTTATCCTGTCCAGCCACAGTACCGATCAGTTTTCGCTGCCCGCTCCATCTGGTTCGTTGCGTTTGGAGTATCTGGCCATGAGCGAAGATCTTGCCGCCGATCACGCCGAACTGTTGAAAAAATATCGCGACCTCGTCGACGGCGTGGGCATGATCCGGCGCGCCGTCGAGCGGGCTTTCCGTGCCGGCGTGCTGCCATCGATGGAGCCCGCCGGCATTACTCCGCTGCAGGAATGCGAGGCTATTGCGCGCGCGATTTATGCGGCCGCTGTGAAGCAGAGAGACCACGCCGGGCGGGCGTTGGCGGGGCTGAGCGCCGATGACGTTTCGTATTAATCTCGATCAGAATAGCCGGTCAAAATAGCCGCCCTCCGTTGGTTCCACGCCCTGTGACTTCATCACGGAGATGGCCGCCAGCCCCAAGAGGGAGTTCATCAACTCTTTGGCGGCGCCTGCCGGCGCTATCCGGCGTTGGCTGAGTCTTGAAGGAGGTATCGCTGTCCGACCGGACCAGACGCTCGACGGTTGGGCGGTAACGCGCTGCCACCGTGCAACCTGCACGCTTGCCGTTCATGCAGCCGCCCGCTGCCAAGCGCGCAAGAGCTGCCGCAAACTTTCTTCGATGTCGTCATGAGCCGAATCGCTTTGCCTCTCTCTTATCTGCTCTCTCGGCTTCGGCGGCTGGCGAGCGACGTCGTCTCGCCGCGCCGCTGCAGCCGATTTCCGAATGACATCGGCGTGGCGGGCAACCGGGACCGTGTCGGCGATAGCGGGCAGCTTCCGTCTGTGTGGGCGAGGTGCGTCCGGGGCCGAGCGCCGTTGATCGCGAAAACTGGATCGACCGAGGCGGCCAGCAGCGAAGCGCTTGAAAACCGAGCGGACCATCATGGCGGCGAACGCCAGCACGCCGGTAAGAAGCGAGAGCATGTGCCAGGAATTGACCGCCGATAAAGGCGGCGACGCGGCGACCTCGAGGTCGGCTGGGGTGAGGATGGGCCATATCAATGGCGTGTCATCCTGGGAGTCCGTGGCCGCACGCTGCTCGGCATAGCTGTTGTTCGCCGGCGGCGGCTCACGCACGACTGCGCCGTGCGATCTCAAAAGATTGGGCCATCGCATGGCAAAGTCCGCCGCCGCGCCGTTCTCGCCGGTTGTGATCTCCGCGGGTGCGGCTAGGGCAGGCATCTCTGCAGGTGCCGGTGAGATTAGCCTTGGAGGCATCTGCGACTCGGCCCGGGGGCGTACGGGCGTGCCCACC
>WNGR01010317.1_pt1 | contig 20980 bp, 18 predicted proteins | sample 5407581 | NCBI WGS metagenome assembly WNGR01 (sample SAMN13153383, study PRJNA577476) | soil metagenome | isolation source: 80 cm soil or saprolite under Garry oak tree replicate 2 | place: USA:California | collected 2016-06-15
TTCGCTCAAGCCGGGCTGCTCGCACTCCACACGGCCTGGCTGACCGCGAGACACTCCCGATGAGGAAACTGCCGACTGGAGAGCCGTATGCGGGAAAACCGCCCGTACGGTTCGGAGGGCGGGGAGGGTGAACACCCTTTCCTACCCCTATCGCAAGAGGGGATGCCGCGTTACGCCGCCGCGCGTTCCTCCTCCGGTTCGAGCGGAAGCTTCACCGGCTGCTTGCGCCGCGCGGAGAGGTCGAGCGCCTTGGTCAGCATGAGGTTCCGATGCGCCTCGGCTGCGGTCGCGGCCTGGGTCGGCAGGCCGAGCGACACCCGATTGAGCCACGAATCGGTCTCCTCCCGCATCGGGCCCCGCAGTTCCCCGAGCGCCATGTCGCCCGGCGGATAGCTGCCCAGGAAATCGACCAGGCGGCTTTTGTCCGGCGCGTAGCCCTCCTCCTGCGGCCTCGACACCGCGAGCACCATGTCGCGATGGGTATCGTCGATGGTGAGCACCCCGTCGGTGCCGTTGATGCCGACTTCGAGGCTGTAGACCGCACCCGGCCAGGTCACCGGCAGCGCCCAGGAAATGTTGAGGTGATAGACGCTGCCGTCGGCAAACATGATCATGCCCGCGGTGGCGTCGATGCCCTGGTAGGTCGGGCCCAGGACCTTGTCGATCGAGCGCGCGTAGCATTCGACCGGGGTCTTCGCCTCCAGGCACCACATGACGATATCGAGCGCATGGGTGCCCGAGATCACCAGCGGGGAGATCGTCGAGGGATCGTCGGTGCGCTTGTAGTTGTCGATCGCGACCAGGCGGTTCATGAAGGCGCGCGAGGTCACCAGCGTCACGTCGCCGAGCGCGCCGGTGCGGACCTTCTCCTTGGCGGCGAGCCACTTGCGGCGGAAGCGCTGGGTGTAGCCGACGATGGCGTCGAGCTTTGCGTCCGTGATCGCCTTGAGCACCCGCGCGGATTCGCCGAGGTCGGTCGCGAGCGGCTTCTCGATCAGCATCGGCACCCCGCGCTCCACCGCCGCCAGGATCGGCTCGACGTGGAGGTGCTCGTCGGTGGCGATGAGCACGGCGGTGACCTCGGGCCGGCGCAGGAGCTCGCGGTGGTCGGTGGTGACGAAGTCGGCGCCGATGCGCGCCGCGACGTCGCCGCCGCGGTTCGGATTGAGCTCGGCGATGCCGATCCATTCGACCGCCGGATGGCGCGCCGCGACCTCGCCGCGAAACAGCCCGACCCGGCCGGCGCCGACGATTGCCAACCCGATCCCCTTGGCGCTCCTCCTCACCGCTTGCCTCCCATCATCTGGGCGACTGCCGCGAGCGATTCGTTGGAGAGCGGCAGCTTGACCGGCTCGCCGCGCTCGGCGGAGAGGTCCGCCGCAGTGTAGGTTTCCATCACCAGGCGCGCGCTTTCCGGCGTCACCATCACCGGACGGTCCATGATGCAGGATTCGAGGAAGTGGATGGTCTCCGGGCCCATCTGGCCGGCAAACACGTGATCGACCTGCTCGCCCGGCATGGTCGACAGCGGAAACCGGGTGCCCTCCGATACGGTATTGAGCCAATTGTCGCGATGGGTGTCGTCGAGGACCAGCGCCCCCTCGGTGCCGAGAATCTCCACCCAGGTGGTGCAATAGTGCGGATAGCTGGGCGGCAGGCTCCAGCCGCCGCCGATCGTCACCATCATCCCGTTGTCCATGGTCACGATCGACCACATGACGTCATAGGAGCCGTTGACCGGCTGCATGTAGCCATAGGAGCCCTGCGAGTAGACGCGCACGGGTTTGGCGGGATCGAGCAGCCAGAACACGAAATCGAGATCGTGCGTGGACTCCATCACCACGGGAGAGAGCTTCACGCGCTTTGCGATCTTGGTGCCGATGCTCCGGCTCAAGTGTCGGCTCACCATGATGGAGACGACCTTGCCCAGCGTGCCGTCGGTGATCGCCTTCTTGGCGTAGGCGAACTTGGTGTTGAAGCGCTGCGAATAGCCGATGGTGAATTTGCGGCCGCCGCGGCGCGCCAGCGTGATCAGCTCGTCCGCTTCCCACAGCTCCATCGCGATCGGCTTTTCCAGCAGCACATGCTTGCCGGCCTTGAGGCAGTCGCGCGTGATCGGGTAGTGGTTCTGCTCCGGCGTGGTGCAGACATAGACGACCGAAATGTTCGGGTTCTTGATGATGTCCTGGTAGTCGAGCGTCGCACTCGCCGGCCGGGTGAGCGCCTTCACCTCGGCCAGCCGCTCCGGCCGGATCTCGCAGATGTGCAGCTTGTCGACCAGCGCCGAGCGCGCCAGCGTCTCGGCGCGGATGCCGCCGCACCAGCCGGTCCCGATCACCGCGACTTCGACTTGCTTCACTCGGGTTGCCCTTCTATCTGCGCAGCCTTGCTCGGATGCGCTGCTCTCAGGGCAGGCTCAGGTGGGCTCCCTCTCCCATAGGGAGAGGGTTGGGGTGAGGGGTAAAGGTCTCTCGAGAGGACTCTCGATAGACCCGGCCCCCCTCACCCCCGCCCTCTCCCCGTAGGGGGAGAGGGAGCCCACCTGCGTCCGCCGTGGGACGGAGGCATCAACCATGAAGGCAGTAGAACTGCAAACGGGATGTTGATGTCCGCCTGTTGGTATATTCCCACGAAAGCGACATCGCACGTAGGAGAGAAGGTCGGTCGCATCAGCAAAAACGGCCGGCCTCTTGCGAGGCCGGCCGCCTTGTTGGTCCGAAGATCTGTCCTTACGACAGCGCGCCCAGGGCTCGCCGGCGCCGGTCGGCGCGACCTCGGGCCGGTTGATCAGCACGATGTCGATCGTCTGCGGGGTCTCGGTGATGTCGAGGATCGGGTAGGTCAGCCAGTCGGTGCTGGTCACGTTCTTCTGGTCGAACTTGACCTCCTCCCACAGCGTGCGGCTCACGCCCTGCACGATGTTGCCCTCGATCGTGTGCCTGAGACCATCGGGATTGATGATCTGGCCGCAGTCATGGGCGACCGTGAACTTGCGCGCCCAGATCTTGCCGGTCGAGCGGTCGATGTCGACCTCGGCGACGACGGCGAGCAGGGTGCCGTTGCGCTGCACGTAGGCCATGCCGCGGCCGGTCACCATGTTGCCGGTCTGGTCGCGCCGCGGCGAAGGCCGCGACTGCCAGCCCGCCTTTTCCACCGCGGCCTTGATCACCGCGATGTCGCGCGGGGTCTTGAGGTGCTTGAGGCGGAACTCGACCGGGTCGGTGTTGAGCGCCGCCGCCAGCTCGTCCATGAAGGACTCGCTCGCGAAGTGGATCTGCGGCCCGACCGGATCGCGCAGATGCGACGAGCGCAGCGGCGAGCCGCGGTCGAGCAGCGGCGCGATCGTCTCCCACGCCGTTCGCTTGTTGGCGAACTGATAGGATTCACCCGGCACGCCGAACCCATCGCACGTCGATGCGGGAAAAACCCTTGCTCGTGAACTCGTAGGCAATGACATTGCCGGAGGCATCGATTGCCGCCCGCGCACGGTGGATCGAGGCCGGGCCCTTGGGGTCCCAGCCGTGGCCCTGCGCACGCGTGTACTGCACGCGCACCGGACGGCCGGTCGCCTTCGCCAGCACGGCGGCGTCCATCGCCGCGTCGTCGGCGTCGCTGCGGCCATAGGAGCCGGGACCGACGGTCCAAATCGACCGCACCTTGTCGAGCGGAACGCCGATGGTGCGGGAGATGCCGTTCTGGACGAAGTGCGGCTTCTGCGAGCCGGTCCAGCAGGTCACCTCGCCGTCCTTGATCTCCACCAGCGCGCAGGCCGGCCCCATGCAGGCATGGGACTGGAACGGCCATTCGTACTCGGCCTCGATGACGCGGGAGGCGGCTCGGAACGCCTCGTCGACATTGCCGGCCTGCTTGCTGTCGACCTCGCGCTTGCGCACGGGCGCCTTGCGGATGTGGTCGTAGAGCGCCGCCTGATCGACGAAGGGCGGCTTGACATCCGACCATTCGACCTTGAGCTTCTCGGCCGCCCTGATCGCGTCCCATTCCTTGTCGGCGAGGACGGCGAGGAAGCCCTTGTCCTGGTAGACCTTGGCGCCCGGGATGTCCCGGATCGAGCTTTCGTCCACCTTCGCCGGCACCGCGCCGGCAACGGCCGGGCGGATCATGCGGGCATGCAACATGCCCGGCCGCTTCACGTCGGTGCAATAGTCCTGCTGGGCATAGACGGCCGGCGCGATGTCCTCGCGCTTGATCGGCTGGCCGACGATCCTGTGCTCCTTCGGATCCTTCGGCTTGGCCTTGCCGGGAGCGTAGAGCGCGTTGCCGTATTCCTTGTTCCATTCGAGCTGCACATTGAAGTAGCGCCCGCCGATCAGCTCGGCATAGGAGACCTGCTTGGCGGGGGTGGTCTTGGAGTGAACGACGCCCCAGCTCACCGTGAGCTGGTCGGCGGGCAATCCGAGCTTCGCCGCGGCCATCTCGACCAGCACGCGCCGCGCCTCCGCGGCTGCCATGCGCATCTGCCTGCCGCCGAGCTGGACGCCGGTCGAGCCGGAGGCGCCGCCCTGGTTCACGCTGGTGGCGGTGTCGCCCATGATCACCTTGACGGCCTTGAACGGCACGTCGAGCTCTTCCGCCACCATCTGGCCGATCGCGGTGAACAGGCCCTGGCCCATGTCCATCTTGCCGAAGAAGGCCGAGACGCTGCCGTCCGCATTGACGGCGATGTAGGAGGAAAGCTGGTCCGGCATCAGCGGCGGCCTGCCGCCCTGAGCATGCGCGGCATCAACCGCGAGCACCGCGTCGAGCCCGATCGGCGTGCCGACCGACACGACGATGGCCCCGCCGGCCTTGAGGACCGAGCGGCGGGAGAACGTCGAAGCCTTGTCAATCCTGGTCATGATCGCCTCCCTCAAGCCATCATCTCGGCCGCGCGCTTGACCGCGCGCAGGATGCCCATATGCGTTCCGCAGCGGCACTTGAGGCCGGTGAGCGCGTTCTTGATCTCGGCGTCGGTCGGCTTCTTCTTCTGATTGAGCAGCGCCGCCGCCGTCATGATCCAGCCGTTGATGCAGTAGCCGCACTGGTGCACCTGCTCCTCCACATAGGCGGCCTGGATCGGGTGCGGCTTCTCGGGCGTGCCGAGGCCGGCGAGTGTCACCACCTTGCCATTGCCGACCGCCGAGAGGGGGGTCACGCAGGAGCGGATCGCCTGGCCGTCGAGATAGACGGTGCAGGCGCCGCATTGCGCGAGCCCGCAACCGAAATGCGGGTTGTTGAGCCCGACATCGTTGCGCAAAGCATAGAGCAGCGGCATGTCCGGATCGGCGTCGATCGAATGGACCTTGCCGTTCACGTCGAGGGAAAATCTGGCCATGGGTGCATGTCTCCCTGGGATGGCGCTTGCGGGAGCGGATGGCTGCGCCTTCGCGCATCATCCGCCGTCTCTTGGATTTTCGCTGTGATTGCGATCAATTCTAGGGGGAGGGTATTCCAAGCTGTTGGATTTTGGAACTCCCCTTGGGGCGAATTGTCGCCCCTTCGGCATTGCCCGTGGCCCGTTACTCCATCTACGAACCACCTGCCAGCGCGCGCACCGCGCGGAACAGGCCCCGCACCTGCGGTTCGGGAATGTTCCTGGTGATGAAGACCAGGCGGCTGCTGCGATCCGCATCCGGCCACGAGGTGAGTTCCACCGGCGGATGGGCAAGATGCTGGACGACCTGAACCAGCACCGGCCCGCGGCAGCCTTCGACGTTGAGAAAGCCCTTCACCCGCAGCAGATCGGGACCGCGCAGCGCGATCAAGGTCTCCATGGCGCGCGCGAAAGCGCCCCAGTCGCGCCGCAGGTCCTCGGTCAGCACGAAGCTCAGGATGCCGTCGCTGTGCTCGGCTTCGGCGATGAAGCCTGGATTCGCCCGCGCTTCGCGCGGCGCGTCCGCCTCGATCAGGCCGCGCGGGTCGAGGGCGCCCTCGATCGCGACCTCGATCGCGGCGCGTGGATTGAGGGCGCGCAGGCGCTCGGACAGGCGCTCGACCGCGCAAGGCTCGGCGAGGTCGGTCTTCGAGACCACGAGCCGGTCGGCCAAAATCACCTGCTTGCGCGCCTCCGCCGACCAATCGAGGGTGGCAAGCGCGCCGAGCGCATCGACGACCGCGACCACGACCTCGACGAAGAATTCCCCGCCGAGCGCCCGATCGGTCGCGAAGGTCTGCAGGATGGGCCCGGGATCCGCAAGCCCGCTGGTCTCGATCACGATCCGGCCGAACTGCGGCACCTGGCCGCGTTCGCGCTCGAAGACGAGGCGGCGGAGCGCAAGCTCGAGGTCCGAGCGCGTGATGCAGCAGACGCAGCCGTTGCCGAGCAGCACGGTCTCCTCGCGCGCCGAGCGCACCAGCGCGTCGTCGATACCGACCGCGCCATATTCGTTGATGATGACCGCGCTGCCGCGGCCTTCCGGCGTTGCCAGGAACCGGCGCAACAGCGTGGTCTTTCCCGCGCCGAGGAATCCGGTGACCACCGTGACCGCAATGCGCGCCCCGCGGGCGCGCTTTTGCCGGCGACCGAACGGCCCTGCCGCGCGCGAAGGGAAGAGGTCGAGCAACTAGAAATCCATCTCCAGGATGTAGAGGCCGCCGCCGAAGCGGTCGACCGTGTAGACGATCTCGCGCTCGTCGGCGAACACGTCGTTGAGCTGGATCGACTGATACTTCGACAACCGCGGCCCCGGCGGCACGAAGGTCGCCACTTCCTTCGGCTGATAGGGGTTGGAAATGTCATAGGCGCGAAGCCCGCCGTTGAAGAAGGTGCCGAGCACGATCTGGTCGGACTGCCAGGCGGTCGGCCGCGGCGTGTTCTCGTGGATGTTGTGGGCGCCGAAGCGGCCGCCGCGGTTGGCGTAGGCGTCGGGGGGCGGCAGCGGGCAGGTCGCGATCGGCACCAGGTTCGTCTCCTCGCGGGCGTCGAGGACCCAGATCAGCTTGGGCCAGTCGGCGGCGTCGTCGGCCGTCGACTCGTCGGTGACGATGAGGAGGTTGCGCTCGAACAGGGGCAGCACGGTGTGGGTGAAGCCGGTATAGGGCGGCGAATTGTCCCAGCGGCTGACCGGCCTCGGCTTTGCCTTGTCGGAAATGTCCATGACGTACATGCCGGCGTCGATATAGCCGAGATAGCAGCGGTCCGGGCGTTGCGGATAGACGTTGGTGTTGTGGGCGCGGTTGCCGCGGTCGAGCAGCGGCTTCTGGTGGCGCGCCGGCGGCGGCACGTTGTCGCCCTCGCGCGTTCCCGGCATCCACCAGCGGCCGACTTCGCTCGGCTTCGAAAGATTGCGCACATCGAAGATGCGGTAGAACTGGTCGTCGCTCGGGTGGGTCGGCTTGAAGTCGGGAGCGCCGGCGGAGAGGTGGATGTATTCGCCGTCGCAGAACCAGAGCTGGTGAACGCCGCGCGAATTCGGCCCCGAGCAGTCGAAAAAGGCGACCGACTTCGGCTTTTCCGGCACCGAAATGTCGAACAGCTCGAAGCCCGCGGGCTTCAGGGCGACCTTCTGCGTCTGGTAGGCCACCGCCATGATGTTGTCGGTGATCTCCAGCGAGTTCGAGCGCATGTAGCTCTGCGGCAGGTCGGTCTGCACCACGACCTTGGGCTTGCGCGGGTCGGAGACATCGACGGCGGTGAAATTCTTCGGCGCGCTCTCGTGCGCGAGCCAGATGATGCGGCGGCCGTCGGGCGCGATCTGGATCGACATGCCTTCGCCCATGCCGCCGAAGCCGTCGAGCTCGTGCTGGGCCAGGAGCTTGAAGTTCCAGCACACGGGTTCGTAGCTGGCCTGTAGCGGGCCCTTCTCGGTGACGGACATGTCGTACTCCCTGGGGGTTTGCTGCGGGCTGGACTTAGCGCGTTTCGGGGATCGATGGAAAGTGCGCAGCGCGCATGCCGTAGGATGGGTTGAGCAAGGCGAAACCCATCGTTACTCCTCGAGCGCGAATATTCCTGCGCCGCACGAGCGCTCAATCGACACTCTGTAGGTTGGGTCGAGCGTCTTCGCGAGACCCAACATTCACGGACACCGATGGCTGTTGGGTCTCGCAAGGGCTCGACCCAACCTACAACCTCCCGGCCTACGCACTGGCCTTGGCCCACAGGTCGGGCCGCAGCGCCTTCTTCCAGTCCGGGATGGCGTCGATCTTCTTCTCGCGGAGCAGGATTTCGGCGTCCTTCTGGAGCTGGGGCGCGAGGTCGGGGGGAAAGCCTGGAGCGACCTCGACCCGGCCGAGCGCCTTGGCGAAGGTGTTGCGCGACATGGAATAGCCCTTCGAGGCGAAGAACGAATAGATGACCTCGGCCACCTTGTTCGGGTTCTCCTTGAAGTCGCGCCCGACGTCCTGCCAGGCCTTCAAATAGGCGACGACCGTATCCGCATTCTTGGCGACGAAATCGGGCGTGGCGGCCATGAACACCGGCATCCGGTCGACGCTCGAATAGTCCATGAGCGAGGTCCCGATCCCCTCGGAGATCGCGATCTCGTTGTAGGGCTCGACATTGACCATGGCGTCCACGGTCCTGGCGGCGAGCGCGGCCACCATGTTGTTGACGTCCATGCGCACCTCCTGGAAGTCGCCCTTCCTCAGGCCGGCGTTGGGCGCGATGATGTCGGTGAAGATGTTGCCCACGGACGAGCCGACCTGGTTCGCGACCTTGCGCCCCTTGAGCTCCGCGACCTTGGTGATGCCGAGGTCCTTGCGGGCCACGACCTGGGCGGTCTTGCCCACATATTCGATCATGGCGATCGCGACCAGGCCGCCCTTGTCGTGCCCGATGATGAACGACTGGCCCGCATAGGTGCCGAGATCGACCTGGCGCGCCACCATCTGCTGCATGGTGAGGTTGCCCGAGGCGACCGCGAATTCCTCGAACTTGATGCCGCGCTTCTCGAGCGCGCCCGATTTGAGGAGGTAATAGGTCGGCATGCCCCAGATGTTGGTCTGATAGCCCTGCCGGATCGTCTCCAGCGCCAGCGCCGGACGCAGCGAGCCGAGGCCGAGCGCCAGCGCGCCCGATCCGCTCGCCGCGAGGCATTGCCGGCGCGTCAATGCGTGTTGCCGGATTTTCATCGTTTCCTCCTGAGTTCGCTTAGCCCTGCCTGTAGCGCAATTGGCGCTTCCTGCGAAGGGCCGCAGGGTGTGGCCATCAATCGCTGAACGAGGGGTCGCGATAAACTTGCCTGCCCCCGACATAGGTCGCGAGCGCCTTCTGCTGCGGAATCTGCTGCTCGGGCACCGTGAGGATGTCGTCGGACAGCACCGCGAAATCGGCGAGCTTGCCGGGTTCGATCGAGCCCTTGATGTCCGCCTCGCCGGTGAGCTTGGCGTAATTGATGGTGATCATGCGCAGCAAATCGACGCGCGACATCACCCGCTCATTCTCCCCGTAGACTCCGTCGGTGATCGTGTTGCGGGTGAGGAAATGATAGAACGCCCAGAACGGATTGAACGGCACGACCGGCGAGTCGGTTCCTCCGACCACCAGAAATCCCTGATCGAGATAGGTCTTCACCGGGGTGATCTGGCTCGCGCGCTCGGGTCCGAGATATTTCTTCAGCGACGGCGCCGCCAGGTAGAGGTGGTCCTGCACCGAGAGGACGACGTCGAGCTTCTTGAGGCGCGCGATCTGGTCGGGGCGTGAAACGAAGACATGCTCGATCGCCCAGCGGCGGCCGGCGATCGGATGCTCGGCGTTCGCCGCCTCGTAGGCGTCGAGCACCTGGTCGAGCGCGGCATCCCCCACGGCGTGCGTGGTCACCCGCCATCCGCCCTCATTGAGCATCTTGACGATCGCGGTGTAAGGCGCCGGGGGAACGACGGTGATCCCGAAATACGTTCCGCCCTTTCCCAGCTCGCCGATGAACGGCTTGGTCATGTGCCCGCCCTCGAAGCCGCCGTCGACCAACAGCTTCACTCCGCCGATCCGCACCCATTCGTCGCCTTGGTCCTGCTTGAGCGGCGAGCGCGCAAGGATCTCGCGCATCCGTTCGACTTCGCGCACGCCTGAGCCGGGAAGATAGATATTGTAGCGCAGCGTGAGCAGGCCGTTCTTGCGCGCTTCGAGAATGGCGTCGAGGGCCTGAAAGAATTCACCGCGGTAGTTCCCCGGCACGCGCATGCTGGTGATGCCATAGGCATTGAGCTTGCGCTGGGTCGCAAGGACGTTCTCGACCGTGACCGCGTCTGCCGGCGGCAGCGTCACTAGCCTCCTGGCATTGTCGACCAGCTCGCCGTTGAGCTCCCCGTCGGCGTCCTTGCCGATCTCGCCGCCCGCGGGAGAGGGCGTGTCCCTGGTGATGTTCCATTTGCCGAAGGCTGCCGAGTTGAGGATGTACTCGTGGCCGCCGCGCACGAGCACGACCGGATTGACCGGGGCGAATTGATCGAGCTCCTTCGCGGTCGGCAGCCGCTGCTCCTTGAGCTGCGCCTCGTGCCAATCGCCGTTGCTGACGATGACGCCGCCCGGCGGGGCGTCCTTGGCCGCGCGCCCGACGGTCGCGAACAGATCCGCGAGCGTGCGCGCGCCGGAGAGATCGATGCCGCGGCCGCCGCCTTCGTTGTGGAGGTGCCCATCGGCGAGCCCGGGCGTCACGAAGCGGCCCTGGAGATCGACGACCTCGGTCGGCGCCCCGGCGTGCTGGCGCATGGCCGCCGACGATCCGACCGCAATGAACCGGCCGTCCTTGATGGCGAAGCCTTGCGCGAGGGCGGAGCCGCCGTCGGCGGTGAAGACCTTGCCGTTGACGAACACCATGTCGGCGGTTTGGGCCAAGGCTGCCGTGGCGGCCGCGGCGCCGAGGCTGCCGATTGCACAGGCGACGAGCGCGGCGCGGCAGCGGCGGAGATGGTTGGACTGGTTCATCATGCTGGACTCCCTCCCCGTTGGGGGAACATGTCGATACGCTATCTCATGTGGTCGCGGTCTGCTGCCCGAGCTGGCCCAGGAGCTGTTTCTGGTAGTCCAAAAATTCCACGCTGAGCGGATCGCGCGGGCGCGCAAGCGCGATCGGCACCTGCGACTTCACCGTGCCCGGATGCGGCGTCATGACGATCACCCGGTCGGCGAGATAGACCGCTTCCGCCACGTTGTGGGTCACGTAAACCACGGTCTTGCGGGTCTCCCGCCACACCTCCGCGACCAGCCGCTGCATCTCGTCGCGGGTGAGCGCGTCGAGCGCCGCGAACGGCTCATCCATCAGCAGCACCGAGGGATTGTAGGCGAGCGCGCGGGCGATGGCGACCCGCTGCTGCATGCCGCCGGAGAGATGGTGCGGATAGGAGCGCGCAAACTTTTCGAGCTTCACCAGACGTTTCCGAGCGCCGTGCGCCAGGGGAAAAGCTGGGCGAAATCCTGGAACACGATGCCGCGGTCCATGCCATGGCCGGTGACCGCCCGCCCGCCGATGCGGATCTCGCCGCCGGTCGGGGTCAGAAACCCCGCGATGATGTTGAGCAGCGTCGTCTTGCCGCAGCCCGAGGGCCCGACCAGGCAGAGGAATTCGGAGGCCTCGATATCGAAGCTCACGCCCTCGACGCCAGGCACGCGGCCGCTCGGCGTGTCGTAGGTGAGCGAGACATTGGACACTTCGATGTGAGGCATGGCGCGGGCCGTCTTGCTCTCATAGCTGCTAAGCCCCATCTTCGCCAGACGCGGACCGCCGCGGTTTTTCCTTAACGAAATTCGGTGTAGAAGGCCGGCGGGCGGGACGATTTGCGGCAATCAAGGAGCGCTGAAATGGGATCTCAGGCGGCGTCGAGACCAGCGACATTGTCGGAGCGCGCCGACGAGCTCGAAGAGCGGATGATGCAGGAGCTCAACGAGCGCGTCGCGACCAAGTCGGTGCTGTTCACGCTTGCCGACGGAAAGCTCGAGATGGAAAGCGGCGCCGCAGTGCTGGCACGCAACCCGGGCAAATACTTCCTGATGGGCGCCGACCCGCGGCTTCCCAAAATGCCGGCAAAGCCGACGCTCATGGATTTCTTCCGCTGCCGCTTCGCCTCCACCAACCACCTCCTGCAAAGCGCGACCCACGCGCTCAAGGCCGGGCTCGACGAGAAGATCGTGCTGGCCTGCCTCCTGCACGACATCGGGGTCGTGAGCTTCATCCGCTGCGACCATGGCTATTGGGGCGCGCAGCTCATCGAACCCTATGTCGAGGAGGAGGTGAGCTGGGCGGTGCGAGCGCACCAGGCGCTGCGCTTCTATCCGGATGAGTCGGTCGGCTACAAATATCCCGAAATGTACGTGAAGCTCTTCGGCCCCGACTATCGGCCCGAGCCCTATATCGAAGAGGAATACAAACGCGCCCGCGCTCACAAGTGGTACATGAGCGCGCGCCTGATCACCGTGAACGACATCTATTCGTTCGATCCCGATGCCAAGGTCGAACTCGATGATTTCACCGACATCATCGGCCGCAATTTCAAGCAGCCGAAAGAGGGCCTGGGCCTCGACAACACGCCGTCATCGCACATGTGGCGCACGCTGATGTGGCCGACCCGGTTTTTGTAGGGTGCCGCCGCAAATTCAAGGCCGTATTCGGCCGTCATTGCCGGGCTTGACCCGGCAATCCATCTTCGCATGAAGCCTTTTTATGCGATGGACCCCCGGGTCAAGCCCGGGGGTGACGAACCGGAGGGGCGATGGCCGAGTCAGGCTGACCGGACCATGCTCTAATTGGCGGCGAAGCAGTAGAACAGGCCATCGCCGCCGGTGCTGCGGAGATCGTTCTGGCTGCAGCCGCCGTCGGGCCCGCGCGAGGGATGCGAGGCATTCCACGACTTGGCCTCGACGGTCTCGCTCAAGCCCTCGCGGTCGATATGGCCGAGCATCGCGCTGCCTTGGGTGCTGCTCGTCCAGTTGCGGCAGGTCCGGTCCTCGCCGGGGGCAAACGCGGTGCCGTTCATCTGCGTGCCGGTGAGCGCATCGTGCTTGTTGGGAGGCGGGCCGCCGCGGCCCGGGATGGGATTGCCCTTCTCGTCGAGCGCGCTCGCCTTGGTGAGATTGACGTTGGTGCCGTGCAGGTCGTTGACGTCCTTGGCGACGACGGTTCCCTTGGCATTCTGCCAGGGGCCGCGGCCGATGCGGTCTTTCGCATTCACCGCCTGCGCCCCGCCCACCGCCTGCGTGCTGAGATACGCGCGCCAGGTGCGGTTGCCGGCGCCCGCCGCCTGCGCGAGCTGCTGGCAGCGTTGATCGGCGCCGGCGAGCCCGCCGAGGTCGCCGCCCTTGCCGACGCCGGAGCTGGTCACGAAAAAGCTCATGCCGGCCTGTTGCGCCTGCAATCCGGCATCGAAGCCGAGGGGCAGCAGCGCAACCGACGCGGCGATGGCCAACTTCACCCTGGTATTCATGTCAGTCCTCCAGTTGATCGTTTCGTTCCATTGCGAGCCTGCGCCTTTGCGCCTTCCGCGCGGCTTGGGCGGAAGGCCTAGCACGAAGCGCCGTCGCATCAACCGCCGAAAGGCGCATTGGTTGCGCGGACGCTATCCCTTCGCCGCCCGCACCATGCCCCAGCGCTGCACCGTGGCGCGCTCGATCGAGCCGAACACCAGCCGTTCGAACACGAAGCCGATGAGGCCGATGACCGCGAGCGAGGCGAGCATCACGTCGGCGTTGAGGAATTCCTTGGCGTCGTAGATCACCCAGCCCAGGCCCCAGTCCGAGGCCGCGATCATCTCGGCGCCCACCACCGCGATCCATGCGCGCAGGAAGGCCTGGCGCAGCCCGGTGATGATGAAGGGCGAGGCGCCCGGGAGGATGACCTTCCAGAACAGCGCAGTCTCGTCCGCGCCCATGGCGCCGGCCGCGCGCAGCCAGATCTGGTTGACCGACCGCACGCCCGACCAGGCGTTGAGCACCATCGGGAACATCGCGGCGTAGAACACGATCAGCACCGAGACCGTGTTGCCGAGCCCGAACCAGAGAATGAACACGGGCACCCAGGCGAGCGAGGGGATCGGCATCAGCGCGCTCACGAGCGGCAGGAAGAAGCTTTCCAGCGGCCGGAAGCGGCCCATCAGGATGCCGAGCGGCAGGCCGACCACGACCGCGAGCGCAAAGCCCAAGAGCATCCGATACAAGGTATAGCCCGCATGGCGCAGCATGGTGCCGTCGGCGATGAGGCCGACGAGCGTGCCTGCGACCTTGGGCAGCGTGGGCAACAAGGCGCGCGGAAAGACCCCGCTGCGGGCGGTGGCCTCGTAGACGGCGGCCACCACGAGGAGCGTCACGGTTCCGCGCAGGAGCGAGCGGGTGCGCTCGGAAGTCATGACATCATCATCCCCCAGCGCACGACCGTGAACTGTTCGAGCTGCTGGAAGACGAGCTTCTCCAGCGCGAGCCCGATGACGCCGATCACCGCGATGCCGGCGAGCATCACGTCGGTGTTGAGGAACTCGCGCGCCCCGAAGATGAGCCAGCCAAGCCCCCAGGGCACGGCCGCGAGCAATTCCACCACCACCAGGATGCGCCAGGCCTGCGCCAGCCCGAGGCGCAGCCCGGTGAGGATATAGGGCAGCGCGCCCGGCACGATCACGTGGCGGAAGAGGCGCCGGTTGTCGGCGCCCATGACCTGCGCCGAGCGCACCCAGATGTCCTTGACTGCCTTCACCCCGGTCCAGGTGTTGAAGATGACCGGGAAGGCGGAGACGAAGCCGACCAGGAGCACGGCCGACAGGTTGCCGAGCCCGAACCATAAGAGGAACAGCGGCGCATAGGCGACACCCGGGATCGGCGCGCCGATGCTCACGAGCGGCAGGAACACATCCTCGGCCCGCCGCGAGCGGCCCATGGCGATGCCGATGGCCACGCCAGTGACCGCGGCGAGGGCGAAGCCCGCCATGAGCCGCAGCAGGGTCTCGGCCGCATGGCGCGGCAGGATGCCGGATAGCGTGAGGCGGACGAGTGCCGCCGCCACGACCTCAAGCGGCGGAAACAGCCGAGGTGGGAAAATTCCGAGATGCGCGATGATCTCCCACAGGCCACCGACCACGAGAAACGGAAAGGCGGTGCGGGCGGCGAGCCAGAGGCGACTCTCGCTGTGGGGCGAGGCCTCGGAGACTTGGGCAGGGGTGGCGGGGGCTGCGTCCTGCATCTGCGTTGGATCACTTGATCGATTGATCGGGAGCGGAGCTGATCGCGCGTGCCTTGGCGGCGCTCTTGCAAGCGCAGCCACCGCTTTCGCGGCGAACGAGATCGAGGATAAGGCCGCTCCGCTCGCTGCCGCAACGGATGGAATGAATTCGGCTCGGCTCCGGTCCGCGGTTCTGTGTTTGCCCCGAAATCTTCAGTTACCCGGCTTGATGCTAGCTCTAAATTCCTAGTACCAGGAAAATAATCATATGATCCGATTCCTGGCCTCGTCATGTCGCCTCCCAGTTCAAATACCGGCCTTGGGCAACGCGCGCACGATGTCGCGCGGCTCGAAGGAGAGCTTCTGAAATGGAAGCTTCGGCACGCTTATAACCCCGATCAGCCCCGGGTCCCCGCCGGCCGTCCCGACGGCGGGCAATGGACCGGCACCGGCGCAAGCAAAGATACTCCGCTTCAGAGCGAGGTCGTCCACGAAAAGACCGGGCAAGAATCGTGGCGCAAGTTCATCAACACCTACCGCCGCGATGGCTCGCTCGCCGAACAGGCGGTCCTCAACCGCGACGGCAGCGCGATCCTGTCCGAGTTCGGACCTCCCGACGGCTCCGCCGGCTGGGATGAGCGCCACACCGTCTTCACGTCCGACGGCAGCAAATTCACCTTCGAGAACAGCGGCGATGTCCAGACCATCCGTGATTGGACCGGGCAGCCGCTCAGCAAAAGCATTTGGACAGATAACGGTCCCGAACCACTGCCGGTCGTTCAGCAAGCGCAATTTGTTCCCACTGGTCCTCCGGTAAAGGAGGGCGCCCGATTCGCATTCCAGAAAGGCGTTGAAGCCGCCCTGGCGTTGTTCGCGTGGCTGTCGAGCCGGAATGGGCCGGACCGACAGGCAGTCCTTGCGTTTACCGCCCGGGAGTTTCGGCCGTACAAAACTGCCGAGGGCAGCGAATTGGCCTATGTAGGATCTCTCACCCGCGATAAGGTCGAGGCAGCCTGCCGACGCCTCGACGATGTTCAGAAAATGACGGACAGCGCTGCAGACATCGTAAAGCAGCAGGGTAATTACCGAGATCCCGCAGACTACGGAACCAAAGTACACCTGGAGCTCAAGAAAAAGGTTGATGCCGAGGGTGATCCGGACTTCATAGCTGAAACTTCGTTTGTAAACGGCAAACCTGCCAATTATGGCGAGAAGGGGTCCATCCGAACCGACGTGCTGGAAAACATTCGCGAGAGGAAAACCGTCTGCTTCTACGACATCAAAACCGGCCAGCAGGGCCTCGGCTTTCCACGCACAGTCGATATTGCCAAAGCCTACAAAGCGTTCCCCGGAACTTTGCGCGTCATCGTCACCGAGGTAAGGCCTAGCCGATGACGAACCGCAGAACCCAAGCAAGTGGCGGCTCCGCTGCTGGAGCGGCATGCCGATTTCGCCCTAGGTGAAGCCGCCGAACCCCTCTTTTTCGAGATACATCGACAGGCGCTCCCATAGGATCGCTAACTCGCCGAAGCGCGGCAGAGGAAAAGCGTAAGCTGCACGATCCGCGACAGTCATTTCCCGCGATTGGCGCGGTGTCTCCCTATCGTAAACCGACTTCTCGTTGTCTTCAAAATTGAGAAATGAATACCACAGGTGTTCTTCCTCGATACCTAAAATGTTAACCGATCTCAATTTCAATATGCCGGGGTCGTCGTAATCCTCGCTAAAGCTAGCGATGATGCGCTGGCCAAGCGAGCCATAGATCCACAAGTTGTGGGTCGTCAGTGGTGGCGGTCGTCCCTCTCTGAGAGAGCCATCACTTTCGATATCGCCGCTCGTAAAGCGGCCCATCGTCAAAAGCGGCCCCTCGGCCAATCGAGCCGCAAGCATGTATTCCTGATAATCTCGGTGCCTCGCTTCCGCCTGCTCGCGCGTCAGAGGGTTCAGCAGCATCACGCGGTCATCACGGCGCCACAATGAAAGCCCGAACCGTACCTCGCCGGGCGCATCGGGCGCGTCCTGGCGCCAACCAGTCGGGTATTCGAGCCAGGGGGTGCTGACAAAAACCGGATCGCCCGATGTCGTTTCGCGATCGTCCTTGCGCAGCTCGGAAGGGAACGGCGACGGCTCCCAGATGTGCGCGATCTTCAACTTTTTCGCGGTGTTTGCTTCTTCCGCGCGATAATGCGCGAAGATCCCGCTGCCTTGGGTTTCGAGGAGCTGTCGCCGCTCATTGACCCAGTATGGGACAACGGCGTCGTTCTCGAACTGGGCAAGATAATCTCGCGCCGGCGCAACTCCGCCAGACAAGAGGATCGACTCGAACAGCGTCTCCGGCCAATGCGGCTTCGCTTTGACCCGACCGAGGAAGTCCTCAGAGGTCGCAATCTTTCCGACATGCGCGAAGACATCCTCGGCGAGCCGGTCAAATAGGATAGGTTCAAAATCGGGGGCCTCGATCTGCGAACGCAAGACCGGCTGATTTTGCAGGATGGCGAGGTCCAGGTACTCCGGCTGGTACAGCGGCTTGATGTACAGATAAACGCGCAGGACGGGTTCGGATCTTTCCGTCGTGCATCGCAGCAGCGCTCCTCGAACGAGGTGGCGTACCGGCCGGATCACCAACAGCTGATCGACCAGCGCAAGATCGGAGCGTATCTCCAGGAGCTTTTGCACGAGCCGCCTGACGACTGTCGGGCCCCGTGGCCGACGCACTTTGGACGGCTCCGGGAGCGCCCCCAAAGTTCTGCTCGCCACGGCGATCGCTTCGCCGACCGACAAGAGCTTGTCCTCGCCTTCGTCGAACACGACGCCGTGCATCAGCTTGGCAAGGGCAGCGGCGGCGCACAGCCCCGCCACCGCCTCGCGTATATCGCTGGCCCAGCGAAAGCTCACGACCCGATCGAAGCTCGGATCGACACCCTCGAATTCGGCCATGTCGGCGCGATCGAAGAGGTCGAACTCGACGCCGGTCTCCTCGCGCCGCAACAGCATCGGCATGAAGCCGCTCTGTTGCTCCAGCGATCCGCTTGCGGGCTTGATCGAGAGCGGAAACCCGAGCTCCTTCATCGCACGCTGCAGCGCGGCCTTGCTCGGCAGCTTGCCTCGGAAGATGACGTGTGTCTCGATTGCCATGGGGATGAATCCCTTGGTCTTAATGGCAGAGCTTGAGCAAACCAGATTTCGGTTGCAAGTGCGAAGCGAGTAGCCCACATGAGCGGAGCGAGATGCGGGTCGTGCGCGGCGAGGTTGACCCCTGATTTCGGTCTGCGCTCATCCGGCTAACGCTCGCTACCCATTGCCCCGTTCGCTATAGTCCGTACGGTCGCAAAGGAGGCCGTGGCCCTGTAGCGGCAATTCACAAGCCATGGAACCGATCCGTTTCGAAGATGGATTGGCGGCATTGTTCCAGCGCGGGGCGGACCTTGTATTGTTGGCGTTGGCTGAGAGCGCTGGTCTCTCCCATCGTGTTCCCGATTGGCTCAGGAGCGGAGCGGCAGGCGATTCGCGCAAGAAAGTTGGGTTCGAATGGTTTGGACATAGGTCGATCGATGAGGTCGCGTCGTTTTGGCGAGTCCTGCGCGAGGGCAACGCAAGCGACATTAGGCAAGCCGCGCAGGCGCTTTTGGCCGCCGGCCAAGTGCCCACTACCGATACGACAACACCATGGCTCGCGTTCGATAGTCTTGTCACGCCCTTGACGCTGCTTGGACGGGGGGATGCGGTCGTCGCGTTGCACGACGAACTGCTCGAAACGAACGTCTCAAGTATCACCGAACGGGCTGCGGTTGCGCTGGCCAAGTTCGGAGATTGGGACGGCGTGCTGACAATTCTGGAGCGGGGCCATCGCGACGGAAGATACATGCACTTCAATCTGGGGAATCAAATTCTGCTCTGGAAACTCGCTTATCTCCACCGGCAAGTCGAGACCGTCCTTCCGCGCCTAGCGAAAATTCCTTTGGAGAACGAGGCCGCTCACGTCGTGGAAGAAAGGTCATGGCGTCTCATGACCTACCGGATTCGCGCGGGGATGGTCGGCACCCGCGTGCCGGTCATCGAGCATGACGACCAGTCCCTTGGCTATGTCGAGGCTGCGGCCACGCAGATCGCGGCGCTCGAAGGCGATCCATCTGCCGGCGGATTCGTCGCCGAGCTGCGCCGTGTGCTCAAGCCCAAGAGCGTGACGATGGAGTTTCCGGACCGTGGCTTTTCGTTGGTGCTGACCGATTTACCTCGCGAATTGCTCACCGCCGAAGCCAGAATTGCTGCGCGGCGCAAAGACTATGCGAAGGCGGAAGCCTTGGCTCGATCGGGGGCGGACGATCCCTACAGTCTTGCGGCGGATATCGTGATCGATGCCTTCCTCGAGGAGGGCGATTGGCGCGCGGCGGCGGCGATCGCCGATCAGCATGACCCGCGTGACCGACCCGTTCTCCCAGGGTTCGATGACGCGCGATCAATGGAATGCCTCTTCTTGCAGGAGGCCCTGGCAACGGCCGCGGCCCGCGGCGGCGACGATGCTGCAGTCGCCGCGCATTTTGCCAACTACGTGGAGGTTATCTCTTCCGATCTGAAGGAGGAACGAGACGATATCGATTGGGATCGGGCTCGCCTTTGGCGGGCGACGCTCTTGGCCGGCGCAGCCGAAGGCGTGCTACCGCGCAAGTTCCTGGCAGTGCTGCTACCGATTTTTCGAAATCCGTACTGACCGGCGTTACCTCTCCCCCGTTATAGCCGAATCGGGGGACACCGGAGTTCGGCCGCTCTCAAAGATGGTAGCGAAGTCGGATCCGGCTTCGCTGCAGCGGGGGAGCGCGTCCGGACGAAACGGTTGAAGCTCATCCGACGCTGTCATAATGATAAGTGAAAGGACGAGCGAAAGCTGAAACATTGAGGAACCGAAATGGCGGACAATAGGCACAAGATCGGCTGGATCGGCATCGGCCGCATGGGCTTTCCCATGGCCGAGCGGCTCCTCAAGGCGGGCTACGACGTGTCGATCTGGAACCGTACCCGCGCCAAGGCCGAGCCGCTTAAGGAGAAGGGCGGCAAGATCGTCGACAAGCTCGCCGATCTCGCCGGTGTCGATGTGCTGTTCTCGATCGTGTCGACCGGCAAGGACCTCAAGGAGGTCTATTTCGGCAAGGATGGCGTCGTCACCGGCCGCAACGGCAAGCTGCCGAAAATCGTCGTCGACTGCTCGACCATCGCGGTCGAGGATTCCGCCGATATCCGCGAGCAGCTCAAGGCGCTCGGCGCCGACTTCGTGGCCGCGCCCATCTCGGGCAACGCCAAGGTCATCAAGGCTGGACGGCTCTCCTCGGTCATCTCCGGTGTCGAGGGCGCCTGCAAGACCGTCATGCCGATGATGGAGGCGATCGCGCCGGCCGGCGTCTCCTATGTGGGCGAGGGCGAGCTCGCCCGCATCTGCAAGATCGCCCACAACGTGATGCTCGGAGTCGTGATCGAGAACCTGATCGAGATCACGCTTCTGGCGAACAAGATGGGCGTGCCGCGCCACGCGTTCCTCGCTTTCATGAACAACAGCGTCATGGGCTCGATGTTCACGCGCTACAAGTCGCCGGCGCTGGTCAATCTCGACTGGACCACGACGTTCACGCCCGAGCTGTTGCGCAAGGACCTAGACTTGGGTCTCAGCCTCGGCACCGAGATGGGCGTGCCGATGCCGGTCACGGCTGCCGCGCGCGAAGTGCTGCAGCAGCATTTCGGAGCAGCGCAGCTCAAGCCCGATCCCGAGAAGTATCTGGCCGCCGATTTTGCAGCGCTGCTTGAGACGATGGCGATCGGTGCCGGATTGAAGCTCAAGAGCGAGAACCAGCAGGTGCCGACGGGATTGGAGTAATCTTAAGCGTGCATCAGCATCACTGGTCGCACGACTCCCAGCG
>WNGR01002316.1_pt1 | contig 20979 bp, 23 predicted proteins | sample 5407581 | NCBI WGS metagenome assembly WNGR01 (sample SAMN13153383, study PRJNA577476) | soil metagenome | isolation source: 80 cm soil or saprolite under Garry oak tree replicate 2 | place: USA:California | collected 2016-06-15
ACCGGCCAGACCCGCCTCCCACCGAACAGCGCCTCCTACGGCATCACGTGCGACCTGGTGAAGCACGACTGCGGTAACGGCACGGGCTGCAATCCACCCGGTAACATCTGCGGCGCGGTCGTGGGCTTCAACGCCTCGCAGAACTGCTGCGACGGCAAGAAGTCGGTGTGCAAGCCGGACTCGAACGGGATCGCGCGCTGCTTCGGCGGCTGCCCGAACGACAATTGCACGGCGACCTGTCCGGCCGGTTACGACAGCGCGAATCCCCTGTGCTGCATCGAGCCGGCGCACGTCTGCCAGTTCAGCGATCAGTGCTGCAACGGCCAGGCGTGCGCGCCCGACCCCACGGATGGAATGATCCTGAAGTGCGGCGGCGGCGCGTCGGCGTGCGCGCCGTTCGGCGCATCCTGCACCGGGACCTCCGACACGAGCTGCTGCTCGGGGCTCGGCTGCACCAAGTATGGCGAGAGCGGGTTCTTCGCGTGCCTGCCCGGTACCGGGACGACGCCCGTGACGACCTGCAAGCTGACGGGCGGGAGCTGCGCCGCTGGCACGGACTGCTGCAGCGGGACCTGCACGAGCGGCAAGTGCGCCGACTGGACGGGCGGCTCCGGGTCGTCGACGTCCTGCCAGGCTCCGGGCGGAACCTGCACCGGCGACGCCGACTGCTGCGCCGGCTCGGCCTGCGGGATTCCTGACGGCGCGACGCACGGCACCTGCCAGGCCGCGGCGGCGGTGTGCGCCGCGACGAGCCAGAGCTGCTCGACGGGGGTCCCGTGCTGCAGCGCCACGGACACGTGCACCAACGGCGCCTGCACGCCGCGGGCCGGTTGCGGCTCCGCGTATCAGGCGTGCAGCGCGGCTGCGTCCTGCTGTACGGGGTACTCCTGCATCGACGTGGCGACCAGCGTGGCGTGTGCCGGCGGCACCTGTCTGTGCGCGCCGCAGGCGTCGCAGTAGCGTCGGCGGTCGGTCAGCCCAGCTCCACGATCCGCCCCTCGACGAACTTCTTCACCGAGCGCAGCACCTCGAGCTCGGAGAGCGGCGCCAGCTGCATGATCTGACGGAGGTCGCGCGTGCCGTCACAGCGGCCGAGCAGGTACTTCTCCGCCGCCGAGAGCCGCATGAGCCCCACCTCGTGGGAGCGGACCTTGAGCCGCGGGGTCCGCGGCGGGTCGAGCAGCTCGCTGCGGAGCTGCGTGGTGGCGGCGCGGGCCTCGTCAGGGGACTCGCCGGTCACTGCCGCGGCTGGCGCGGCCGAGGGTGGAGCTGCCGCCGAGACGACACCCCGCCGTTGCAGCGCATAGAGCCGCTGGTAGAGGTGGAAGTCGGTCGCGTGCACCGCCAGCCCGATCTCGTCGATGGTCTTGCCCTCGCGCGCGAGCTGCAGGACGCGGCCGTCGACGCTGTCGGGGCCGAGCTCCGCGGGCACGGCGTCCTCGTGGACGGCGAGCGAGGCGGTGCCGGTCGGGAACTGGGCCCGGAACGCCTGCCAGGCCGTCGTGCGGAACTCGGCCTCGCGCTGCAGCTCGGCGAGCGGCACCCGTGGATCGAGCTCGTCGGGCGGCGGTGGCGGCGTCTCGTCGACCCGGAAGATCCCCGAGTCCCACACGAACGCGTCGAGGAGCGTCTCGCGGAGCTTGATGCCGAGCGTGTCGCGGATGACCTCCGGCGACACGACCCCCACCATGGTGAGCACCTTTCCGAGCCGGATCTTCGTCTCCTGCTGCGTCTCGAAGGCCTTCGTGAGCTGCTCCTCGGTGATGTGGCCGAAGTTCATGAGCAGCTGGCCGAGGTACTCGCGTGGATCGTTCGAGGCGGCGCCGACCGCCACGCCGTCCACCAGGAACACGGTCTTGTGCACCATGCCGCGCTCGCAGGTGAGGCTCCCCGAGACGCGCCGGCGCGCGAGGAACTCGATGAGATCCCCGAGGGGCATGAGGGCGAAGGTGCCCATGAGTCCGCGCATCGGGCGGAGTGTCGCGCGGGCAGGCGGTGGCGGCAAGCGGCCGACCGGTGTAGAGAACCGCCTCACCATGCCCGCAGAGACGAGAGGCGAGAAGCCGGCCCCGAGCGGCGGCCAGCCGGTGCTGATGGTGGCGCTCCTGGTGGCCGCGGCGCTGGTGGTCGGAGCCGTGATCGCGCAGGCGGTGCGCCCGCGCGCGGTGGAGTCGCCTGCCTCCGCGCCAGTCGCCGCGCCGCTGCCACGGCCCCCCGCGGCGCCGCCTCCGCCGCGTGGCGGTCCGTACTCACCCGAGCAAGCGCGTGCCGCCGAGGAACAGCTCCTCTCCGAGAGCGCGTTCTCGCATCCGGTCGACGTGCCCGCGCCGGACGTGCCGATCGTCACCCAGAATGGGAAGCCCCTCCGCCTGGCCACCCTGCGCGGCAAGGTGCTCTTCGTGAACTTCTGGGCCACCTGGTGCCCGCCGTGCATCCAGGAGATGCCGTCCATGCTGCAGCTCGGGCGCGAGCTGGCGGCCGCCCATCCGGGCAAGTTCCAGATGGTGGCGGTGTCGGGCGACGACAGCTGGGAGGCTGTGGACACCTACTTCAAGAAGACCTTCGGCGGACCACCGAAGGAGCTCGTGCTGGCGCGCGATCCGGACGCCAACGCCGCCCGGGCCTACTTCTGCGCCGCGCGCGGCTACTGTCCGAACGTGATGTTCCCCGAGACGTACATCGTCGATCGGAAGGGCAGAGTGGTGGCCATGCTGGTGGGCCCGCGCGATTGGTCCGATCCCGGGTTCCGTCAGTGGCTTGGGTTCCTCATCGGCGGGGGATAAACCCCCGCCCTACTTCAGAGCCTTCGTAGGGCGGGGGCTTGTCCCCCGCCGCCGCGACGCATCTGTCCGTAATTCCTTATTAAATCAGCCGCACCACCGAGCGGGCGTGCGCCGGTTTTCCTTGCTGGCGTTCGCGGCCGTGCACTATAACCACGCGAGACCGCAGCAATTCTCACGAGATGCGTGGCCCCTGGAGGGGATGGTGACGGAGGGCTCGGACATCGTCCCGGTGGTGGTGATCGGCCTTGGCCACATCGGCCAGGCCATCGGCCGAGCCGCGCTCGAGCACCCCGAGCTGGAGCTCGTGGCAGCCGTCGATCCCGCGCACGCCGGGCGCCGCCTCGATCAGGTGCTCGGAGCCGGCCCGCCGCTCATCATCGCCGCCGACGTCAGCAAGGCGCTCGGGCGCGCGCGCGGAGGCGTGGCGCTGCACGCCACGGGTTCCTCGTTCGAGGACGTGCTGCCGCAGCTCGAGGCAGCGGCGCGCGCCGGCCTCTCGGTGGTCTCGACGTGCGAGGAGCTCGCCTACCCGTGGCTGCGCTTCGAAGCGCTGGCGGAGGCGCTCGATGCGCTGTGCGCCGAGCAGGATGTGGCGGTGGTCGGGGTGGGTGTGAACCCCGGCTTCGTGCTCGACCGGCTGCCGGCCTTTCTCTCGCAGGTCACCGGGCCGGTGCGTCATCTCCGCGCGCTGCGCGTGCAGGACACCGCGCGCCGCCGCCCCGGCCTGCAGAAGAAGGTCGGCGCCGGCCTCACCGAGGAGGCCTTCCACGCCGCCGCCGACCGCGGCGAGCTCGGCCATGTCGGGCTCTCCGAGTCCGCCATGCTGGCGGCGATCGGCTGTGGGTTCGAGCTCGACGAGGTCGAGGAGGAGCTCGTGCCGCTCCTCGCAGACGAGGACCTCGACGCGGCCGTGCCCGTCCACGCGGGCCAGGTGGCGGGGCTGCATCAGATCGCGCGCGGCTTCCACGACGGGACGGAGCGGGTCCGGCTCGAGCTCATCCTGGCGGCCGGCGCCGACGAGCCGCGCGACGAGGTGGAGCTCGACGCCCGCCCCCCCGTGAAGCTCCGCATCCAGGGCGGCCTGCCGGGCGACGAGGCCACCGCCTGGTCGGTCGTGAACGCCGCCGCGCGCATCACCTTGCTGCAGGGCCTCGTCACGGTGCTCGACCTGCCGGCGGGGCGCTAGGGGAACCATGCTCGACAAGTCCCTCATCGGCCGCGAGAGCGAGCCTGTCCTGCACGAGGTGGAGAAGGGAGCCATCCGGCGCTTCGTCGACGCGCTCGGCGATCCGAACCCCATCTACGTCGACGAGGAGGCGGCGCGCGCGGCCGGCTTCCCGGCGCTCGTCGCCCCGCCCACCTTCCCGGCCGTGCTCTCCATGAACGAGCGCTTCCGGCACTCGCTCGACCTCGGCACCCGCTCGCTGCTGCACGGCGAGCAGCAGATCGAGTACGGCCGGCCCATCCTGGCCGGCGATCGCATCACCGTCGTCTCGCGCGTGGCCGACGTGCAGGAGCGTGCCGGATCGAGCGGACCGATGGACATCCTGGTGCTGGAGGACGAGGGGCGCGACCCGCACGGCGCGCTCGTCTTCCGAACGCGCTCCACGCTCGTGCTCCGGCGCGGGTAGGGGAACCGATGGCTCTGCTGGCACGACAGCTCTACTTCGAGGCGGTCAAGGTGGGCGACGAGCTCCCGCCGCTCGTCAAGCCGCCGGTCGATCGGACGCAGATCGCGCGCTACGCCGGCGCGAGCGGCGACTACAACCCGCTCCACGTCGACGAGCACCTGGCGCGAAACGCGGGCTTCCCGAGCATCCTCGCCCACGGCATGCTCGCCATGGGCTTCCTCGGCGAGCTCGTGGTGGACTGGCTGCGCGGCGCTCGCCTGCGCCGGTACGCCGCCCGCTTCGTCAAGATCGTCTGGCCGGGAGACGTGATCACCTGCCGCGGGCGCGTCGTCGACCGGCGCTTCGAATCGAGCGGCGTCTACGCCATCGACATCGAGGTCTGGGCCGAGAACCAGCGTGGGGAGCTGGTGCTGAAGGGCCTCGTCACGGCGCAGCTCTACTACAACTCCGAGGACGACGCCGCCCAGCGCGCCGGGCGCGTGCCGCTCGTGGTGACGCCGCAAGAAGAAGCCGCGCGCCTCGCCAAGCTCTCGCGCGCCCAGCCCGCCAAGCGCCCCGCACCGCCCGCGCCCCCGCGGCCGCCGCTGCCCGTGAAGCCTGCACCGGTCCCGCAGCGCCCCGCCGCCGTCCGCCCGGCTGCCTCCCCCATCGCCCCGAGCATGCCTTCCGCCCCCCGCGCCGGCGGGAGAGCAGTGGGGCGAGCGGTGGGGCCGACGCCCGCACCCGCGCCGCGACCGGCGGCCCAGGCGCAGGTCGCCCCGAAGGCCGTTCCCCCAGCGTCACGCCCGGCCGCGAGCGGGAAGGCCGCCGGCCCGTCGCGCTCGCTCCCGAAGCGCCCTGCCGCGCGTCGCCCGGCGAAGGCCGCGCGCCCTGCGCCGCGCCGGCACGCCGCAAAGGCGCGCCCTGCCGCGCGCCCGGTGGCGAAGGCCAAACCCGCCGCTCGCGGCAGCCGCCCGCGCCTGGGCTCGAAGCCCACCGGCAAGAAGCGCCGCTGAGCGAGGGGCCGTGCTCGCGCTCCTCCTCCTCGGCGCCCTCGCCGGCGCAGCGGAGCCGCCGGCCTCGCCGCGTCCCTCGGCCGCGGCCGCGCCAGCGGCGCCGACTCCAGCTTCGTCCGCCGCGACAGCGCTCGCCGCCGGCGCAGCCGCCTACGTCGAGCGCGAGGATCCCGCCCGCCTGGCCGAGGCGCTGCAGCGCTTTCGCGAGGCTGCCGCGCTCGCCCCTTCCGATCCGGCGCCACTCGTCGCGCTCGCCCGCGCCGAGGCCTGGCGAGGCCTCTCCACCCCCGCCGCCGCCCGGGAGGCGTGGGGCGAGGCCGCGCGCGCCGCCGAGCGCGCCCTCCACCTCGTAGCCCCGCGCTTCGGCGAGACGGCCGACCGCGGCGGCGAACTGCGCGAGGCCGCGCGGCGCGTCGAGGCCCCGGGGGCTGAGCCCCTCTACTGGCTCGCCCTCGCCACGATGGGCATGGGTCGGGCGCGCGGGATGACGGCCATGCTGTCCGTCAAGGACGCCGCCCGCGCCCTCATGGAGCGCGCCGCCGCGCTCGACGAGCGGGTGGATTTCGGAGGCCCTCGCCGTGCGCTCGGCGCCTGGCTGGCGACCATCCCTTCGGCCGCCGGAGGGGGTGCGGCCGCGGCGAGGGCTGAGCTGGACCGGGCGCGCGAGCTCGCGCCGGACTACCAGCTCAACCGGGTGCGCGACGCCGAGACGCTATCGGTCCTCCTGCAGGACCGCGCCCGCTTCGAGCGCCTCCTCGGCGAGGTGCTCGCCTTCGACCCGGCGCGCGCACCGGCGGCAGCGCCCGAGAACCGCCTGGCGCAGCGCCTCGCGAAGGACCTCCTCGCCCGGCGCGATCGGCTCTTCTGATGCGTACCCGCCCGACACTCGTCTCCACCCTCCTGCTCGCGCTGTCGGGCCTCGTCGGCTGCCCGCGCGTACCGCCGCCCGCCCTCTCTCGCGACCCGGCCGCGCTCCTCGACCAGGTCAAGGCGGGCCAGCGGCGCGTGCAGCGGGTGAGCGGTCGCGCCCGCGTCAAGGTCACCTCGCCGTCCCTCTCCGGCACCGTCACCGAGCTCATCGCCGTCGAGAAGCCCGATCGCCTGCACCTCCAGACGCTGGACTTCTTCGGCAACCCAGCCGCCGTCCTGGTGGCAGCCGACGGGCGCTTCGCGCTCCACGACCTGCGCGGCAAGGTCTTCTACCGGGGACCGGCCACGCCCGAGAACGTCTCGAGGCTCTTGCCGTTCGACCTGCCCGTCGAGGAGCTCGTCACGATCCTGTGCGGTTCGGCGCCGCTCCTGCCCGGCACGCCGCTCGAGGTGGGCGCGCAGGAGGGGCTCGTCCTCCTCACGATCGGGCTCGGCGAGGTGGGCCAGCGCCTGGCGCTCGGGGAGCAGGCGACGGTGCTGTGGTCTCGCCTGCGGCGCGACGCGCCGCCCGGGAGCGCGCCCGAGGTCGCGAACCCCGGTTACGACCTCGCCTTCGACCACTTCGTCGACCGCGGCGGCCTCCGCTTTCCGAACGCGCTCGACGTCGATGCGCCGGCCGGAAAGGCGCGCGTCGAGCTCTCCTGGCGTGACGTGGAAGTGAACGGCGAGGTCGACCGCGCGCTCTTCCGGCTCCTGCCGCCGCCCGGCGTGCAGGTGGTCGACCTCGACGGCCACGCCCCGGCGCCTCGCCAGCCGATCCCACCGGAATGACCCGGCCCGCCGGGCTGTTGCAACGCGTCGAAGGCTTCTCGGTTGATCCGCGCCCGCTTTGGCGTATGTCTCCCCTTGGCCTGCCGGCCGCCCGGAGCGTCCCCGCGTGAACCTCGAGCTCTTCTCCCTCGTCAAGACCAGCATCGCCATGTGGCTCATCGTGCTCTGCTCGGTGGCCGCGGTGGCGGTCGCCGTCGAGCGCGCCCTCGCGCTGTGGCGCTTCGGGGAGACGGCCCGGACGCTCGCCGACGCCGTGACCCGGGCGCTCTTCCGCGGCGACCTCGATGACGCGCGCGCGCAGTGCGAGCGCTCCGACTCGCCAGCAGCCGACGTCTTCCTGGCCGCGCTCGTGGCGAGCTCGCCGGCTCCGGCGGGACCGGGCCGCCCGGCCCGTGCGCCCTCCGCGGAGCGGATCACCGCCGCGGTCGAGCGGCAGCGGCAGCAGCTCAACCTCCGGCTGCGGGCCCGGCTGTGGCTCCTCGGCACCATCGGCGCCACCGCGCCCTTCATCGGCCTGTTCGGCACGGTGGTGGGCATCATGCAGGCCTTCCACCAGATGGGCATCTCGGGCCAGGGCGGCTTCAGCGTGGTGGCGGCCGGCATCTCCGAGGCCCTCGTCACCACCGCCGGCGGCATCGCGGTGGCCATCCAGGCGGTCATCCTCTTCAACTACCTCAACACGCACGTGCAGAAGCTGGCCCTCCAGTTCAAGCTCCTCGTCGAGGAGTACCTCGACATCGTGAAGGAGACGCTGCCCTCGCCCGCCCCGGCGCCCGCCCGCGCCGCCCGGGAGGAGAGCGCGTAGCCATGTCCGCGAGCAACCCCCAGGGAGGCGACGAGGAGCTCGAGGGCGGCGGTGGGATCTTCGCCGAGATCAACATCACCCCCCTCACCGACATCTTCCTGGTCCTGCTCATCATCTTCATGGTGACGACGACCGCGATCGCCGAGCAGGGCGGCCAGAACGGCGGGCTCAAGGTCTCCCTCCCCCGGGCGGGCAAGAGCGCCCCGGCCGCCGAGGTGCACGACCTCGCCATCGCGGTGCTCGAGGACGGGCGGACGGTGGTGGGGGGCAAGGTGGTGGACGAGGATCAGCTCACCGCGCTCCTCAAGAAGGCGTACGCCGACAACCCGGAGACGCTCGTGCTGGTGCAGGCCGACCAGGGCGTGATGCACGGGAAGGTGGTGGCCGTGATGGACCTCGCTCGCCGCCAGGGACTGGCGCGCCTCGCCATCGCCACCCGCGAGGATGTCGCCAGATGAGGTAGGATCCCTCCGACGGGGGTCTCGCGGAGGGCGGCATGAAGATCAAGAAGCGCCTCGGCGAGATGCTCATCGAGGCTGGGGTGATCGACGAGACCCAGCTCCTGTCCGCGCTCGGTCACCAGCGCAAGTGGGGCGGTAAGCTCGGGCAAGCCTTGCTCGACCTGAAGCTCGCCAGCGAGCCGCAGGTCGTGACCGCACTCTCGCGCAAGTTCGGGTACCCGGCAGTGAGCCTCACCGGCGTGATGCCGTCGCCGCAGCTCGACGCCGTGCTGAAGCTCGTGCCCCGCGAGCTGGCGCTGCGCCAGACGCTCCTCCCCATGGCCGCCGACACGAGCTCCATCACGGTGGCGATGGCAGATCCGACCAACATCGCGGTCATCGACGAGATCTCGTTCCGCACCGGTCGGCGGGTGAAGGTGGCGCTGGCCGGCGACCGCGAGATCGCGGCCGCCGTGCGCCGGGTCTACTTCGCCGACGAGGAGTCACAGCGGACGCAGGCCATCCCGCTCGAGGAGCTGCACGAGGACGCGCAGATCGAGACGACGCACGATCCCTTCGCGGCCATGCCCGACGACGTGCGCGAGGGATACTTCAACCGGCCCGCCCACACCGTGGCCGCGGGGCGCGTGCCCGGCGCCGCGGGGCCGCCGCCCCTGCCCGGCGTCCGCCCCGCCCCACCCCCGGAGCGGGTGACCTTCACCCCGCCGCCCATCCTGGCGCCCTCGGAGGATCCGCTGGGCGAGCCCATCCTCGCCACCGAGCTGGCGCCGGAGCCGGACCCGGCCGGCATCGACGGTGGTGCGCTGCTCCAGGCGCTGGAGCGCGCCGCGCGCGGCGAGGCGACGAGCCAGATCCGCCCGGCCCAGCTCCTGGCCGCGCTCGTGAAGGTGCTCGTCCGCCGCGGGCTCCTCAGCGAGGAGGAGCTCGCCGAGGAGCTCGCGCGCGGTCGCTAGGGCCGGCGGCGGGGGACAAGCCCCCGCCCTACACCTGCGAAGTAGGGCGGGGGTTCATCCCCCGCCGCCGCTAGCCGTCAATTCAGCGCGCCGGGCGTGACGAGCGCGAAGGGCGCGATCTCGGCGTCGAAGGAGCTGCCGTCGTCACGCTGCATCTGGTAGGTGCCGCGCATCGAGCCGTGCGGCGTCTTCAGGATGCAGAAGCTCGTGTACTCGAAGGCCTCGCCGGCCTCGAGGCGCGGCTGCTGGCCGACCACCCCGTCCCCCACCACCTCCTCCCGCTCACCCTGCGCGTCGGTGATGATCCAGTGGCGCGAGAGGAGCTGGGCGGGGACGCGGCCCTCGTTGGAGATGCGGATCGAGTAGGCGAAGAGGAAGCGGCCGATGGCCGGCGCCGAGCGCTCGGGTCGGAACTCGCTCCGGACGTGAACTCGGATCCCATCGGTCAGGGCGTTCGACACGAGGAGCGTTATAACCGAGCGACGGGGGCGCGCACCCCCACCCCCATGCCGGCCCTCCTGCCCGCGCTCCTCGCTTCGGCCCCGCCGTACCCGCGGCGGGTGGTGTGCCTCACCGAGGAGACGACGGAGGTCCTGTACCGCATCGGCGCCGGGGAGCTGGTGGTCGGAGTCTCGGGGTTCACCGTCCGGCCTCCCGAGGCGCGCCGGAAGCCGCGCATCTCCTCGTTCCTGGCCGCCGACGCCGATCGCATCGCGGCGCTCCGCCCGGACGTGGTGCTCGGCTTCTCCGACCTGCAGGCCGACATCGCCAGGGACCTCGTCCGCCGCGGCCTCCCCGTCTTCGTCATGAACCAGCGCTCGCTCGCGGAGATCCTGCAGGCGGTGCGCCTCACGGCGGCGCTGGTCGGCCGGGCGGAGGCTGGGGAGCGGCTGGCGGATGAGCTCTCGGCCGGGCTGGCGCGCCTCGCCGAAGGGGCCGCGGCGCTGCCGCGCCGGCCGCGCGCCTTCTTCGAGGAGTGGCCCGAGCCCCTCATCTCGGGCATCCGCTGGGTCTCGGAGCTCCTCGAGCTGTGCGGGGCCGACGACGTCTGCCGCGAGACGCGGAGTGAACAGGGCGCGCAGGGCCGCATCTTCGCGCCGGCGGAGGTGGCGCGCCGTGACCCGGAGCTGGTCATCGCCAGCTGGTGCGGGAAGAAGGCGGTGCGGGCCCGCATCGCCGGCCGGTCGGGCTGGGCGGACGTGAGCGCGGTGCGCGACGACCAGCTCTACGAGGTGAAGAGCACGATCATCCTGCAGCCGGGACCCGCCGCGCTGACCGAGGGTGCGGCGGAGCTTGCCCGCATCGTCGCGGCGGTGGCGCGCGGGGAGCAGCTGCCGCCGCATCGCGAGGGTGACCTTCGCCGGGGGTAGACCATGGAAGCCGCGCTCTCCGACATCCTCGACGACATCCGCCGCGCCCGCGGCCGGGTGGTAGCGCTCACCGGCGCTGGCATCTCCGCCGAGAGCGGCATCCCCACCTTCCGCGGCGCCGAGGGATTCTGGGTGATCGGCTCGAAGAACTACATGCCGCAGGAGATGGCCACCCAGGCCATGTTCCGGCGCGCGCCGGAGGAGGTCTGGCGCTGGTACCTCTACCGCTTCGGCATCTGCCGGAGCGCGCAGCCGAACGACGGGCACCGGGCGCTCGTCGCGCTCGATCGCGCGCTGGAAGACCGCTTCCACCTCGTCACGCAGAACATCGACGGCCTGCACCTGCGCGCCGGCGCGACGCCCGCCCGCACCTCCGCCATCCACGGGGAGGCGGCCTTCATGCGTTGCGCGGCGGGGTGCGGCGCGGTCAAGCTGGAGCTGCCCGACATGGGCCTGCGCGAGGCGGGCACGCCCTTCACGGCCGGCGACCGGGCGCGGCTCTCCTGCCCCCGCTGCGGCGCCTGGCTGCGACCTCACGTGCTCTGGTTCGACGAGTGCTACGACGAGGAGAACTACCGGATGGACACGGCGCTCCGGGCCGCCGCGCGCGCCGATCTCCTGCTCGTGGTCGGCACCAGCGGCGCGACGAACCTCCCCATGCAGATCGGCGAGCTCGCCTGGCGGCGCGGCATCGCCATGGTCGACGTGAACCCCGAGGAGAACCCGTTCTCCGAGCTGTGCGAGCGGAGCGCGCGCGGCTTCTTCGCCCGCGGCGGCGCGGGCGAGCGGTTGCCGGAGATCGTCCGCGCGCTCTCCGACGGCGGTCCGTAGCGGGGGGTGCCGTCGCTGAAGCCCGCGTCCGGCGCGAACCGCGTGCGGTCGGACGCGCGAGCTCGAGCCCTCGCCTACGCCCGCGCGCGGGGCGGCGCCCCGGCCCCCTCGAGCCACACCGTGAAGGTGGTTCCCACCCCCTCCTCGCTCCTCACCGCGATGCTCCCCCCGAGATCGGCCACCAGGTTCCGGCAGATCGAGAGCCCGAGCCCGATGCCCTGCTCGATGGGCTTGGTGGTGAAGAACGGATCCCAGATCCGCTCCAGGCTCGTCCGCGGGATCCCGCTGCCGTTGTCCGAGACCTCGACGGTCACCCCGCCGCCCTCGGCGTCGAGGTGCGTCGTGATCCGGATCGCGCGGCCTGCCGCATCGCCTTCGGGCATGGCCTGCGCCGCGTTGAGGAGGAGGTTGAGGAACACCTGCACGAGCCGGGTCCGGTCCCCCAGCACCTCGGGGATGGTGGCGTACTCGCGGTGAATGACGACCCCGGGCCGGACGTCCGGGCGGACCATGTCCACGCACAGGTCGAGGGCGGCGTGCAGATCCACCGGCCGCGCCTCGCGGGGCGCCTCGACCCACGACAGCGCCATGAGGTGGCGCACGATCACTCGCAGCCGCTCGATGCCCTCGCCGGCGTCGGCGAGCGCCTCGTCGAGGGCGGCCTGCACGGCCGGGTCGGCCGCGAGCCGGGTGAGCTCCCGGCGGACGTAGCTGAGGTTCGACTTGAGGTAAGTGAGCGGATTGTTGATCTCGTGGGCCACGCCGGCCGCGAGCGTCGCGAGCGTGGCGAGCCGGGCCGCACTGGCGAGCTGCCGCTCCGCCTCGCGCTCGCGCGCCCTGGACGCCTCCAGCTGAGCTGTCCGCTCGGCGACCCGGACCTCGAGCTCCGAGTTGAGCGCGGCGAGCCCGCGGGCCAGCTCCGCGTTCGTGAAGCGGAGCCGCACCGCCTCTGCCAGCGCCCGGCCGGCCGATAACGAGATCGCCGAGACCGCCATCCCAAAGATCACGATCAGGATGCCCATCCCGATGCGGAGCCGGTCTCCGCCCGAGAGCAGCAGCACGACGACGGGCAGGAGCGCCGGAACGATGAAGGCGAGAAAGGCCGACTGGCGGCTCGCGTTGCTGAGGGCGGCGCCGGAGGCCATGCCGCCGAGCACGAAGGCGAGGAAGATGAGGTACGCGAGCGGCAAGCCCTCGCCGACGAGGAGCGGGGCCGCGCCCCAGATCAGGCCGTTCACGGCCGCGCCGGCGGTGACCCACCGCGCCCACCGGTCGATCTCGGCGGGAGAGAGGACGGAGCGGTGGAAGGCGGCGCCGAGGACGAGCCGGCTCGCCGCGACGAGCCAGAGCGCGCCCGCCCAGGCGAGGAGCCGCACCGGTGCGGCGTGACCCCACAGGACCACCACCACGATCGCCGAGTTCACGAAGACGGTCGCTTGTGCGATCGCATTCCGATCGAAGAGCGCGCGGACGCGCTCGGCGCGGACGAGCTCCTCCACGCGATCGGGTTCGGGGTCGCCCGTCGTCCTCGCCACCACTCCTGGCTCGAGCCCGTCTGGCAGGCTTAACTCTCGCGAGCTCGCGGAAGACTTGCGAGCGCAGCGACGGTAGCAGGGCGCCGCGCCGGCGTCACGCCCGCCGCCCGGACGACGTCGGTCTCACGTCGTCAGCACGAGCTTCGTCACCTCGGAGGGGGCCCCGAGCCGCATGGGTGGGCCCCAGTAGCCGGCGCCGCACGAGACGTAGAGCTGCGTCGAGGCGTTGCCCAGGCGGTGCAGGTAAAGCCCCCTGTAGTAGGGGAAGAACGCCTTCACGGCGAGGCTCCAGGGGAAGAGCTGGCCGCCGTGGGTGTGGCCGGACAGCTGCAGCTCGACGCCCGCCTGCGCCGCCTCGTCGAGGCCGCGGGGCTGGTGCTGGAGGAGGACGAGCGAGCGCTCCCGATCGCGCCCGCGTAGCGCCAGCTCGAGCGCGGGCCAGCGGCCGTCCGCGGCGCGCGCCACGCTCCAGTCGTCGAGTCCCGCCAGGTCGAAGGACGCGCCGCCCGGCCCCCGATCCCCGACCGCGACCCGCTCCGCGGAGAGGGTCCGGATCCCATACCGCCGCAGCTCCGCGAGCCAGGCGCTCGCCCCCGAGTAGTACTCGTGGTTGCCGGTGACGAAGTAGACGCCGTGCCTGGCCTCGAGCCGTGCCAGGTGCTCGGTCGCCGCGCGCAGCTCGGCCACGCTGCCGTCGACGAGGTCGCCCGTGATCACGACGGCGTCGGGGCGGAGCGCGTTCGTCAGCTCGACCACCCGCTTCACGTGCTTCTCGCGGATGGTGGGCCCGACGTGCAAGTCGGTGATCTGCGCCAGCGTGAAGCCGGAGAGCTCCTTCGGGAGCCGCTCCAGCCGCACCGGCACCTCGACCACGCGGGGCTCGCCGGTGGCGATCCGGACCGAGGCGGCGGTGGCCGAGCCGGCCGCCAGGAGCGCGCCGCTCGCCATCGCGCGCGCCACGAAGGCGCGGCGTTCGGGGTCGGGAGCGGGGGCGAGCTGGGCGCCGAGGAGCGCCAGCAGCGGGCGGGCGCCGGCCCAGAGCATCCGGGCGAGATCGGTGGCGACGAGCGCCACGAAGAGCAGGAAGGCAGCGCCCATCCAGGTGAAGAGGACGGCCATGAGCGCGCGCGTGACCCGGAACGGGAAGCGCCGGATGAGCAGCATGCCGACCGGCACCCCCAGCGCAGCCATCGTGAAGAGGACCGCCAGCGCGCGGCGCGGGAGCACGGGCAGGGCGGTGTCGCGCACCAGCCGCGCCCACAGGTAGAAATGCATGCCGCCGAGCAGCGCGAGCGCGACGACGAAGAACAGGAGGAGCGCGGTAGGTCGAGCCACGGTGGGGGGCCCATCTAACTCTCGGCCCGGGGAGGCGCCATGTGCGCTCTCCGGGCCGGACGGCAAGACCTCTACCAGCGACCGTGCTCGTGCCCGCGCTCCAGCTCTGCGAAGCGCTCGTCGAGCTCGGCGCGGCGGGCGGCGTACGAGGCCTCGAAGCGGTCACGCCGCCACGGGTTCCCGTGCCAGCTCGCGTAGAAGCGGTCGCGCGAGAGCTCGAGGCGGCGGTAGTCCTCGCGGAGCGCGTGCATGCGGCCGCCGCCCCAGCGCGCGATCCGCCACGGCGGGGCGGCGCGGTAGGCGGGGGCCGGGGCGGGCGCGACCTGGTACGCGGGGGCGGGGGCAGGCGCGGGCACCGTCACGATCACCGGCGGGTGGCGGTCGCGATCGCGCTCCCGGTCGTCGTGGTCGGCGCGGGCGGTGGAGGCGGCGCCGGCGAGGCCGAGCGCGGTGGCGAGGGTGAGGGCGGTGCGGGAGAGGCGGGTCATGGGTTCCTCCGTGCGGTTTCTTTCCAGACTGACGGAGGAAGGCCCGGAGAAATTCAGCCGGTCAGCGCCCCGCCGGCGCAGCCTCCCGCGGGAGCTGGTCGATCTTGCCCGCCAGGATGAAGTCGTTCTCCGAGAGCCCGCCGATGGAGTGGGTCCAGGTGGTCACGTCGAGGACGTTCCAGTCGTGCAGGCTGAAGTCGGGGTGGTGGCCCTCCACCTCGGCCAGCGCGGCGAGCGCATTCACGAAGCGCATCGCGCCGGCGAAGTCCTTGAAGCGGAAGTGCCGGTGCAGCCGGTCACCGGCCAGCTCCCAGCCGTCCAGCGTCCCGAGCAGCTCCTCGGCGCGGGCGCGCTCCATCGGCGGCACGCCGCCCGCGCAAGGGGCGCACTTCTTCTTCGTCCAGTCCATGCCGCTTCGCTAACGCAGGCCCGGCGCGCGCGCTAGGATGCCCCGATGGACCGCCTCTTCCTGGCGCTCGGCGCGCTCTCCGCCCTGGTCTCGGTCGCCGCCGGCGCGTTCGGCGCCCACGCGCTGCGCAGCCGGCTCGCGCCCGACCTGCTCGTCATCTTCGAGACGGGCGCCCGCTACCAGATGTACCACGCGCTCGGGCTGTTCGTGGCGGCCTGGGCCACCCAGCGCTGGCCGGGCGGAGCGGCCGCGGGCGCCGGCTGGCTCTTCGTCGCGGGCACCGTGCTCTTCTCGGGGAGCCTCTACGTCCTCGCGCTCACCGACGTCCGCGCGTTCGGCGCGGTGACGCCGCTCGGCGGGCTCGCCTTCCTCGTCGGCTGGGCGCTCCTCGCCTACGCCGCGGTGCGCGGGACGTAGATGGCGGCGTCGGCCGCGGAGCGCTTCCCTCCGCAGATCAAGTACCTGGCGTGGAACGAGGGCTGCGAGCGCTTCTCGTACTACGGGATGACGTCCGTGCTCACCATCTACATGGTGCAGCGGCTCTTCCTGTCCGAGAGCGACGCGACCTCGCGCTACCACCTCTTCGTCTTCGCGGTCTACCTGACCCCGCTCGCCGGCGCCTGGCTCGCCGACCGCTTCCTCGGGCGCTTCCGCGTCGTCCTCTGGCTCTCGCTCGGCTACGTGCTCGGCCACGCCGTCCTCGCGGCCTTCGAGAGCCGCGAGGGCCTCTACGTCGGGCTCGCGCTCATCGCCGTCGGGGCAGGCGGCATCAAGCCGTGCGCGGCCGCCTTCGTGGGCGACCAGTTCACCGCTCGCGACCGGCACCTGCTGCAGAAGGTGTACGACCTCTACTACTGGATGATCAACCTCGGATCGACGGTGGGTACGCTGCTCATCCCGTACCTCCTCGACTCGCGCGGGCCGCGCGTCGCCTTCGCCATCCCGGGCGTGCTCATGGCGGGCGCGCTCGTCATCTTCTGGCTCGGCCGGCGCCGCTACGTCGTGTTGCCGCCCACCGGCCCGAACCCACACGGCTTCTTTCGCGTGGTGTCGTACGCGGTCTCGCGGCTCGGCACCGGCCGGCACGGGCAGCCGTGGCTCGACGTGGCGCGCGAGCGCTTCCCGGACGACGCGGTGGAGGGTGCGCGCGCCGTCTTCCGCATCGTGGCGGTCTTCGCGCCCATCGCCGGCTTCTGGGCCCTCTTCTTCCAGTACGGCTCGTCGTGGGTGCTGCAGGCGGAGAAGATGGACCGGCGCCTGTTCGGCATCGAGGTGCTCTCCTCGCAGGTACCGACGCTCGATCCAGTCCTCGTACTGGCGCTCATCCCGCTCTTCGCGGGCGTCGTCTACCCGAGCCTGGCCCGGCGCGGGCTGCGGGTGACCGCGCTCGGCAAGATGACCTGCGGGATGTACGTGACCGTGCTCTCGTTCCTGTGCGCGGGCGCCATCCAGCTCGCCCTCGATGGCGGCGGACGGCCCAGCATCGCGTGGCAGGTCTGGCAGTACCTGTTCCTCGCCACCGGCGAGGTGCTGGTTTCGGTGACCGCGCTCGAGTTCGCCTACACGCAGGCGCCCGCCTCGATGAAGAGCGCCATCATGAGCCTGTGGTACGTCACCATCGCGGCGGGCTCGCTCCTCACCGCCTGGGTGGCGAGCCTCAACCGCTTCCACGGCGCCGCACACTACTTCTTCTTCGCCGCGCTCATGCTCGCCTCCGCGCTCCTCTTCCAGTCGGTGGCGCGGCGGTACCGGCCGGGGGAGGCTGCGGTCCGTTCATCGCCTCCTCCGCCGGTCTCCAGCTCCCCCTCTCCCCCGACGGGGGAGAGGGCAGGGTGAGGGGGTCCTGATCCCATGACGACCGCCGCCGAACGCTATCCACCCCAGGTCAAGTTCATCGTCGGCAACGAGGGCTGCGAGCGCTTCTCGTTCTACGGGATGCGCTCCATCCTCACCGTCTACATGGCGCAGTGGCTCACCTTGCCCGAGCACGAGGCCGAGGCGAACTACCACCTGTTCATCATGGCCTGCTACCTGACGCCGCTCGTCGGCGGCTGGCTCGCCGACCGGCTGTGGGGCCGCTACCGCATCATCCTGTGGCTCTCGCTCGGCTACGTGTTCGGCCACGCCACCATCGCCGCGTTCGAGACGCGCTGGGGGCTCTTCGCGGGCCTCGCGCTCATCGCGCTCGGCTCGGGTGGCATCAAGCCGTGCGTGTCGGCGTTCGTGGGCGACCAGTTCCAGCCCACCCAGAAGAAGCTCCTGGAGCGCGTGTACGGCCTCTTCTACTGGATGATCAACCTGGGCTCGTTCACGAGCACCCTGCTCATCCCGGTCCTGCTCGCCGCCTGGGGGCCGCGCGTCGCCTTCGCCGTCCCGGGCGCGCTGATGGCGGTCGCGCTGATCGTCTTCCTGCTCGGCCGGTCACGCTACGTGACGGTGCCGCCCACCGGCCCCAACCCGCACGCCTTCACGCGGGTGGTGGCGAGCGCGCTCCGGCGGCGCGTCCGCGCGGGCGGCGGCCACTGGCTCGACGCGGCCCGGGCCGATCACCCCGCCGAGGCAGTGGACGGCGCGCGCGCCGTGTTCGGCATCATGGGCGTCTTCGCAGCGGTGACCGCGTTCTGGGCGCTCTTCGACCAGCACGGCTCGTCGTGGGTCCTGCAGGCGCGGCGGATGGACCTCGTGGTCGCCGGGCGCAGCATGCAGGCCTCGCAGCTCGCGGCCTTGAACCCGGTCATGGTGCTCGCGCTCATCCCGCTCTTCCAGAGGGTGATCTTCCCGGCCCTGGAGAGGTGGGGGGTGGCGGTCTCGCCGCTCCGCAAGATGACGGTGGGCATGTTCCTCACCGTGTTCTCCTTCGGGGCGGCGGCCGTGCTCGAGCACGTCATGGCCGGAGGGGCGCGTCCGAGCGCGCTCTGGCAGATCCCCCAGTACGTCTTCCTCACCGCGGGTGAGGTGCTGGTTTCGGTGACCGGCCTCGAGTTCAGCTACACGCAGGCGCCGCGCTCGATGAAGAGCACCATCATGAGCATCTGGTTCCTGACGGTGGCGCTCGGCAACATGCTCACCGCCGGCGTGTCGGCCCTGAACCATTTCCAGGGCGCCGCCTACTTCTGGTTCTTCACCGCCCTCATGCTCGCCGGCGCCCTCGGCTTCGCCGCCGTGGCGAGGAAGTACCGGCCGGTCCCGCCGAGCGTGTCGGTCGTGGCGGGGTAAGCGCGGTAAAGATCCGCCTCGCCCCGCGAAGCGGAGGCTGATGATTCATGACATCTTTCCTCCACTCGCAGTGTTGATGCCGAGCCGCGGGCGGCCGCGTGAGGGCAGCCGTACTTGGAGCGCCCAGACTTGGTCGAGCGCCTGGTGGAGGCAGCCGTGGGTTGGCTCAGGGGCTACCCGGGCTTCCCGGCGCTCCCTCTTCACGAGAGGCGGACCGTGACCTCGAGGTGAACTGGTCCATCCACGCTTCTCCGAACACCTGCCGCGCGGCGTGCTGATTGTGGAAGTCGCACAGCACCCGAAGGTTGCTCACCGTGGAGGTCCCACCCCGCGCGATCGGAACGATGTGGTCGAGCTCGAGGCGCGTCGTGGACCCGCAGACGCCTCCCGACGCCAGCGGCCACCGGCAGCACCCACCATCGCGGGTCCAGACCGCCCGCTTCACCTCGGCCGGGATGTGCCGCGGGTTGGCGGAGGGTCGCGCCGGAGACGGCCGGGGCTTCTTCACCAGCCCCTTCTTCTTGTCGTTCGCCGCGAGGAGGAGGTCGAGGGCGGCTTCCAGCACCGCCTCGGTGCTCGCCTCAGGATGGCTGTGCGAGAGCGCGTCGCGAGCTGCTGCCAGCTTGGCGAGAAAGCGCTTGGACACGGTGAAGTGGTACCGACGAAGGTCGCCGGTGAGCGGTTCGACCTCATCGGGCCTGGCAGCCGAGAGAGGCGCAGGCGGCGGTGGGCGCGATGGGCTGGCCGGGGCCTCACCGCGCAGTTCATCCGGTTGAACTACGGCACTCGGCATCGCGAGGCTGGTCGCCATCTCCAGCCGGGTCACAGCCTTGACCGGTGCCGCCAGCGGCAGGGCCGTGACGACGTCCCGATGCGGCGCAGCCTCCGCCGGCCGCAGCTCCGCGGCGACCGCCTTGGCCTCCCGCTTCGAAGCGTGGAAGAAGCGGGCCACCACCTCGCCCCTGTTCTCGGGGGTGATGACCTTCGCGAGCTCCACCACGCTCGTCATGCAGAGCTTGCCCTCCCGGAGCGGCTCGACGACCTCCGGGTAGCGTTGGATGAGCTCGGCGGCGGTCTTCCGGTAGAAGGCGGCGCCCTTCGAGAGCCCCAGCTCCCGGTGCAGGAAGTAAAAGAGGCTCGTGTGGCCGAGCTCGACCCAGCGCCGCTCCCGGTCGAAGTCGGCGAGGGCGACGAGGAAGTCGGCCAGCGCGCCGTGCTCCCGGCGGAGAAGCTGGGCGAGGCGATTCGTGAGATCTCGCGTGTCGTTCATGACGTTGAGTGTCGCACGCGTCTTTGAGCCCTCGCCAAACGCACGCAGCCGCTCACCGGAGCGAGATCGAGCGACGGGGCTCGAACGGGCTCGCCGCGCCTTCGTGCCCGCCTGCTGGCCGCTGGCGCTGCGGGAGAGGGCTTCTAGCGTGTGTCGCACTCTCGCAGCGTGATTTGCGCAGGAGGGCGTCAAGAGCAAACTCGGAACAAAGTCACTCCCAGTTGGGGAGGTAGTAACTGGGAGCGGAAGTGGCGTCACTTGTAGGCCGATCTTGCAGAAGCCGCCTCGAGGAGGTCGGCACCGCCACGCGAGCGGCGTTCGCCCGACCAGGGCGATCTGCTGAGGAGCAACGCCCACCGTAGGCCGGCCTCGCTTCACTGCCTGACGCCGCCCGCCGTCTGCACCGCACGGCGAGCGGGGAGGGATGTGGTGGATGATGAGCGAAGCGGGGGGAGGGTCGGGGAGAGGGGCGATCGCTCATCTCAGCCGCGCGCGTTCCCACCCCACTGGCCGTCGGTCATGGATCAGCACCTCAGGATCGAGGTTAGCCCCGTTCGGCCAGACGACGCTGCCCAGCTCCGACTCCACCCGCACGCTCGCGAAGAGCGCCGGATCATTGCGCAGCGGCTCGAAGACGGGTCCGCGGAGATAGCGGTCCAGGTCGACGACTCGCGTCCCACCGTCGGTGAGCCCAAGCTCCACCGTGAACCCTCCGAGCAGCCGGACGGAGCGGTTGCGGACCATGAGGCACTCCTAGTCCAGTGGCGTGATGGGCACCAGCGGCAGCCCGGTCGCCGCCGCGGTCCAGTCCGAGAGCAGCTCGGCCTGACGCAGGTTCGTCCATTCCAGCACGAGCGCCAATGCGCGCCGGGGCAGCCACCCGCTGAGCACGCGCAGCGCCTGGATGTCGATGAGCGCTTCGTGGTCACCGTACCTTGCGTGAAGCTGAGGTGGTGCGTGGTCCTGGTAGTACATGGCGATCACGATGCCGTAGAAGGCGCTGACGCGCGGCATGAAGAGTCCCTTCCGTCCGCCGCGTGGACCGTCCGGCCGAGGCGCGGGCCGAATACGGGAGGAGCGGCGGCTCGGAGGCGGCGCTGTGCACGGCCGGTGCCGATGCGATGAGCAGGTTACGGGCTGGGGCGGGGGTTCTCGGGATCGGCCTTCGGGCACAGCTTGATGGGGTGACCTCGACC
>WNGR01002317.1_pt1 | contig 20979 bp, 21 predicted proteins | sample 5407581 | NCBI WGS metagenome assembly WNGR01 (sample SAMN13153383, study PRJNA577476) | soil metagenome | isolation source: 80 cm soil or saprolite under Garry oak tree replicate 2 | place: USA:California | collected 2016-06-15
GGCCGATGGCTGGTCCGCGACGGCCTGGTTCTCACCGCGATCACCCTGCCCTTGGCCTAGTGGCCGGGTTCGACAATCTCCAACTCCAACGTTGGAGTTGGCAATGCAAAACCCAACCGCAACGTTGGGGTTGGGTTTCGCATCCCCAACTCCAACGTTGCGGTTGGAGTAGTGGCCTAGTCAGCTGAATCGATTCACTGGTGAACGGGCATTGACGGGACGTAGCGGTAAGCGCTTTCATGTGGTCGCCTGACCATGTAATCACCGCCACAGGGCTGATCAAGGCCCACCGTGTCGGTTACTCAGCGTGTCCGCGGCACGACTGGCCGGCCCCTCTCCCCACCGTCGAGGAGGAAATCCGCCCATGACCGCCTCACAATCCGGCGCGCCCACGGCGCGCAGACAACGCCTGCGCAGGCTGCGCACACCCTTGGTCGGCTTATCCGCGCTGATGCTCATTCCCGCGCTGTTCGCCGTCGCGCACGCCAACGCGGCCACCACCACTCCCATGGCGGTCACACCGTCCGCCGTGCCGGCCCCGCCCGCCGGCTTCAACACCGTGTTCGCCGACGACTTCACCGGTGCCGCCAACACCGGGCTCAACACCTCGAACTGGCTCTACGACCTGGGCACCAGCTACCCCGGCGGCGCAGGGAACTGGGGCACCGGCGAGGTCGAGTCGGAGACCAACAGCACCCAGAACGTCTTCCAGGACGGCGCAGGCCACCTGGTGATCCGGCCCATTCGCGACGCGGGCGGCGCGTGGACGTCCGGCCGCGTGGAGACCCAGAACACCAGCTTCGCGGCTCCGGCCGGCGGCCAGATGGAGATCCAGGCGTCCATCCAGCAACCCAACCCGGGCACCGGTTTGGGCTACTGGCCGGCGTTCTGGGCCATGGGCGCCGCGGCTCGCCCGGTCGGCGCCACCAACTGGCCCAGCATCGGTGAGCTGGACATCATGGAGGACGTCAACGGCCTGTCCGACCAGTCCAACACGTTCCACTGTGGCGTGGACCCCGGCGGTCCCTGCAACGAGACCACCGGCATCAGCAGCGGGCTGTTCGGCTGTGGCGGCTGCCAGACCGGGTTCCACACTTACGCCGTGATCGTGGACCGCCGCAACACCGCCGCCGAGCAACTGCGGTTCCTGCTCGACGGCACCGTGCGGTTCACCGTCAACGAGAACCAGGTGCCGGTCGGCACCTGGCAGGCCGCGGTGGACCACGGCTTCTTCGTGATCCTCGACCTGGCCATCGGCGGCGCGTTCCCCAACGCCATCTGCGGTTGCGGATCGCCCTCGGCCGCGACGTCGTCTGGCGCCGCGATGACCGTGGACTACGTCGCCGTCTACCAGACCGGTAGCGGCGGTGGCGGTACCACGACCACCAACCCGCCGCCCACGACCACCACCGGACCCCCGACCACCACGACCGGTGGCGGCGGTGGCGGTGGCTCCGCGTTCTCGCAGATCGCGGCGAGCAGCGCGTCGGCGTCGCACAACGCCACGACCGAAGCCACCCAGGACACCGGCGGCGGCCAGGACTACGCCCAACTGGCCAACGGTGCGTGGGCCCAGTACCCGAACATCAACTTCGGGACCAGCGGTGCCACGCAGTTCATGGCCAGGGTCGCGTCCGGCGCGGCAGGCGGGGTGAGCGGGCTGGTCAACGTGCACCTGGACAGCCTGACCGCTCCGTCGATCGGCAGTTTCGCGGTCGGCAACACCGGCGGCTGGCAGAGCTGGCGCACCATTCCGGCCAATATCAGCCGGGTGACCGGCACCCACACGGTGTTCCTGACCTTCGACAGCGGTCAGCCGGCACCGTACGTGTCACTGCACTGGTTCGATTTCGGTCCGTGATCGACTAGGTAACTCGATCGGGTACCCCGTGCCCCAGGGTGTCGCGGGGTACCCGATCGATCGCGTAGCGTCACGCAACCGTGAGAGCGACACCGATTATCACCACCATGACGGTCCTGGTGTCCGCGCTGGTCGTCGTGGCGCTTCTGCCCGGGGCAGCGGCCGCCGGGCCGACCGGGCCCACCGGCCGCGCGGCATTGGCCGCGGTCAACGCCCTGCCGCCGACCCCGAACACGGCATGGGGCCTCGACCCGGCGACCGGCCAACTGCGGCTGACCGTGTCCGACGCGGCACCGGCGACCGGTGCGGCCCGGCTGCTGGCGGTGGCGAGCCGGTTCGGTGCCCACGTCAGGCGGACCCGACTGCCACTGACCGAGCAGGACCTGCTGACGCCCCCCGCCGGTGTGTTGCTCGGCGGCGACTCGATCAACGACGCCAAGATCATCTGCTCCGCCGGCTTCAACGTGCAGCAGGGCGGCGTGCGCTACCTGCTCACCGCGGGCCACTGCACCCAGGGACTGCCTGCCTGGACTGGTGTCGGCCCGTCGGTCGTCTCGGCGTTCCCCGGCACCGACTACGGCGTGATCCGGGACGACCAGGCGATCGCAGCCGGCGCCGTGGACCGCTGGGACGGCACGACACAGCCGATCACCACCACGGCCACGGCCGCGGTCGGCGAGGCGGTCTGTGCGAGCGGCCAGACCACCCACGTCACGTGCGGCCACGTCACCGCCGTCGACCTGACCGTGGACTACGGCGACGGCAACGTGGTGCGCGGCCTGATCGAGACCGACGTGCACACCGACCACGGCGACAGCGGCGGTTCGCTGTTCGACGGTCCGATCGGGCTGGGCATGGTGTCCGGCGGTGACGGCACCACCGACTACTTCCAGCCGCTGCCGCCGGTGTTGGCCGCATACGGTCTCGAGTTGGCGCCCTAACAGTCGCGCAAGGCCGGACTCTGGTTGAGCAGCTGGCCACGCGGCGACACGAACTCCCGGTAAGTCACACCATCCACAGCGGACGGTCGGAACGCGCCGACCCGGTGACAGTTCTGGAATGCCAGCCGAACCCCGAAATGCCGTTCCAGGCCACCGCGGATGGCGTCCGATGCCAGCGCGCGCAGCAACTGCCCGCGCTCGGCCTCGCTGGGCGGCGGCACCGCGTGGTCGGCGAACTCGGCCGTGGACCCACGCAGGTCGTCGGCGACCGAGCTGATCACCTGCCACGCGTAGGGCAGCGAGGTACGGACGACGTCGACGAAGGCGGCGTCGTCGACCTCGCCGCGTTCGGCCCGTTCCAGCAGTGCGGTCGGCACGTCAAGCGACATGAGTGTTCTCCTGTTCCTGTTGTCAGTGCACGAAATCCGGGTCGACCTGCGCGGCGAGGTCCTGGCCGGTGCGTTCGTTGGCCCAGGCCGCCGCGTTGCGCAGGTGGAACTCGATGCCCTGCCGCCGGTAGCGGACCGGGTCGCGCACCACACCGTCCACAGCGGACCGCATGGTGTCCAGAGCGATCCGGTTGGCCGCTTCCAGCAACTCGATCGGCCGGTGCGCGCCACGTTCGGCGGCCCGTACGTGGGTGGACCTGTCCAGACAGGTCAGCAGGTCCTCGCCCACCTGCGCGCGCAGGAAGTCCAGGTCGTCGGCGTCCGCGACCTTGTTGCCGACAACGGCCAGCCGTACGCCGAAGTCCCTTGCGTAGCCGGTGTACTGCCGATAGACGCCAACGGCCCGCACGGTCGGTTCACACACCAGGAACGTCAAGTCGAACCGGGTGAACAACCCGGAAGCGAACGCGTCCGCGCCGGCCGTCATGTCGACGACGACGTACTCGTCCGGCCCGTCGACCAGGTGGTTGAGCAGCAGTTCCACCGCCCCGACCTTGCCGTGATAACAGGCGACGCCCAGTTCCCGCTCGGCAAACCGCCCGGTCACCGCGAGCCGAACCCCGCCGACGGTCCGCACGCACGCGTCGTAGACCGGGTTGCGCTCGACCACCCGCAGCAGCCGGGAACCCGCGCCCGGCGGGGTGGTCTTGATCATCGCATCGGCGCTCGGGATACGGGGGTTGTCGCCGCGCAGGTAGTCCTTGATCAGCGGCAGGTGGTCGCCCAGGGTGGGCAGGCCGTCCGCGAGGGTTTCGTCCGCGCCGAGCGCGGCGGCGAGGTGCTGGTTGATGTCGGCGTCGAGGGCCAGCACCGGCCGGCCGGCGGCCGCGAGGTGGCTGGCGAACAGGGACGCGAGCGTGGTCTTGCCGCTCCCGCCCTTGCCGACGAACGCGATCTTCACTCCGAACTCCGTTGCCTCGATGAGCTGTTCCATACTAGTGATATCGGTTTTCATTTTCAACCGCAACCGACAGTCAAGTGTTCACCGGAACGAGGACACGCGAACCCGACCCAGCCCGAGTCGATCGTGCGGGTGGGAGGCCACCCGCACGGCGGGAATGAGAGCGGCGCAAGGAGTGTTGATCGTGGACATGTCAGACGAAGCCGCAGAGTTCAGCCCCATGGGGTGGGTGCAGGACCAAACGAGGAAGATCCTGGAGACCGGGACCACCGAAGGCATCGAGATCCTCGGGTCGCCGGTCGTGCTGCTGACACTGCGCGGCGCGAAGACCGGCAAGCTGCGCTACACCCCCTTGATGCGGGTGGAGGACGACGGCAGATACGCGGTCGTGGCGTCCAAGGGCGGCGCCCCCGAGCACCCCACCTGGTACTACAACATCAAGGCGCACCCCGAGGTGCCGCTGCAGGACGGGACCGTGACGAAGGACTACGTCGCACGCGAGGTCGAGGGCGCTGAGCGGGCCGAGTGGTGGGAGCGGGCCGTCGCGGCCTACCCGTCCTACGCCGAGTACCAGGAGAAGACCGACAGGCGGATCCCGGTGTTCGTGCTCGACCCGAAATGACGAGGCCCGCGGCGCCGGTGCGACCGGCCCCAGCTTGGAGCCCGGTCAGTGGCCGATCGGGGTCGCGACCATGACGCGGTTGTCGGCGTAGGTCTGGGTGCCGCTGAGCCACTCGCCGCCGCACGTGGCCAGGACGATTCGGGCCGGACCCGTTGACGCGAACAGTGTCGGGGCCTGCGGCGGCAACTGGTCCTTGTTCAGGGTCAGCACCTGTGTCACCTGATAGCGCCACTCGACACCGGAGTTGTCGCGCAGTGTGACGATGTCGCCCGGCTTGTCCTGCCAGAGTTCGGCGAACGGTCCGGTCTTGCCGGCCCAGTTCACGTGCCCGGCGAACACGGTCGCGCCGGCGGCCGCCGACAGGCCGGTGCCCCACCAGGCCGCCTGGTTCACGCCGGACGGAATCGGCAGCGAGCCGTCCGCGCTGACCTGCCCGTGCACGAGATACGCCGTGCCACCCTTCGGCAGCCGGATCGTGTTGGGCAACTGCGCGCCCTGCGCCGGCCGGACCGCGTTCTGTGCCGGGGGCGCGGGAGTGGTCGTCGTCGGACCGGGTGTTGGGGACGACGTGGCTTGGGGATGCCGCACGGCCGGCGCGGCGGCCTGGTGTGCCGCGATCGTGTTCGGGCCGGGCTGCGGTAGCGGGATCCCGGACACCTCGTTGGCCTGCGTTGCCTGGGTCGCGCCGGTGATCAGCAGCGCCACGCCGACCAGTGCGGTGGCCGCGGTGCCGGCGACCGCCAGCGGCCGGGCACGCGATGGCGCCGGTGGGGCTGGTGTCGCGTACGGCACGAAACCGCCGGGGAAAGCCGAATCCGCGGTCAGGTCGAAACCGCCGCCGTAGCCCGCGTCATCGAACAGCCGGCCGTAGCTTGCCGTGTCGAACGCGGGGTTGACGTCGGACGCGCGGTGCCGCACGGTTCACCCCCGCCGACGTGCCCGGCGTGCGAGCACCGTGCCCGCCGCGGCGCCGAGGACCAGCAGGCCACCGAAGCCGATCAGTGCGCCCGGTGTTGGCCGGTTGGTCACCAGTGCCGCCGCGGTGATCGTCGGTGGTGGACCGCCCGCGTTGACGTGGATCGGGATCTTGTTCGCCACGTCGGTCATCGCGAGTTGGAGTGTCAGGCCGGGATTCACCGTGCCGCAGACCGTTGGTGGCGCGTTCGCGTTGAACGACTGGTCGAAACCGGGCGGTGGGGTGACCTCGATCATGCAGACCGTCTGTGGCGTCTTGAGTCCGGTCACGGTCGCGGTGCCGTTCTGTGCGGTCACCACCACGAGTGGCTTGCCGTCGCTGCCTTTCAGCGGGGTGCCGTCCTGTTGGAGCGCGGCGGTGGACTTGTCGGCGCCGGTCAGTTCGATCGAGGCGCCGGCCAAAGGCGCCGCGGACTTCGAGTCGGTCTTGGTGATGGACACGTTGCCCGGCGGGGTCTGCGCGGGCGAGGTCGTCGTCGAGGTGATCGGTGTGACGCCGCCGGTGGTGACCACCTTCTGGGTGTTCGGATCGGCCGGCACCCGGACCACCGGCATCGCGGCCGGACTGTCCAGAGTGGCCACGAGCTTCGGGTTCGCGCCGGTCGGTTTCACGGCGACGGTGAGCGCACTGCCGTCGGCCGGTGTGTTGATCACCTGGCTCGCGGTGCCGTTGGGCAGCGTCGCGTCGGTCGCGGCGATGGTCACCGCCACGCCGGGCACGCCCTTACCGGCGGGGTTCAGGACGGTGATCGTCCAGTTCGTCGCGGTGCCGATCACCAGCGGCGACGGCGCGGACATCGCCGTTGTCCACGGCCCGTGGTTGGCTGCCGCGTCGGCCTGCAGCGTGGTCACCGCGGCCTTCGTACTGGGCAGCATCTCGTTGAGGTGCAACGGTGCGTCGAACGCGATGTTGTGGAAGTCGTTGCCGGGCGCGGTGGTGTGGGTTCCGTCCGGCGCCGCCGTCCACGAGTGCAGCAGGAACGACATGGCTGCGGCGACATCGTCCGATTGTGTGGTTCCGTTGCGCAGCAACAGGAACGAGATCTCCGCCGCGATCGTCGGGTCGACCGGCGTGCCCCACTTGGTCATCAGGTTCTGGCTCGTGGTGAACTGCTCATTGGCGTCCGGCGCCTTGAACGCGAAGTTGATGCACCAGGACTGCTGACCGTTGACGACATAGGAGCCGAGCCAGTCCAACGAGTCCGGATTGTGCAGATAGGGCTGCGCTGGGACGCTTTCGCCGTGCGCATGCTGGGGCGCCGCCGCTGCCGTACCGGGGCTGGCGATGCCGATCAGGCCGGCGAGCAGCAGTGTTCCGCTCGCACCGGCGATCACTTTCCGCAGGGCCATCAGGTGCGCTCCTCGCTGTGCCGATTCGCTGTGCCGAGTGCCGATGCGTGCCGATCAGCCGATCACTGTGTGCCGCCAGCCTTGTTAGGTCGGCCGAACCTGACAAGCCGCCGTGTGGTGGACCTATGACGGACCGTGATCACCCGGTTTGGTCGCCACGGGTAGCCGTTACTCGACCATCGGTGGCTGCCCCGTTCCCGGACGGCGGCAGGGTCATTACCACGAGTAACTGGACAGTCGACACGGTCGGGGCCAGTTGGTCGGAGCGGTCCACTGGCGCGGCGAGCTAGGCTTGCGGCGCCCTTGACAACGCCGGCCGCCGTGGAACCCTTCGGTGCCGCGACGCGTTCTCATGGGTGACGGGTACACGTCCAGGAGGATCAGGTGCGTACGACCAGCAACCCAGCGTTCCGCAACCTGCCGCGCAGCGGTTACGGCAACTACGCCGGCTTCCCGCAGGGCGGCCCTGCGCCGTACGGCGCTGCCCCGTACCAGCAGGCCGGCGCGACCGGACGGCCGATGACGATCGACGACGTCGTCATTCGGACCGCGGTCACGCTCGGGCTCGCCATCGTGACCGGCGCACTCACCGTCCTGTTCCAGGCCTGGGTGCTGGTGCTGCCGGCGTTCATCGTCGGCCTGGTGCTGTCGCTGATCATCATCTTCCGGCGCACGCCCAACCCGGCCCTCGTGCTCTCGTACGCGGGCGCGGAAGGCGTCGTGCTCGGCGCGATCACCGGGCTGTTCAACAGGATCTACCCCGGTATCGCGTTCCAGGCGATCCTCGGCACGTTCGGTGTGTTCATCGCCATGCTGATCGTCTACAAGACCGGTGTGGTCCGTGTCACGCCCCGGCTCACCAGGTGGGTCATCGGCGCCACCGTGGGCGCGGTCGTCGTCATGTTCGCCGACCTGATCCTGCACCTGTTCGGCGCCAACCTGGGCATCCGCAGCGGCAGCCCGCTCTCGATCGTGTTCAGCCTGCTGGTGATCGGCATCGCCGCGTTCAACCTGCTGCTGGACTTCGAGCAGGCCGACCAGATGATCCGCAACGGCCTGCCGGCCAGGTGGGCGTGGTTCGCCGCGTTCGGCCTGATGGTCACCCTGGTCTGGCTGTACCTGGAGATCCTGCGCCTGCTGTCCTACCTGCAGCGAAACTGACCCGACGGAAACCGCCGCTCACCGACGATGGGTGGATGTGAACAACCGGCCGGGTGTGCGCCACGACCCGGGTTTCGCGCTGCTGGAGCTCTACGACACGGCGCTGCCCGAGGTCTACGGCTACCTGCTGTCCCGCTGTGGACAGCGGGCACTCGCCGAGGATCTGACCGCGGAGACCTTTCTGGCCGCGGTCGACGCCTGCCAGCGGGCAACGGCTCCCGATGAGCTGTCGGTCGCCTGGCTGATCGGGGTCGCACGGCACAAACTGGCCGACCACTGGCGCAGGTCCGCGCGCGAGGAACGCGGCCTACGCGTGGTGGCCGGCGAACTGGTCGAGCTGACCGATCCCTGGGACGAGCGGCTGGACGTGCTCGCGGCCAGGGACGTGCTGGCGGCGCTGGGCCCGCACCATCGGGCCGCGCTGACCCTGCGCTACCTGGACGGCCTGCCGGTCGCCGAGGTGGCCGAGTGCCTCGATCGCACTATCCACGCCACGGAAGCCCTGCTGACCAGGGCGAAATCGGCATTCCGAAAGTCCTATGTGGAACATCACGGCACGCGAGGAACGGAGGCCGGCGATGACTGACCCGCTGGACGCCCTCCGCTCCGGCTACCGGCCGGTCGCCCCGGACGCGGCGTTCGCCGCACGCCTGCGGGCCCGGCTGGAACTCGCCGTGCTGAACCCGAGGGGAGCGAACATGACCAAACCGGTGACCATCGAACAGACCCGACCCCATGACGGCGACGTCGCCTACTCGTCGCTGTGGCTGCCCGACGTGGCTCGGGCGTCGGCCTTTTATGCCACGGTGCTCGGCTGGCGTGTCGAAACCGGATACCAGATCGCCGGTGTGACACCGCCGATGGGCATGCGAGGTGATGTCGCCGACAGCACCCTGTTCCTGTGCCATGCGGTCGACGACGTGTACGCCGCGGTCGCCCGGGTCCGTGCGGCAGGCGGTTTCGCGGACGACCCCACGCAGCAGTCCTATGGCGTGGTCGCCGACTGCGTCGACAATCAGGGCATGCGTTTCGCGCTGCTGGACGCGCCGTTGGCGTCACGTCGCCCATTGTCGAATGCGGGTGCCGGTGAGTTGCTGTACCTGACCGTTGGTGTGCCGGATTCTGCGCTGTACCGCGATTTCTATGGCGCGGTGTTCGGGTGGACGTTCACTCCCGGCCGGGTCGACGACGGCTGGAGTGTGACGGGGGTCCGGCCGATGACCGGCATGCGTGGTGGCGCGCCACATCCGGAAATCGTGCCGATGTACGGCGTGGCGGATATCGCGGTCGCCGTCGCGACGGTACGCGCGGCCGGCGGCACCGCGACCGAACCCGAGGAAATGCCGTACGGCACCACATCGGACTGTGTTGATGATCAGGGCATCCCGTTCTACCTGGGCCAGGTCTGATCTCTCGCCAGCACAATAAAATCCTCAGCGCAATAATCGGCGAACGCTCAGTTCAAGGCGGTTCGCCACATCCGTGGCGGAGGCGCGACGGGTAACCCAGGCAACGAGGTTCGCCATCCACACGTCGGCAACGATGTGCAGGACGGCGATGTCCTCGTCGCCGGGGTTCTCGTCGCGCGTGGCTTTGCGGAACATGCGTTCCATCAGATCGCCGACCATTTGCAGCTCGGCGGCGGCCGACGTGTCGGCGAACATGAACGCCCTGGTCATTGCCTCGGTCAGGTTCGGGTCGCGTTGCAGTGACCTGGTTGTCCGACTCAGTACGAACAGCAACCGTTCGGCCGGGGTGTCGCCGGGGACGGTGAGCCGATCCATCTTCTCCAGCGCCTGCTCGAATTCGCGGGCCAGACCGGACACCAGCAGGTGGATCTTGGACGGGAAATAGCGGTAGAGCGTGCCCAGCGCCACGTCCGCCCGTTCGGCCACGGTGCGCATCTGCACCGCGTCGTAGCCGCCTTTCGACGCCAGTGCGATCGTCGCGTCGATGATTCGCTTGCGGCGCTCGCGCTGGGCGGCCGAGCCCAGCTCGTCGTTGGTCAGCGCGCTGAGCGGCTTCGGCGTCGCGGTCATCTCGGCATCCCCAGAATGCTGGTACGTTCGTGGGACAGCGTTAGGCCGTCCGAGGCAGCAGCTTAGTCCCATTGTCGTGATCGGAAGTCAGGATGCCGCCCGACACGAAGATCGCGGACCTGGTCTGCCCGACCAGGTCCGCGCGCACCCGAGAGAATTAGGACAGGCGCTCCAGGACCATGGCCATGCCCTGACCGCCACCGACGCACATCGTTTCCAGGCCGAACTGCTTGTCGTGGAACTGCAGCGAATTGATCAGCGTCGTCGCGATCCGCGCGCCGGTCATGCCGAACGGATGGCCGACCGCGATCGCGCCACCGTTGACGTTCAACCGATCGATGTCGATCCCGAGGTCCTGATAGGACGGAATCACCTGAGCGGCGAATGCCTCGTTGATCTCCACCAGGTCGATGTCACCGATGCTCATCCCGGCATGCGCCAACGCCTTGCGCGACGCCTCGACCGGCCCGAGCCCCATGATCTCGGGCGACAGCCCGGACACCCCGGTGGCGACGATCCGGGCCAACGGCGTGATGCCCAGCTCGGCCGCCTTCGTGTCGGACATGATGACCAGCGCGGCGGCACCGTCATTCAGGGGACAGCAGTTGCCGGCCGTGACCCGGCCGTCCGGCCGGAACACCGGCTTCAGGGTCGCGGTCTTCTCCAGCGTGACGCCCGGCCGCGGGCCGTCGTCGGCGTCCACGACGGTGCCGTCGGGAAGCGTGATCGGAGTGATCTCCCTGGCCCAGAAACCGGCGGCGATGGCCTTCTCGGCCAGGTTCTGCGACCGCACGCCGAACTCGTCCATCTCCTCGCGGGAGATGTTCTTCGCCCTGGCCAGGTTCTCCGCGGTCTGGCCCATCGCGATGTAGACGTCCGGGATCCGGTCGTCGAGGCGCGGGTCGTGCCACTCGTCGGCGCCGTGTTCGGCGGTGCTCTGGGTGTTGGCCTCCGCGTCGGCGAACAGCGCGTTGTGGGTGTCGGGCCACGAGTCCGCGCTGCCGTTGACGAACCGGGACACCGTCTCCACGCCCGCGCTGATGAACACGTCACCCTCACCGGCCCGGATCGCGTGCATCGCCATCCGGCTGGTCTGCAGGCTGGACGCGCAGTACCGGGTCACGGTGCAGCCGGGCAGGTCGTCGTGGCCCAGCAGCACGGCGACCACCCGGCCGATGTTGAAGCCCTGTTCGCCGCCGGGCAGGCCGCAGCCCATCATCAGGTCCACGATGTCCGCCGGGTCGAGCGAGGGCACCTTGGCCAGCGCCGCCCGTACCAGCTGCGCCGCCAGGTCGTCCGGCCGGATGCCGACCATGGAGCCCTTGTTGGCCCGGCCGATCGGGGACCTCGCCGCGGACACGATCACAGCCTCGGGCATGACGCCACTCCTTTGTGTCGGTTGGGGCTATCTCCGACACTAGTAGCGCCACGCGGAACCGCCAGTGTGATGTAGATCAGCCGGCCGCCAGGCTGGTCCGGCCCACCGCGGGCACCGACCGCCGCAGCGGGATCGGGGTGGACGCCACCGCCTCCGGTCGCGGCGTCCACACGCCGACCGCCACGCACAGCGGCGCCAGCAGGATCGAGACCGCCGCCTCGTAGCCGGCCGCGTTCGGGTGGAACCGGTCCGGGCTGAACAGGTCCTCGGGCCGGGCGAAGAACTCCGGCGACAGCAGTTCGGCCAGCGCCACGGGCGTGCAGTCGGCCCGCAGCACGGCCCGGCGCTGCGCCCTGGCCAGCATCAGGCTCCAGGTACCGACCAACCTGCGCAGCGGCTGCGGGATCGGCCGGATCGTGCCCAGGTCCGGACACGTACCCATGACCACGGCCGCGCCGGCCGCGCGCAACCGTGCCAACTGCACCCCGAGCAGCCGTGCCGACCCACGCATCGACACCCGCTCGGACACGTCGTTCGCGCCGATGATCACCAGCGCCACGTCGGGCGGGTCGGCCAGCGCCAGGTCCACCTGTCCGGACAGCTCCGGTGTGGTCGCCCCGCTGATGGCGTAGGTGGTCAACAGCACCGCACGCCCTGCCTCCTCGGCCACGGCCTTGGCCAGCAGCACCCCGGGCAGCTGGGACGCCAGGTCGACGCCGAGCCCGGCCGCTGACGAGTCACCGAGCACCGCGAAGCGCAGCGGCTCTGGCCCGATGATGCTGAGTACGTTCGTGGCCGGCGGCTGCGGGCCGCTGCCGTCGGGCAGGTAGACACCGTCCGCGTTCAACGGTGGACTCGCCGGCTCCCCGATCACGATCCTGGCCCGTTCGGACTGTGCCATCAGCAGCCCGTAGGCCGCGCTGGACAGGCCACCCACCGCTCCGGCCACCATCGCCGCGGTCCGGAAAACCCGAAACCCCGCCATCCGACCCACCTCCCCTTGGCACTGCAGCTGCCCAACCCATTCGGTGAAACCCGCCGACCCGCGCATCCCTTCCCGGTTCGCCTATTGTCATTCAGATCGTCCCCGGGCGGGCACGAGTTAGCAGTGGGGAAGAAGAAGGGGACACCGCGGTGGAGTACGCCGAACACATCTTCGATCTGGTGGGCAACACGCCGCTGGTGCGGCTGAACAAGGTCGCCGCCGGCCTCGCGCCGCTGGTACTGGCCAAGGTGGAGTACCTGAACCCGGGCGGCAGCGTGAAGGACCGGATCGCGCTGCGCATGGTCGAGGCGGCCGAGTCGTCCGGCGCGCTGCGGCCCGGCGGCACGATCGTCGAGCCGACATCGGGCAACACCGGAGTCGGTCTGGCCATGGTCGCGCAGCGCAAGGGCTACCAGTGTGTGTTCGTCTGTCCGGACAAGGTGTCCGAGGACAAGCGCAACGTGCTCAAGGCATACGGCGCCCGCGTCGTGGTGTGCCCGACCGCCGTGCCGCCGGAGCACCCCGAGTCCTACTACAGCGTGTCCGACCGGCTGGTCGCCGAGATCGACGGCTCATGGAAGCCCGACCAGTACGCCAACCCGGAGAACCCGGCCAGCCACTACCACGGCACCGGCCCGGAGCTGTGGAAGCAGACCGAGGGCCGGATCACCCACTTCGTGGCCGGCGTCGGTACCGGCGGCACCGTGACCGGCACCGGCCGTTACCTCAAGGAGGTCAGCGGCGGTCGGGTTCAGATCATCGGCGCCGACCCGGTCGGCTCCGTCTTCTCCGGTGGGTCCGGCCGGCCCTACCTGGTCGAGGGCGTCGGCGAGGACTTCTGGACGGACAACTTCGACCGGGACATCTGCGACGAGACCATCGCCGTGTCCGACGCCGACTCGTTCGACATGACACGGCGCCTGGCCCGCGAGGAGGCGCTGCTGGTCGGCGGCTCCTGTGGCATGGCGGCGGTCGCGGCGCTGAATCTTGCGCAGCGCCTCGGCCCGGACGACGTGGTCGTCGTGCTCCTGCCCGACGGCGGCCGTGGCTACCTGTCCAAGGTCTTCGACGACCGCTGGATGTCCGCCTACGGCTTCCTGCCGCCGGACTCGTCCGGCGCCACGGTCGGCGATGTGTTGCGCCGCAAGGACGGGACCATGCCGGCGCTGGTCCACACGCATCCCAACGAGACGGTCGGCGACGCGGTCGGCATCCTGCGCGAGTTCGGTGTGTCCCAGATGCCGGTGGTGAACGCGGAGCCGCCGGTGATGGCCGCCGAGGTGGCCGGCGCGGTGATCGAGCGGGACCTGCTCGACCTGCTGTTCACCGGCCAGGCCCAACTGTCGGATCGGGTCGAGCGGCACATGTCGCCACCGCTGCCGACGATCGGGGCAGGCGAGCCGGTGAGCGTCGCGATGAGCGCGCTGTCCTCGGCCGACGGCGCCCTGGTCCTGGTGGACGGCAAACCGGCCGGCGTGGTCACCCGACACGACGTGCTCGGCTTCCTCGCCGGGCGCTGATTCCCGCCCGAACGGTCCGGTGACCCACCACCTGCGTGGTGGTCAGCGTCCGTGAGGACGATGGACTAGCGTTGGTGACCATCCATATGCCGGTATCGCACCGACGCACCAGCCTAGGGAGTTGGAAACCCGATGAGTTCTCCACAGCCGCCCGAGTTTTCCCCTGGTCAGGGTGGCGGCCATAACCAGCAGGGCGACAATCCGGCCCTGGCCGACTCGGGTCCGACCCAGGCTGTGCAGCCGGGGCAGGGCAACACCCCGGAAGCCACCCAGGTGGTGCGTCCCGGACAGCAGCAGCCCGGCGGCTCGCCGAGCCCGTTCCCCGAGGCGACGCAGGTGGTCTCGCCGGGACAGCAAAATCCCAATTACGGCCAGTATGCTGCCGGCGTGCAACCACCCGCACCTGGCGCACCGCAGCAACCGGGCTGGTCCCCGGGCGCCCAACAGCAGCCGCCCCAGCCCGGTTACGGGCAGCAGCAACAGCCCGGTTACGGCCAGCAGCCCGGCTACGGGCAACAGCCCCAGCCCGGCTACCCGCAGCAGATGCCCGGTTACCCGCCCGCCGGCCCCGGCCAGCAGTCCGGTTACGGCCAGCCGGTGTACGGGCAGCAGCCCGGCTACGGCCAGCAGCCCGCCTACCCTGGCTACGCCCCCGGCGGTGCCGCGACGCCGATGGACACCAACAAGATCATCAGCTGGGTCGTGCTGGCGGTCGCCGCGGTGATGGCGCTGCTCGGGGCCATCCTGACGATCACGCTGTGGTCGGAGGCCAGCGGCGGGGCCGACCCGTGCGCCGGGCTGACCGGCGCGGAAGCGAGCGCGTGCGCCCAGGTCACGGGGAGCTTGGCGGTGCCGACCGCCGCGATCATCTACTTCATCCTGCTGATCGTCGGCGGCGTGGCCGGCGTTGCCGGCGCGGTGCTGGTCTTCATGAAGAAGGAGGTCGGGAAGCTCGCGATCATCGGTGGCGGCGCGCTGCTGCTGCTGTTCTCGATCATCTTCATGATCCAGTACACGTCGGTCGGCCGGATCGTGTACGACCTGATCGCCGGCATCGTGGTCGCCGGCATCGGCGCGCTCGCGTTCTTCCCGCAGACCAGGGCGTACCTCGGCCTGCCGGGCGGTCTCGCGGCCCCTGGCGGCTACGGCCAGGTCGGTGGTTTCGGCCAGCCCAACCCGTACGCGCAGCAACAGCCCTACGGCCAGCAGCCCTACGGCGCGCAGCCCGGCCAGTACCAGCAGCAGCCGGGCCAGTACCAGCAACCCGGCCAGTACCAACAGCCGCAGCCGGGCCAGTACCAGCAGCCCGGCAGCGGCGGCTTCCCGCAGCAGGGCCCGCCGTCCGGCGGTTTCCAACAGCAGCAGCCCGGCGGCTACGGCCAACCCCCGCAGCAGCAGCCACCACAGCAGTGGTGACCACTACGGCCCCCGCCTGCCGCGGGGGCCGTAGTCTTGTTGTATGACGGACAGTTCCAATACGGACAGTGCGGCCCCGGCCGGGGCTCCGGCGGTCGGCCGGCCAAGGACCGGTTTCGCCACCAGGGCGATCCACGCCGGCCAGGACCCGGATCCGGCCACCGGCTCGGTGATCGTGCCCATCCACGCGACCTCCACGTACGCCCAGGACGGTGTCGGCGGCCTGCGTTCGGGCTTCGAGTACTCGCGAACCGGCAACCCGACCCGTACCGCGCTGGAGGAGTGCCTTGCCGCGCTGGAGAACGGCCGGTTCGCCCGCGCGTTCGCCTCCGGTATGGCCGCCACCGACGTCTTCCTGCGTACCGTGTGCCGGCCGGGTGACCACGTCGTCATCCCGGACGACGCCTATGGCGGCACGTTCCGCTTGGTGGACAAGGTGTTGCGGCCCTGGGGCATCGAGCACACCCCGGTGGCACTGTCCGATGTGGATGCCGTCCGCGCGGCGTGCCGGCCCAACACCAGGGTGGTGTGGTGCGAGACGCCAACGAACCCGAAGCTCAACATCGCGGACATCGCCGCATTGGCGGGCGTCGCGCACGACGCCGGTGCCCGCCTCGTGGTGGACAACACGTTCGCGTCGCCCTACCTCCAGCAGCCGCTGGAACTGGGCGCGGACGTCGTGCTGCACTCGACCACCAAGTACGTCGGCGGCCACTCCGACATCGTCGGCGGCGCGCTGGTCACGTCGGAGGCCGAACTCGTCGAGCAGATCGCGTTCCTGCAGAACGCCGCGGGAGCGGTACCGGGCCCGTTCGACGCGTGGCTGACCCTGCGCGGCCTCAAGACGCTGGCGATCCGGATGGAGCAGCACAGCGACAACGCGGAACGGGTGGTCGAGTTCCTCACCAAGCACCCGAAGGTGACCCGGGTGTACTACCCGGGCCTTGCCGACCACCCCGGCCACGAGATCGCGGCCAAGCAGATGCGGCGCTTCGGGGGCATGGTGTCGTTCACCGTGGCCGGCGGCGAGGCGGCAGCGCTCGAGGTGTGCCGGCGGACCCGGCTGTTCACGCTGGCCGAGTCACTGGGCGGGGTGGAGTCGCTGATCGAGCACCCCGGCCGGATGACCCACGCCAGCGCCGCCGACTCCGTGCTGGAGGTGCCTGGCGACCTGGTCCGGCTGTCGGTCGGCATCGAGGACGCCGACGACCTGGTCGAGGACCTACGCCTCGCCCTGCACTGAACCTGAAGCCCGCTGGCAGGTCCTACGGACGGGACTGGCCGGCCGCACCCGCGGCCGGCCCGGTGTTCGTGGTGCTGTCCGGCAGGTCCGACTTGCTCACGCATCCGCCGACGAGTCTGGCGCTGACGCCCTGCCGCACGAAGTGGCCCGGATCCGGGCAGGCGGCCTGGCTGACGGTGAACACGGCGGCACCGCCGAGGGCGGCCGCGGCGACCACGGCGGCAAGCAGGGGGAGCATTCCAGCGGCGCGAGCCACGTGCGCCATGCGACCTCCCGAAACGAACACAACGACTGGTGAGATCCATCAGCCGGGCGGAGTGCTGCTACCTGACCGCGGATTCGCGGACGTGCCGCATCCACCCGGACACGGACCGCTCGTCACGAGGGTACCCTTCCCGGGCCGCACTCGTCGCCTGCCCGCGTCGAGGTGAATTCCCTACCCGCAACCTGAGTATCGGCTGTTGTCGTGCTGTGCGTTCGCCGCCCGGGCGTTCCTCAGAGGTTTCCGCGACGTTCCTGTTCGCGCTCGATCGCCTCGAACAGTGCCTTGAAGTTGCCCTTGCCGAACCCGAGCGAGCCGTGCCGTTCGATCAGCTCGTAGAACACCGTCGGCCGGTCGCCGATCGGCCGGGTGAAAATCTGCAGCAGGTAGCCGTCCTCGTCGCGGTCCACCAGGATGCCCCGCCGGGACAGTTCCTCGATGGGCACCCGGACGGTCCCGATCCGTTCGCGCAGCTCGGGATCCGTGTAGTAGGACGCGGGGGTCGCCAGGAACTCGACACCGGCCGCGGTCATCCGGTCGACCGTGCCCAGGATGTCGTTGGTGGCCAACGCGATGTGCTGCACACCGGCGCCGGCGTAGAACTCGAGGTATTCGTCTATTTGCGACTTGCGTTTGCTGATCGCGGGCTCGTTGAGCGGAAACTTGACCCGGTGGTTGCCGCAGGCGACAACCTTGCTCATCAGGGCGGAGTATTCGGTGGCGATGTCGTCGCCGACGAACTCGGCCATGTTCACGAAACCCATCACCCGGTGGTACCAGTCCACCCAGTGGTCCATCTTGCCCAGCTCGACATTGCCGACGCAGTGGTCGATCGCCTGGAACATGCGCCTCGGCTTGCCGTCCACCAACGGATGCTCGCCATCGCGTGCCTCGTAGCCCGGCAGGTAGGGCCCGGTGTAGTCCGTCCGGTCGATCAAGGTGTGGCGAGTCTCACCGTAGGTGGCGATCGCCGCCATGCGAACCGTGCCGTGCTCGTCGGACACGTCGTGCGGCTCGGCCAGCACGGTCGCCCCCTGCGCGCGGGCGTGCCGAACGCACCGGTCCACGTCGGTGACCTCGATCGAGAGGTCGACAACGCCGTCACCGTGCCGCCGATGGTGATCGGCCATGTCACTGTCCGGCCGGACAGCACCGTTGATCACGAACCGAGCCGACCCGGAGGCCAACACGAACGACTTGTGGTCACGATCGCCGGTCTCCGGCCCCGAGTAGGCCACGAGTCGCATGCCGAAGGCGTGCTGGTAGTACCAGGCGGTCTGCGTCGCGTTGCCGACCACGAACACCACCGCGTCCATCGCCCGCACCGGGAACGGATCCGAGCTCTCGTCGTAGTCGACCAACCCGACCAGCTGCCGAAGCTGGTCGAAGCTCACCTCGTCCATACCGGCCGGACCGCTCAACGTCTCGGTCACGGGATCCTCCTCGGTTGCGCGCTGTTCTGGCCAAGGATGAATCGGGCATGCAGAATGAGCAAGAGATGCGATGATCACTGCGCAGAATGCACAGTCAACATAACAACCGGCCCACCAAGATGGACAGCTTGCCCAGCCCGGAGGCAGGGACATGACCGAACCGGAACCAACCGACCCGCTGGACGAACTGGACGCGCGCCTACTGCTGTTGCTGACCGACGAGCCGAGGCTGAACGTCCTGGAATGCTCCCGCCGCCTCGGCGTCGCCAGGGGAACGGTGCAGGCCAGGCTGGACAAGCTGGTGGCCAGAGGCGTACTCGGCGGCTTCCCACCGGCCCTGGACCTGGCCGCGATGGGCTACGGCCTGACCGCGTTCGCCGTGGTCGAGATAGCCCAGGGCTTCCGGGCCGAGGTGTCCGAACGTCTGACCGCCATCCCCGAGGTCTGCGAGGTACACGCGACGACCGGTCAGGGCGACCTGCTGGTGCGGATGGTCGCCAGGTCGAACGCCGATTTGCAGCGGGTGATCGATGAGGTGGTGGACGTGGCCGGCGTGCACCACCTGGCGTCGTCCATCGCCCTGTCCACCCCGATCCCGATGCGCGTCCGCCCACTACTGGAACGCCTGATCCCGCAACAGCCCTGACCCGCCGCGCTCAACCCGGAGGCACTTCAGACCGGGATCGCGAACCCGCCGGTAGGCACTTCAGTTGGCGTCCTGAACCCCGCCGGTCAGTTGGCGTCCTGAAACCCCGCCGGCATTCTCAGCTGGGCCCAGGGTCTCAACCTCCGGTTGCCCACAAGTCTTCCGGCGCCCACAACTCATCCGGCGCAGAGCTCCGTCAGCGCGCAAATCCTGCTGCCGCCCAAAAATGACCGAACATTCCTCTGGGGCGCCCCCCAAGATCCAGTCTAGTCGATTTTGGGGGGCCTCCGGGCGGTTGGCGGGCCGCCTGTGGACAGCCAGATGAGCTGTGGACAACCGGAAACGGCCGACCGTCAGTCGTGGTAAGGCACGGCTTTGATCAGCGTCACCTTCATGGTGTTGCCGTTGGGCAGCACGTACTGCCGCTTCTCGCCATCTTTGGCGCCCAACAGCGCCTGGCCCAGCGGCGAACTGGGCGAGTACACCTCGAGCGACCCGTGTGCGCCTTCCTCGCGGGTCGCCAGGAGGAACTCCTCGGTCTCGTTGTCGCCGTCGTACCGGACGGTCAGCACCATGCCCGGGGCGGCTACCCCGTTCGTGGTGGGGGCCTCGCCGACCTTCGCGGCGCGCAGCAACTCCTGGAGTTGGCGGATCCGGGCTTCCTGCTTGCCCTGTTCCTCGCGTGCGGCCATGTAGCCGCCGTTCTCCTTCAGGTCGCCTTCCTCGCGGCGCGCATTGATTTCCGCCGCCATGACCGGGCGATTGGCGATCAGCTCGTCGAGTTCCTGCTTGAGCCGGTCGTAGGCCTCCTGGGTCAGCCAGGTCACCTGAGTGTCGCTCACGGTCATCAACTCCTCGTCTGAATCCAAGCCCGAGGCTTACGGGCTGGCTGTTCCGAACCGTGGGCCCGGAACGGCAAAAACACGGCCCCGCAGGAGCCGTGCCGCTTGCCGAGGATAGCACGTTCGGCGGTACCCAGCCGAAAGATTTTCGCTGACCAGCGGCGAAGTAACCGCAGATCACCCGCTTGGCGGCATCGATTTGGTCAGGTAGCTCGGGACCTGGTATGAGCAGCCGTAGAACTCGATCGTCGTCGCGCGTTTATCCGTTCGCAACGTTGTGGACAGCTGAATGGTGCTCCCACTTGGTGGGACGTAGACCTCGCCGCGGGCCGCCTCGCCGCCGTCCGCGGACAGTGCGTACATGATGCAGTCAGCGGCCTGGTCGGGATGGTTCCGGTCCACGGTGAACGTGGCCGTGACCGTGTGGTCGTCGACGACGTGATAACTCGTCATCTGGGGGTTGATCGGCTGGGTGCCGAGATTCTGGTACGCGACGTAGGCCACCACCAGGCCGGCCACGACGAACGCCGCGAGCAGCCCCCAGTACCACCGCCGCCGGCTGCGTGGCCGACGCGGTGTCCCGTACCGGCCGACCGGTAGCTCCCGGACTGTCACGTCGCTCCTTCTCCTGTGCGGATCAGGCACCCACTGGCCCCGGACTGTCGGACCGCCGGGAACAATGAAGCGGAACCTCTGCGTTGAAGTATTCCGGACACCGAGCCACCGGTACGCGGCCGCCCCCGCAACCGACCAGGAGGAACTCGTCGATCATGGCTGACAAGCTGCGTTTGATGTCTGTACACGCCCACCCCGACGACGAGTCGAGCAAGGGTGCCGCGACGCTGGCCCGGTATGTCGCCGAAGGCAACGACGTGATGGTGGTGAGCTGCACCGGAGGTGAGCGGGGCAGCATCCTCAATCCGGCGATGGACAAGCCGGGCGTGCTGGAGCGGAT
>WNGR01002322.1_pt1 | contig 20966 bp, 24 predicted proteins | sample 5407581 | NCBI WGS metagenome assembly WNGR01 (sample SAMN13153383, study PRJNA577476) | soil metagenome | isolation source: 80 cm soil or saprolite under Garry oak tree replicate 2 | place: USA:California | collected 2016-06-15
TCTCTTTGAGCGTCCGCGGAATTTTGCGGTCACTATCATGACTTGAAGATAATCTCTGGATGAGAGCGCCTTCCTCGGGGCTTTGCGGAGACAAATGCTTACCGGGCATTATCACCAGTCCCTAGGAGCAAAATGATTTCAGGATCTGCTCATGGCAAGGGAGGGTTTTTCAGACGTACATACTACGAAGTCGATCTCGGAAGCCCAATTCTTTTCCAGGAAGTTGAGAGTTAAATTCGTCAATTGTAAGGGCGAGTCGCATCCGCTAAAGCCGGCTTAATCAGTGCGAAGGCGGGCGGAACACCCGACACACCTGAATGGTGTTCCGTAGTACCCTGAGCGCTGTTTCTCCTTCCGAGGTTTGTTCCTGTGGCACGCGGAAGACTCTGAAGCACCGGCAATATAGTATGGATCAGGGTGCATATCCGTTATGTGAAGAAAGCGGCCATGGAGCTTGGACCGTAATGGCTGGACTAATCGCGACCCAAAAATGAGCTCAAAATACTGGACAAGGGAGGAATCATACTATTAAAAGGCTCTTGAATGGGGCGAGGAATAGCCTGAGCCAACCAGGACGAATAGGCGATGAGGACGGTCAATGAGAGCATGCTGAAAGTGGCATTCCAGGCTGTGCCATTTCCCGATGAGCGCCATTATGTACCAAACAAGTGGTTATAGGGTTATAGACCAGGTTAGATGCAGAGACCCCGGGAACCGTGACTTGGGTTAACAACGGAAATAACCGAAAATCGATTCGGGGCGATGTGGCGTGGCAGTGATGTGGCTTATCGAACAACGTGCGAAACCGACCAGGATCGCGACTTGACTCATATTTTTCATTATTCTTCGCTCACGTTCGTCACTTATTCGCACCCCCCCACTCCATCATAGACGCGCATCAAGTTTTTATGATAGTTATTAGCCGGTCGCCCCTATTGTAACTGTCAGCTTGCATCACTCACTCGCTTCGTCTTATCATAGCAACCTGCCGCCTATATATAAGTCCAACTCTCAGATCCCATCCCGTGTACCAATCCCAGCCCAACCCTTGACTTTGCCCTTCCCCAATGGACCGCTTCCTCGCCCCTCATTCTCCCGAAGCACAAGCACACTCCCTCGTTACGTCCGTTTAATCGACCTTAGTTGGTGCTACACATGTGGCTAATCTTGTCTTGAATTGCAGAGAAACTTCCTTATCGTGGGATATGGAACACCCATCCCTCAATGAAACCCTCATCGCCGGCTGCGCATCTTACCAAGCGCTGAGCCGCTATCTGACTGGTGCAGACCTGGTTTTCCACCCCCGTACCAGAAAAGAACTCGAAAACATCTTGTGAGTCACATCATACACTCTATGTGATAATCCCTATTCATCCGTACATTGAAGACGCCGCTATTCCTATGATGCCATTCATAACATCGTCGCGAGAGCACGGAGTTCACTCGCCCCTGGTGGCTATAGCCGAGTACGTCTTATACCTGCACATCTGTGGTAGGCAATGCCTCTAAACCCGTCCATCAGGTGTGCCACATCGCAGAGAGCTCTCTGCACAATGTCCTTGATTCGGATGATAATGTGGCCGTGCTGTTGTCGTTGCACACCTCCAGTGGAGACCACGCTGTCCCTGAGCGTTCGTCTCCCCGCCACATTAAGATATGATCGTAGAACGAATTGTCGCCATTGTCATGGCTATATTCCCCCTTCTTGTACCCGTACCGCCTCGTCTCGTGCCATCGCACTCACTATCATTTGCACCACCTGATCAAGTGTACCCTAGCTCATGCATGCGTGTAGATAGGGCCTTCGTGCCTCCCCATTGTGATATTCAGTAATGTTATTTTCCGTGTGTTGTACCCTTGGACCTACGTGATCTGAGATAAAAAGGAGAAATCCGCATTTACATGTCGCAGAATGTGGCGACGGCAAAGGCGTGGTCCTCGCATACATGGGAAAGTTATTGAAGGGCAGATACAGGGGCAGACAAAGCAACTAGGGGCATAATACAGAGTCGACGGTTTACTCTGATCAGAATGGTGGGGACGATGGGGGTAGATTTTTAGGGAACCGGCAACTGCACCTCCCAGTAGGAACCCGACCCTCGGTCCGCAATGCAGCACCCACCGCGAATCCGGGGCTGTTCCGGCGAAATCTTGCATGGCGGATATGCCATAAACCCCTTGGATTGTGAGTTATGGTGGGGGTTTGTACTGTATTGTGGGAATAAGAGTGGGGGATTGCATAAACCCCGCTGCCGCTCGGGCCCACTGTATTCCGCTCAACCGTGACCTTATCCCGGTTACATGTACCGTAGTGGTATAGATAGACATGCAGAATTGTTTTTTCTCAAGAAAGAAATGTTACTGTAGAGCTCAGGTCATCAGCTCGCACGTGCGTTTGGTCTTCAAATAAGTGAGCGCCTTTGCCCTTGTCCGTGCCGGGCCTGGAAGTGCCTGCTTGGGTAGCTAGGTAAACCTCCTTTCTTTTCACTCCTTTCTTTGTTCCTGAGGTGTGCCCTCTGTAAGGGCCAGTCGAATTGGCACATTCTACGCCATATATCACACTGGGTCGCTTGCTACGACTTTACTGCAGAGACTTAGTTTCCAAGAATCTCCGGAGAAGGTTCAGACGGAAGTGTGAAGTGGTGAAGGGAAGGCCAAGGAGCCGAAGCAAAGCATAATGATTAAAGAGGGAAAATTATGCAGTTTGTGGCAGCAATTTCTATAACGATGGTGAGAGCACGCTTTAAAATATGTGACAAAGTTATTAACAATGCCACCGGCTTTGCCGAAAGGTTGAGGACATAAGGCGGTAGTACAAGTCAAACCGAGATCACGGCAAGCGCTTTTGCTGCCGAGCCGAGCCGCCAGACATCTCGTAATGGAAACATCTGGTCGGTCCGGATACAGTAGTGGTTCTGCGCCTTTGCTTCCTTTGCTTCCCGCGGGCACGCCTTCACCCCACGTGTTGATGGGCCTACACAAATTTCTACCCTTAAAACTGTGAGGCCATCTGCAAGCCATACACTCTCCTCGTGTGTTCTGTCCACAGTCTTCAACCTGTGCACATTCCACATTCCACGGTTAGACACGACCACACACACTCGCCTCACGACAACAACGCTTTCTTCGATCTAACTCACTGTCCCTTCTTATTTCAAGATGCGCTCTTCATCTCGTCCAGCCCACAGACGTCCTTCTCACTCCCATCGCACACCATCTCATCCCCGTCGTCGTTTTACTTTTTTGAGGGCGCCGAGCGCAATGTTTTCAACTTTCAACATTATTCGTGCCTCTATTTATTGTACGTACATCTCGTCTTCCGAGTGCCGCGGGTGTTAACTGTCCACCATAGCCCTTGTGTTCTTATGGAGCATCATTTGCTTGGCTATTGCAGCACACTTTCAGAGCGTGCTCAGTGCTTCCGATCTCAGTGAGTTTTCCATGAATCCCCGGAGCCTGGCGAGGCGTATCTAACACATTGTGGCAGCTCGTTTTGTACCATTCGCAATATTTGTATCTTCGGCAACCCTTGCCATCATCCTTGTGCTGTGCGTGTAGCCTCTCACACAGCGTCTCGCTGAATATTGAAACACCGTGTTTAGATCCGCGTTTAGCGTGAGAAGCAACATGAATCCTGTGTCGACTAGAATTGAGCTTGGCTGTTTGGGCCTAATGGGCACGTTTTGGATTGGTGCGCCTTCTTAACATCCGACTATTTACCCAGCTTACACAGATTTAGCACTCGGCGCGTTTTTGGCATCTTCCGATTCGGAAACGGCGAGCGTGGAGTGCTTTGTCTCCGCAAGCAATTTGACACCTATCGATGATGGCTGTGAGTTCTTCGCTCCAGACTTCTCGGAACTCCGTGCTTAGACGTGCGTAGTTTCGACGGAAACCTACCAAGCGCAGTACCATGTTCTGGAAGCATTTTCATTGTTCAATGCCATTCTTAGTTCGTCTTCTTCAATATCCGCTCGAGTTCCAATTCGAGCTAACTTGATGTTTAATCACAGTTTGGGGATTCCTCTTGCTACTGTTCGGTCTTGCGCTCAAGCACCACACGAACGGCCACAAGGACATCTGGCTTTCACCAGTCACTACGTTCGACTGGTTCGGTCGCGGCTCCAAGAAAGCTGGCAAATTGCCAGCACCTGTGACAGCGCGTCGTTCTCGCTCCCAATCCAAGCCGTCGGCGGCTGCAGCGCCTAAACGCCAAGTCAGCGAGAAGCGCACGCGTATGCCACGTCCCTCCCAGGGCCGACAGCCCCAGACGGCCTACATTCCCGAACAGCGACCAGCTCGCACGCGCAGCACCGACCGCTATAGGCCTGATTATTACCGGCGTGATGTCTCGCCCAGGAGGTGAAGAAAAAAAAACAAATACGTATGATGAATTTTACGCGTAAAGTAACACAGCGTTGTACTACTGCACCCTATGTTGATTTGTAAATTTATCCACGAATTCACGGTTATGTTATATTTTTTGCCATGTGAAATCACGTGATCGTGATGTTGAAAAGTTGGAGTGATCAAGAAGAGAATCGTAAAACTGTTGGATGGCCGCTTCGTGTCTAACCGCAGGCGATGCTTTTAGCGGCGTGTTGGCAGCACCTCTTCCGTCTGCCATCTGCTGTTCTTCCCTTTCCTGCTTCCTCGTGATAACCTCTACTTGACACCCTCGAAATGACAGTCTTGTTCAGGAATTTACGGATCATCGGCTACGGTGAGCACACTACTCGACCGCTTCACGAGCTCAGGAGAGGTGAGCGCGTCGAACACGTTGGTTTTCAGTCTCCGTGCTTCTATTGTCCGGCGGCGTGCTTGGGATCGCAAGTTATCTTGCTAGCCAATTCCTGCCGCATATACGATGTCCGTTGCCCAGTGATCGCTCTTGCATGTGTTGAGTGGACTGACGGTTCCTTAGTTTCATTTACTACGTATTCCCTCGTAGCGCCCTCATTCACCATCGCCGTTCTTGTCGTATTGTAAGTGCCGAGGTAGCGAAGTCTCTCTTGCTTCACCTGCTAACCGCGCGTGCCGTCAGATTATTCGGATCACGACCTTGGATAGATGCCCTTTTCCTTCTCATCATAGATATATCATGGCTTGGCAAGTCGCTTTTACGAGTATGATCCTAATTGTGCTGATCCTCCAAAAGCTTTAGCAGCCTGGGCAAGGTTGGTATCTGGCTCCCCCGTCATAATACGGAAATCTGACTCAGGAACGTAGGGACATTAATGGCCCAGCGGACTGCTACGCACTTGCATCGTCTAGGACGCAGACGATCCACGGCACCAGTGTGTAGCATCTCCATCTTGTGATTTTCTTGAATGCTCAGAAGTGTTCTTCAGTTTCCTCAAAGTCATTTTGTTACATGTCGAAGATTTTGGAGGGCCTTTCGTGGTCCATTTTTGTTCTGCGTCTGTCATGTCCTTGTCGTTGCCTCATCTGCGCTGACAGGAGGCATAGTGATGTTTTTCCTGGTGCTTCTGATTACGTTGGCCAATAGGTCTCAGGTCCTGGGATGGCCGCACATTTGGCGCGAGGACATTATCGACATACCCTGGTTTGGACAGTATCCTGGGTACCCCGGGTTCTCCTCATATCCGCAATTTCTGGGTCCTCGACCTAGTGTGGTGTACTCTACACCTGTGTCTACACCTTACGTGGGACCTAGTCAGAACTTGGGGGATGAAGGTGTCATTCAACACCAGCCCGGGCACTCCATAATTATCTGGCCCGGTGTCAACGGGGACCCGCCTCGGATCGAACAAAGACCCGGCTTCGTTACGCCCAGCACATTGTGACGAGCCTCCTGACAGTCTCGCTCCAGGCACGTGGGTTTCCACTGTTATGAGCAGTCACTTGCCGTAGAACACGTTTCTTACGTCTAGAATGATCACGCCGTCATGCGCTAGTCGCGTGCCGCCTTATGTGTATATAGGAGCCTTCTTAGATAAAGTCTGCACTCAGCTAAGCGACCCTTGTATAAACAACCTCTTGCGCCCACCGTCCAGAGTAAAACACCCTTGTCCAAGTCCCTACATACGATGTCTCTGTTTACAGGTAATCTCCGCCGATCAGTAGGAGCTGGTGAGTCACTCGCTATCGGGGACTATCCCGAGCGAGCAAATGACTCGTCCTTCTGTTCCCGCTGTCAGGGTTGATATCTGTCTTCACGGGAACCCTCCTCATGTGGACGCTCCCTTCGAACCTGCGTACGTGAACCGCCGAGGCTGGATTCAGTGCCAGCACGACACGTGATCGATAATCTCCCCGAATTGCCACCTCAGATGCATTCGCATTAGCACAGACCTCGGTTGCGATTCTAGCAATTGGTTCCTTGATGATCTTGTAAGTTTATCACGCGCTCCTTTCGTCCGTTGTGACCGAGCCCTGATTTTGCCGACGTGCTGCTTTGCTAGCGTCGTCACTCACCATCGCCGGAACGGGCAAGTTCTCACACAAGATCAGGAAGAAATGATTCTGATCGGCGCCTTTGGTCTCTTTTGGTTTGGTAAGTCCAAGTCTTGTCTTGGCGTTCGGGTTTGGGGCTACCCGGGGGGGAAGGGAGGGAAACGCCATTTCCGAGGAATGAGAGTCTAACAGTGATGGTGGCGCTTTTTATTTCAGCTTTCCTCGTCGCGTGCCGAGCGATTTGGCAGCGGCGCAGTGCCGATGGTGAACTCGGTATTACTGGTTTACCGGCGCCAAGACGTCAGGCAGGCTTCACGGGAAGCGCCAGGGGAAGCGGATACAAAACGTGGCCTTGTTCGCGATACGACGTGGATTGTGTCGTGGAGGAATGGTCGTACTACTGAAGCCGCCGCCGATCGATTACATATATATCAATTTTTTAAATTATTTGGCATTTTACATTTACCGTTTACTGTAAATAGAATATTTATTTAAATATAATCGGACCCCGGTCACCGGTCACCGGAAATATGCGTGGACGTCGTCGCCGTATGCCAGCCAAGCATCGCCTGCGCCCCTTCCCTTTCACCGTCATCGACTTGTTTCCTAGAATCATCCCCCGATAGGTAGCCTGATACGAGATGATATGTCTCTTTATCTCTTCTCGTTGTCCCGCTGTCCATCTGATGCCGCTGCGCTCTTCACAGCACTCCTAAGAGACGCATCGAGACCGATGTGATGAAGCTGTGCGTGTGTCTGGAGTGGCGCTCCGAGTACCCTAGCTGACCGTGGCTGCTGTTAGATTAATGTCAGATTATGAAGTCACGTTGGTGAACGATAGCATGCAGGAGTTCTATGTCTGGTTCTATGGCCCAACTGAAAGTGCGCGGTCTCTTGGCACCCGCGCTCCGTCTGCATGCACTCACGAACGTGGGCCTATCTATCATAGCTCCGTTTTCTGGTGGAATTTGGAAGATCCACGTGGAACTTCCCGACCAGTACCCGTTCAAGTCACCTAGTATCGGCTTCATGAACAAGATCTTTCATCCCAACATTGATGAACTGTATGGTTATATCCGCGCGTGCTGCGGAGTGACTCTAACATCAGTGAAACATGTAGGAGCGGCTCCGTTTGTTTGGACGTTATTAACCAGACGTGGTCACCGATGTTCGGTGAGCCATTCCCCATCGAGTATTGCTGTGCTTCACCCAACAGTCCACGTCATAGATATGATCAACATATTCGAGGTGTTCTTGCCACAATTGCTGCGATACCCCAATCCAAGTGATCCACTAAACGGAGAGGCCGCGGCATTGCTCATGCGTCACCCAAAGGAATACGAACAAAGAGTCAAGGGTGCGGACCATACCATTTTGGCGTTGCTGTGGCTAACTGGCAACGTGTAGAATACGTACAACGGTATGCAACCAAGGAAGCAGCAAATAAGACCTCTGCAGAGGAGGAAGAAGAGGCCGATGCAGAGATGAGCGACATGGGGAGCATCAGTGCGGGTGACGACTAAACTGAAGAGACATTTTCCACTTGCTCATTTCCACTTTCTTAGTTTGTTTTTCATCACTTACCACTGCAGTCTTACTCCTCATAGCTCATTCGTTGTTGTAGAAGATCCGGTTTCATTTTGATTTGGTGAGCAACCCTCGCTGGAAATTGTACCACAATCACTTTCTCTCCCTTCCCTTCCCTTCACCATATCACCCGCTGGGTCTTGACTCTGACTCTTCGGTTATCACCACCCCGGCTATTTAATTACTTTTCTGTCGTCTTAGGTTGTATGTAATAGCATCCATCCATCAAGCTCATTGCTGTTTTTCCCACGTGGGTCCTGGAACCACGCGGTGGACCGGTGTGATAAGAGCGGGAGAGAACACCGAGGGCTAGGGAGTAAATGGGATAGGAGACCGGGAAGTGAATTATTAACTCGGGTGGGTGTCTTCGGGTGAATTTGTTGTGATAGCAGGAACGAGTTCCTCAACCTTCTTGCCGATTTCTGACGCAGCCTGAACGAAAGGTGATGGATAAAAGGAGAGGTGTAGATACGAAAAGAGGTGTACCTTTAGAAGAGTCTCGATCTGCACCTTTACACCCTCCATGGTGGTCGCTTGAACCTTTGAAGATTTCAAGAGTTCTTCCTTCTCCTGTGTAAGCTCTTTGACCTTTCGATCGAGTCTGTTCGGCCGCGAAGCGAAAATTATTATGAGTCTGCGGGACGGTTGACAGGAAATTCAGTGTCGAACCTCTGGCGTTCGACGAGCTCGAACCCGAGCCGGTTAAGCATGAGTTGATGTTCGTTTGACAATGCCTCTGCCGCGTGAGCCTCTGGTGGGGAGAGCTCTATGAATTGTTCGACCGAGTACATCTGGATGTCCTGGTATACTGAGCTAATAAGGAGTGGCAACCGAAGAATGGTGAATGGACGAATGATGCAGCAATCGGGAGGAGTGGGACGTACGCGAATTGGCGGCACTTCTCGATCTCACGCTCAAGGTGGCGTTTCTCATAGAGGAGGTTCTGAAGACGAAGATGGGTCTGGTCCATGTCATGTCTGGCGTCGGCGGTGACTTGTTTATGGGCACGAGCGGCAGCGTTGGCCTCGCGGTTGAGAGCCTTTAGGCGGGCGAAGAGAGCACCTGCGCGAATATGTACGGTCGGAGGGTCGTCATTGGGGGAGGGGTCGTTGGCTAGCTGACGAAGAGCATCGATAACGAGGTCGGGAGACTGCATCGTGACTTGGTCTGGCGAAACTCGGAGCCGGACTCGGCAACCTATAATTATAGATAAAGTCCACACATCACGCACACATGAATCGAGCACTGTCTCTCCCCTCTGATTACAATGACTACAGAACAGCCTGAACTCAGAGATAACACCGTCATCATAGGTAACGATACCTTTCTCATCGCGTGTTCGTGTCGCACTCACATCTCTTTCTCCAGTGTTTGGTGCATCGGGTGATCTCGCCAAAAAGAAGGTCCGTCCATCTCCTAATGAATGTACCAAACTTCTCCTCATTTCTCTCTAGACTTTCCCTGCCCTCTTTGGTTTGTATCGTGATGGTTACCTTCCAGATGGTGTCAAGATAGTCGGGTACGCACGCACGAAGATGGACGAGGCAGAGTTCCACAAACGCTCCACCTCGTACATCAAGAACCCTGATCAAAGCCAAGCCATCTCCACCAAGATCGAGGAATTCAAGAGACTCAGCAGTTACGTCTCTGGTGGCTACGAGGATGCCGCCTCCTTCGAGAACCTTGAGGAACACCTCAAGGGCATCGAGTCCGAGTACAAATCAAAAGAGCGCAATCGTGTCTTTTACCTCGCGTTACCTCCCTCGGTCTTCCTTCCCGTTGCCGAGAATCTCAAGAAATACAATTACGCGAGCAGCGTCAACCGCATCATCGTCGAGAAGCCTTTCGGAAAGGACCTCGACTCGTCACGTAAACTTCTCGGCGAACTCAAGGAACACTGGACCGAAGACGAAACGTATCGCATTGACCATTATCTTGGCAAGGAGATGGTCAAGAACATCCTCGTCCTCCGCTTCGCCAACATCGCGCTGAGTGCTGCTTGGGACAAAAACTCCATCTCCAATGTCCAAATCACGTTCAAAGAGCCCTTCGGCACTGAGGGTCGTGGCGGCTACTTTGACGAATTCGGCATCATTCGTGATATCTTACAGAACCGTGCGTAGACCGCGTCGTCGAGCGTCCCCTCCTGCATACCGACTTTGACCTCCCTCGCCCATAAAAGATCTACTTCAGGTGCTCAGCGTCTTGACCATGGAGCGACCTGTATCTTTTGCACCCGAAGACGTCCGTGACGAGAAGGTACGTACCAATGGCTGATTTGTCAGACAGATGTCGTCATTACCGCATTAGGTTAAAGTTCTCCGCTCAATCCCGCCGATCGCAAGAGACGACACGCTCCTCGGCCAGTATGTGTCCGCAAACGGGAAACCTGGCTACCTCGATGACGATACTGTGCCGCCGAACTCCACGTGCCCTACATTTGCTGCGACGACGCTCTGGATCCACAATCCCCGTTGGGAAGGCGTGCCCTTTATTCTCAAGGCCGGAAAAGGTAATCATGTCTCCTTCCTAAATACCCATCGCCAATGATTCTCAAATGGGTTGTGTGTGTGTGCGACCGCTAGCCTTGAACGAAGCCAAGGTGGAAGTGCGGATCCAATTCAAGGACGTCAGTCAGGGTATCTTCAAAGACATCTCGCGCAACGAGCTCGTCCTCCGCATCCAGCCCTCCGAGGCGGTGTACTTGAAGATGAACGCCAAAGCGCCTGGCCTGTACACGCGCGCACTGCCCACCGAAATGGACTTGACGTATAAGCGACGGTTCTCTGATAACAAGATCCCAGAGGCGTATGAGGCGCTCATCCTCGACGCGCTCAAGGGTGACCACTCCAACTTTGTCCGTCACGACGAGCTCGACGTCGCTTGGAAGGTACGCGCGCCGAACGTAAAATGAGAGAGAGAAAAATGATACTCACCACCCACGTTCTTTGATAGATTTTCACACCCATTTTGCACTGGATAGACGGGAAGGACGGCTCACGTCCCAGGCCCGTTCCATATCCTTACGGTTCACGAGGTCCCAAGGAGCTTGACGCGTTCATTGGCAAGTACGGCTTTAAGCGGTCAAATGTGGAGTAGTAAGTCGTTTTATTGCTCTCAATTTCAAGCAGTGTTGACGGTATGATTTCGTACGTGCAGCTCGTGGCCGATTACAAATTTGGCTAGCTTGTGATATTGGAGTGGGGGGGGGGATTTGATCCGAAAGAAGAGACCAGATATTTCGAAGTCATGATTCGTGTACATGTATATGGACCCATTAAGTTAGTCTGTCAGAACGATGACGGTCATTCTCAATTTGCGAGCGAACCCCGAACACATTGTTGTGCGTTGTGAAGAACATAGCGTGTGTATCGATCCCTGCTGCAAATCGCGCGCCTTGCCTTTGAGATCGGCGGCAGTGATTGGTAATGAACTATGAAAGCTTCTATGCTGCGGGATACATATTCCTAACATTAGGTAAAAAGGAAATAAACGTGGAAAGCGATGAGTAAACGTGGCGGGTTAGATGTGGTGGGGATATTAAAATGATTATGCATTGATCATTCTTTCGAAGCAAACAAAGCGAATATGGATGATGCACACTATACACCCGCGCGAGGCGAGTTGAGGGAGAGGGGCCCGAACGCACGTGGGAGGGCGGGTTCAGAGACGGGTGCACGAACGCGTTGTTGTTTTTTTGACTTGGCGTGGGGGACCAGGCAATGGACAGCTGTCATGGGTCACGAAACGACACAGCCGTTGGTGAACCACCTAGGGAGCGCGTCAGGGTCAATCTCATACATACTCCACCGGGCGCGGTTGTCGGACGAACCAGTTGCTGTTCAGCTGCTCGATCCAATGAACCACCAGACGCAGACGGAGCAGCGGGGATTTGACTGGCAAAAGCTTGGCCTTTTCCGTCTCCTCGATTGGCAGAGCCTGCAGTCATGTCGATCAGCGATCGTTCGTGCATACGCCAGTGAGCGTCAAGAGGAGGAGCACCGACCATGGCCATCCAGAAGCTGAAATAGGCTGGGTCAGTCGGCATTGGTCCATATATGTGATTCAGTCTGTTCAACCTCTGCACGACCCATGGGGCACCCCCACGCTGGACCTGGTCTAAAAAGACGAGACATACGTCCACCAATTCTCGCACCTCTTGTCCATACGGGCTGGGCGGCCCCAATTCACTTGAGGTGGAGGGTAGCGTAGTGACCGATGCGGCGTTTAGCATGTTAGCTTCTAGGTTAACTGATGGGGGAACTGGGGGCGGGATCGGAGGCGCGTCGTCAGGGACGCTAGGGGCGCCAGGGTATAGAGAGGGACAGTCGAAGACTCTGTACGATATAGACGAATAAATCAAATGAACGAGATTAAATGATAGCGCCGTCAACGTAAGGGGTCGCAAAACGCACCGTTCAATTCTGCCGACCATGTACCCATCGATGGAACCGCGTTCCATAATGCGAAAACTATAAATGCCCTGCGTCTCGACCATGCTACGGCCGTCGGGCAACATCCGAACTTTCTTGATGTCTAGCATTGTGCCGAAGTCGTGGCCGGCGGATCGACCACCGGCGGCTGATGGGGGCATGATCATCCCAAAACATGGATTGGGTTTCTCGAGACATCGCCGGAGCATGAGGCGGTATCTGTGCGGCGTTAGCCGATTTTGTCTAAAACCTAAAGAACAGGAAAGGAGATGCCTAGGCTCAAAGAAGTGGAGGATAGTCGGCAGCCCTGGAAATGACAGTTGACAGACAAAGATTGGCGTGTCAAGGCGCGCATGACGCTCTTCTTGCTCGATCAAGCGCCCGCGTTCGGCGTAGGCTTCTGGAAAGGCTGCGAGGACTAGCCGGTGAGGAGGGGGGGGTGAGAAGTGTTAGTTGACATGCATGGATTGGAGTTGGGACGTACTGATCGAGATGATTGTCTTGTTGAATGGACGATCTTGGAAATACATGACCCCAGGCAAGGGCTGGCGACAGATTGGACAGTGACGGCCATGGTCTAAGGCGCGGTATAGACACCTCGAACAGAAGGTCTGGCAAGTGTGGAGGGGATTGAGCAGAGGGGGGCGGGGAAATGCGGGAAGGATGAGAAAGAAGGGCCCTTACATGTTGGCAGGGGGACGTTATTGGTTGATAGAGGAGCATGATGCAGATCTGGCAGGAGAGCTCGTCGAGTAGGTCTTTTTCGAATTGATCGGCGGATTGAGCCGGAGAGTCTAAACGTCTCGGCGGTGGGAGGTGCTTTCGCCGTCTCTTCCTCGCGTTGGGACGGGCCGGAGCTTGCTGCTGCAGCGATGCATCGAGAGAGGAGGCGATTTGAGTGGAGATCGAAGAGGACGAGGAGGCATCAGATGGGACGATCGAAGTGGGACCGGGGGTGGACACCCCGGGTTGTGAAGGGGAAGGATGAGTAGTGTTGGTGTCTAAAATCTCTTCGTCGTCGGCCTCTGAATCACTGCCAGAACCAGAATCGAGAGTGGGGAGAGCTTCAATGGACTGAGCGTACTGGTCGTAGCGATGGACGATGGAAGCAAGTTTGTTTATGGTGACGTCTGTGCGAGAATCTGGGATTGTTGCAAAGGTGACGGCGTCACGGTCTAATAGAAAGCCAGCGGCAGGGTAGAAAGTGACGCGTGAGGAAGAAGGGATGTTGGGAAGAGGAGCTGAGTTGGAAGGAGAAACGGTACAGGAGGAGAGAGGACAAGGGGACAAACGGATGAGACGAGGAGAGGAAGGGGACTGTGGAGAGTCGAGGACATGGCTAGCACAAACTGAATGGCCACAGAAGAGAGTGACGGGTGCAACCAGAGGGGATGAAGGGGGACAGACAGGACAGTGGAGAAAAGGGACTAGTTGGGAGGCCATGAGCAAGTGAGGAGAATCGGAATCGGAGGTGGGCAAGCGTCGATGTTGTATGTCGACATTATTGATTATGTTGGTGATCTTGAACTCGAATGTCGTTCAGTGACGGTGAATGGGTATCAAGTGATCGAGATTCCAGGAAGAGATCGCACGCTCTTCTATCCTTCCTCACGTCATGTCCGCCCTCTCCTTCGTTTTGCTGCTCCCTACCGTCAGAAATACTCGCTCTTCTTGCTCTCTCCCTTCCCCCACACTCCCCAACAAATCCCCAAGGTCCAAACAACCAACTCGCTCTCGTCTTGCCTCTCCACAACCACAACAACTTCTCTCTGATCCTCACTCTCCCGTCTCTGTCGGTCACGCGTGGCTAGGCACCAATGCAGTATTTGAAATCGTTCAAGATCACTTGGTACTCAAAGGCTATCAACTATTTGCCGTAGAAAAGTGGTCCGTCTACTTCTCTCCCTTTCTGTTCCCCTCGCCGATCATCAATCCTTCCCAGGGTTACTCAGAGGACGAGACCCATCATTACGTTGGCCGTCTATACCGGCGATCCTCGTCACAAGGTTAGTCCCCCCCCCTCCCCCTTTCTTTCGAGCTAGTCCTATCCGTCCTTAACAGATTACCGTGACCGCTTTGAGTCCCTCGTATACCCTCAAACCCGAAGACGCCAAGGCAGAATGGGACAGAGTTCTCCGTGAATTACAGCAAGACGGGGCCCGACCTCGGCACGTAAGGTTGCATTGTCTGCTCTTCGTGCATATATTGACTTGGTTCACCTCTGCCAAAGACAGAACATGGCACTCTCATGGTCACATCCCTCGCCAACTTCCGTTCTGACTATACCATCGTTCCCATCCCTAGCGGTGTCTTTCTCGAAGCTCGCGACCACCTATACACAAACATCAACTTACTCCGCATGGGTTGCAGTGGCAGGATGGCTCTGACGCTGCAAGAACCTAGGCGGGCACAATTTCAAATGTCGGTTTCCTTGCAGAAGGAATGACATCTTCCACACAGGGACGCCACCAAAGATCGTTTCATCGGCATGTATCGCATGAATGACAAGATCAGATCTTCCGACCTCTTTAGCACAACCATACTCGAACTCGTCAAACTCATTCAAGCCGCTCTTTCCCTCTTTGGCTTTTTTAGTATTTATCAGGATGAATGGAATGGGCTTCTATGCGATGTGACCATCGACAGTATTCAGCGTTGGCTGACCGAGATCGGTGAACCCCAGATGGCTGTCGAGGTATCGTGTCCCCCCCCTTATTACACTCTCGTTTTAACTTGCTTCCCACTTTCACAGCCAACGGAAAGAGTAGCGGATCCTGTCGTGGTTTGCGCTCTTCTTTGTCATGTTTCCAGCACCCGTAACAAGTTGTACGCGCTCGGCTTTGGCCATGTACGCTTCTTTCCTCGTGCACCTTTTCCAGGGCTCATCTACCACGCAGCTCATCCCGAAAGACCCTTTCCTTGATCCTGAGCGCTTCCTCAGGGCTGTTTCCGCCTTTCAGGACTCTCGTCTCTATAATTCTTCGTCCACAACAACCCAGCCTTTCCTTACCGATGACGTCCTCAATGCCATCGACGCGGCTTATTCCAAGTCTCGTACAACAGAGCCTTACAAAGTTCACCGTGTCCTGTTGAATAAGCTGGATGATCTCACCACCGACTTGCGCACCTCTTCCGGTCCTACCAACTTCAATCCTGCTGACATAGACCAGTTTATTCGTTTCGCCGAGACTAAGGCCGCGAAAGATGGCGTGCACAGTTTGAAATATTTGTGGGGCGGTCGAGCTGACATGCTTGCGTTGAAGAGGAAGGAACGCCTATGGAGCGATGGAGAAGACGACGGTGGTCGTGACCGGGAGAAGACGGAGAGAATGGACGAGTTGTCGACAGGAGATGAGAATGAGCCGTCGAGAGCATCGCGTGGCAAGCGCGTGCAGCGCAAGATTGAGTCTTGGGCTGGGTGAGTACATATACACACTTTCTCGAAAGAAGCGTTCATAATGCCCTGCCCAGGCTGAGCCGGCAAAAAAAGCGGAGCGAAGAAGCGGGCCTGAGAAGCCGCCGTCTGGCCTTCCAAAATGACTCGCCGTCTTGGAACCGGGATAGCCCTTTAGTACCCCAAGTCGTCGTGTCCAGGTATAATTTTCTCGCTAAGACAGTTGTGCACACCTAAACTTTCTGCAGGAATGGCGAAGAAGATGAGATTCTCAGTAGTGGCCAGGTGTCACCTATTTGCAAGTCGTTTTCTTGCACTCGTTTCGTCCATTAACGCGGACACGTAGCCCAATCCCATGGCAATTATCTCGGTATCGCACCGTCTCCTGCAGACACGTCCACCTCGAATCTCTCGGACTACGAACGGCGCTTAACGAAGTTCAACGAGCGTGTGCCCGGGAGGTCGCCCACGGCTTTCCGGGTCACTAGTTGGTCTGATCCAAGAAGCGCAAGGGGTAACACAAGTCCCGTAACGGACTCTCAGCACAAGAGTGGAAGCATATATCACACGCGTGACGAGACGGTCAAAGAATCAACATATCGAAGTACAGGCGGAGGAATTAAGAAGAGTACCTATAATATGGGCGCCACCATCTCAAGGTAAGCGTCCTCTCAAGACATTGGCGAAAGGAAGTGTTCCGTCATTCAATGAAAACGTTCTTAGGCGAAGGAGCTTCGATGATGCACAGAGGCTAGCAAGGTCGCGCGTACTCCCAGTCCACCACATGAAGATCGACGTCGAGCTCTGTGGTCAATTACTAGTCATGCGGCGCCGAGAGCAACATCTCGAAGGCGTTGTTGCGTGCTTGCGCGTCCTCACCTCGCGGTTGTCCCATACGAACGCTTACCTTCGTGAAGACTACGAGGCGCATCAGCCCGAACTTTCCCGTGCAGAAGCCCGCACCAAGATCATTGCAGAAATCGAGGGCGCGCGCGACAAAGCATACGCAATGATGCAAGAAACCCATGCCCTTTCCTATGAGGCGGCGCAGTTTGATGTGCAAAATCTCTGGCATGCTATCTCCCCACAACGACAGAAGGTATTTGAGATGCGCTCACGTGTCTTTGACACCGGACGGCGCGCGCTAGGTGCGGGAAGGTTCGACAGGATGCTTCGGACGCTCGACGGGCAGGAGACGCTTGTAGACTGGGCTGGACGCACGGAGGAGGAAGCAGCCGAGGAAGGTGGGCTACATGACATCCATCTAGAGGATGAAGAAGAGGAGCGCGAAGAACGCGAACGCGAGGCAGCGCCCAAACCTCCACCATCGTGGCTACTCAAGATGATTGCTAGTTGGGGCAACCGTTGGGGTGCTGGGCGGAAGAAGGCGGACGATACCGCGACCAAGTCGCCTCCGATCGTGGATGGGGAAAGGGGTGTGCTCTCGCCCTCGTCGGAGGTCGGCACGATATCGCCCGTACCCAAGTCCCCTACCCAGGACTCTGGTGAACTATCAAATGCGGTGAAGCCAGACCACTAGAGGTCTTTGTTATCTGTCTCTTGCGGTGGTGACAGTCGGCTGATTTATCTTATCATCATAGTAGATAGAGATAGGGAGTCTCGCCATATCACACATGCTGTCTGTCGTACGACCCCGATTTATTTTTTTACCACCTTCCCCTGTGTCTTGCGAAGATTGCGTTTGCGATCGCGCTCCAAGAGCTAGTGGAAAAATGTAGCATGAGCAGAAAGGACAATACAGGCGTACTATAGGTTCACCTTTTGCTGTTCGGCGGCACTCAAACCGGCGATGCGCTCTTCCTCAGCTCGGCGCTTGGCGGCGAGCTTAGCGTCAGCTGCTTCCTCTCGAGCTTCTCGCTCGGCCTCGTCCTTGACCGACTTGGAAAAGTCTTCGCGCGTCTTCTTCAGCTTGCTTTTCGTCTCCGGGCGGAGATTCATCTTCTCAAGAACGTCGATGAGATCAAACACGGCGGAGACAAGCGGCACGGAGTCGGCGGCGTGCGACGGCGGGGGAGTGGCCAAAGAAAGGATAATGTGCTTCTCCTTATTTGCGGGAACGGCACTGGGCCGGACACGGGGCTGGTCGGTGATCTGCGCGCAACGAGTGCAGGATTGAGAAATTGGTTTGGGCAAGTGAAGAGTCGTTAGAAACCCCGACGAACCGTAAGGGAGCGGAAATAGGGCTGGATCTTGGGGTCCTTGAGCGCCGCTAAAAGGGGCCCCGCGATCTTGAGCACGCTATCCGTGACATCGGCATACTCTGCGGCGCGCTTTCGTCAATACTTGGGTCTCGTGTGCAGATGGAGGGTTCGGGTGTCACCGTCACCCCGATCCCCGCTTACCGCTCATAACAACCACATTGGGAGGAAGCGACGGGTTCTCGGTGGTCTTTGTGAACGTCTAGTCATGGTGTGCGCAATTAGGATACCATCGGCGGTGCAAGGAGAAGGGTCGCGTGACTCACGAGATCCCATCGCTCGCTCTTGATGGAATTGGCCTCCTCTTTCGCGACGAGAGCCCACACAAAGTCGGGAACGGCCACCGTCATGTGCAGCTTGAAGTCTAGGGTGACGTCGTCTTTGGGGGTATACAATAGGTCGATGAGGCTCCAGGCGGTCTGGTAGACGAGCTGGAACAAGTCGTGGCGCGGCCTCAGCGCGAAGATGGTGTGCAGCGAGGCGACATTGCGTCTTCCCGTCGAGAAGTTGAAGAAATCGGTGTAGCCGTCGGCGGTCAGGTCGCCCGCCGTCGGACGCGAGAACTGTTTCTCCAAGAGGCTCATGTGCGCGCTCAACCTGCGTATTTCCCCCCGACGAACGGCACGTCAAAACAGCGTCAGTGGGGATGCCCGGCGGTTGAGAAGGGCGCAACGCGCACGCGCGGGGAAGCGGAGGACGTGGGACGCGACGAACCAGCTGTTGGCCTTGGTGCTATTGATTCCGCTTCCGAACCAGAAGAACACGCCGTACATGACAACTGCAGCGAAGAGGAACACCTCATTTTTGAAGACTTTGTTATTTATAATTCAGTAACAGTAAACTTTGAGCCCGATGGAGAGATGAATAGATAGACGACTCACGTGCGGGACGAAAGACGAAGAATTTCCAGGTGTACTCCAAGCCTTCGTATTCGCCGTCAAGAGGAGGGGGCTGCACGAATAGTAGTTGCGTCAAATTTGCGAACGAGGCAAAGAGCAACGATGCCATCTTGCTACGGAATTGCCAGCGACGCAGACCTCCGGACTTGCGGACTTGGGTGAACAAACGGCATGCGCCGAGCTTCTTTCTCACGCCTACCAGCGACCCAACCGAAAGCAGACAACAGACAACAGACAACCCCACCAACTTCACCGCTCACACTCTGACAATGTCGTTCTTGGCTCGCACCCCCGCCCTGCGCAGGCAAATCGTCCAATCTCGCGCCTTTGTCCCATCGCGTGGTGTCCATGACTACAAGGTATATATCTACCCATCGAGACCGTTGCTTTGCTCATCTTTCGACGTACATATAGCACATGCCATTCAACTACGAAGGTTCGAAGGGAGTTTTCGGCGTCAAGGTTGCCATTTTCCTTCTCACTGGGTTCTCCATCCCAGGGATCGCCGCTTACTATCAGCTGTATGTCTATCTTTTTAGCCTTCTCTGTCTATTTCAGTCTTACAGCCTCGTCTTACAGTCGGAAGGCCGCCGGAGGCGCATAAGTACAGCAGCAGGGTACCTGCTGCATCCGACCTGTAATTACCAACTAAACCTAGAAAACTTGCAATGGGCTTTTCCCCTCCTTAATTTGGGGCATGCGTGGATATCATGTGGGACAACATTCCCGACTGTTTTTAGTGTCTCCCTTTTCCGTCACCATACCGTCGTCGTCACCATCTCCTTCAATCGAGGTTTTCTTCACTAGCTGCTGATCTTCGCTTGGATCCTGCAAGCTTGCAAGCATCTGCTTCAGTGCCTTTTTGTTCGCTTTCTTCGCCTGGGTCTTCGCACGGCAGTCGCACGTACGCGTGATGAAGTCGGGGTCCCCTTCGATGGCATCCAAGGCATAAACTGCTGCTCGTTTAGCCGCATACACAGCCGATGGTCCCGCCGCAGATGCCAGAATAACATCGTGAATGACCACTTGAATGGATTCTCAGCCAATTTTTTTTTGGACACAAAAATGCCGCATACCGTTGCACAACATTCCATTTGAAAATTCTTCCGTCGACTCGTACTCCCGCGTGACTTCAAACTGCTGACAGCCATGTGCCTGCAAAACCTCGAACAGTGTCTTGGTCGGGTGATGGGATAGTGTACGCAATGTGATGTGCTTGTCGTAGAAGGGCTTGAGGATCTTGTCGAAGAAGCTCTGCGCGCCTTCAGGTGAGAAGTTGTCCGAAATGAAAATCGCGCCGATCACGGATTCAACGACATCAGAGAGCGCCTGAAATGACACAGTTTGTCCCCCGTCAGAAGAAAACCGACGTTCGCGGACGCACCTTAGGAGGGATAGTATCGATCCAATACTGGCCAGGTGCACGACCCTCTTCTTTGGCCAATTCATACTCGGCGTTCCGTTTTCGCTTCAGGTTTTCGGCGTATGCGCGTATTTTGCTGGCGAGATCGAATGATTCAAACATCAGGTGTTCGTGCAAGCCGACTTCGACGCAGATTGCCCCCAGCGCCTGGTTAGATACCATCGCACCCTAAACGCCGGTGTCAAGTACGCGCGGTGGTAGAACGGCGCTATCTCACCTTTAGCAAAGTTAGCGCACCGGGTGAAAGAGTTGCATCACGGCCGTAGATGTGACGGATAACCACTGGACCTCACTTAGTTGTCCGACCAACTCAGGAGTCGTGGGACGTACTTACAGAAGTCTAGGATCGCATCACCTAGAAACTCCAGACGTTGATAGCAGGTCATCTCAAAACCCTGTATCGAGGCATGTGTCTATTCACGCGCGCTAAGCGTTCTCTCCTTCCGAGAATAGAGAGAGCTTAATCCCACCAATGCTTGTGCCAGTAAGTGCGGCCTGTTGAACTTGTGACCCATGATCCCTTCGATGGCCTCGACAGTCCCCGGTTGTAATCGGGTGGTCACGTCTGGAGGCGGAGCTAGCGCCTTGCGCGCA
>WNGR01006848.1_pt1 | contig 20965 bp, 7 predicted proteins | sample 5407581 | NCBI WGS metagenome assembly WNGR01 (sample SAMN13153383, study PRJNA577476) | soil metagenome | isolation source: 80 cm soil or saprolite under Garry oak tree replicate 2 | place: USA:California | collected 2016-06-15
CCGCCAGAAAAGCATTGCGCTGTTTGTAGAAAGTTTGTAGACGCGCACACCAATAAGAAGCTGGGAGGAATACGTGACACGCTACCCCTGGCCGGGCAACAGCCGGAGCTTGAGAACGAAGTCAAAAGGCTTCGTGGCCTCTGTTGCGAGGCAATCAATTAATGAGGATCACCTGGACGCCCTAATTGGAGCGTTACGTTGAAACGACGCCACCGAAGAGGAGAAGGCTTGCGAGATTCCTGGGGAATAGACAAAAAGCGGCTCAGTTTGCTAGATCTGAGCCGCCAGGGTTGATCAAGAAACTGAGTCGATTGCGTGTTCTGAGGCGGGGAACGACTGGAGTTATCACTCCTCGGCGTCGGGATTGAAATTGCGCTTTTCGAGGATCCTACCTCTAATTAGGTCCGCCATCTTCTTCCTTATTCTTTCTCGAGTTGCCGGCTCCGACTTAATAGCGTCAGAAATAATTTTGGCTTGTACCTTTGCCAGTTCCTTCTGTTTTGCCGCGCTTAGTGTCTCGAATCTCTTCAGGATCTTATCGTACGTGTCCTTCTCATTTCCTCTGAGCGCTTGACTCGTAGTGGTCATCGCCAACCTCCTTGATCTTTTACTGTAGCAAGCCTTATCAGCATTATGCTTTTTTTGTCAAGTGGTTTTGCAAAGGTTGAATTATATTTTTTGACCTTCTCGTTAGTATCGATTTAGTCGTTTTAGAGCCGGGTTGCCAATCATTATTCAATCCTCGTGATTCTACGGTTTTTAAGTAGTCATGCTTATATAACTGAATCATGAATTCAGATTTCTCGTCCTTAAAATCTGAATGTTCCATCTCTAAAAAGGAATAAATTAAACAATTTAGTGCAGGAAGGTCAGTGCCCTGACATGGCCCCTCAAACTCTGCTCCTTCGTCTGGAATGTAAATCCAATCTTTCGCCTTACCCCTCACAGCGTGGTCGGCTTTGTTTTTTATCCGTATGGACACGTTGTCCGGTGGGTCGATTCGCTCCGACCCTTGGATAAATTGCAGTTCGGGTTCAAGATTGGTCGGTGCCTTTAATTTGATTTTTCTGTCGAATATTTTAAATGTTCCGTCCACCCAGGATTCGCTGAATGCGGGAACCTTTGAACGACTGAGACGGGCTTTTAGCTTGTATAAAGGATGACTAATGATAAGTTCTATTCTCTCAGTATCCTTTGCCTGGGGTGTGTTGTTATCAACCAGCACTGATACCTTGTTGGGAAGGATAGTCGCCGCTTCGAATTCTAGTCCGGAACGTCTTGTAGATCTAGTGATTTTTCTAACATCCCCGTCATCAGACTCGAAAACTTGTGGCACCGTAGCAATCGAACCCTTGACCTCTTTTGTTTCTCCTGGTCTGAACTCCCCTGGATCAATGCGAACCGAACCGATTAGGAATGGCTTCTCAATATCGACGGTAGGTAAGTCGAATCCATGTCCGACTCCTTTAAACTCAATGAAGGTTCGTGGCCCAGTAATAGCCTGCTCGAAATAATGTTCCGCCTGTCCGCCCGCAGTAGCGGGATCTGCATCTCCTTTCAAAACGAGGGTCGGCACACCGTGCTTGTTCCTGTCAGTTGCAGGATCCCATACTTTTGGCCTATCGTCCGTTATTCCGATCTTTTCGATGAACCGGTTGACGCCCGCGCGACCGACACTCTTCTTGAGCGCAGCGCGAACCGCCGCGCGAATGTTTTGTCGAGCTGTAGCCACGGTAGCCAACCAATCCTTCACAAACCGAGGGCGAAACCCGTCGTAGGCCCGTACGACATAGAGCACTCTATATGACCCGTCGTCGCTCCCATCCTCATCCGCAGAACCGTTTTCCGCATTGCCTAATTTGTCCTCTAGGTTGGGGTTAAGTTCCAATGCAATGATCCTTAAGGCTTCCACTTGTCTTTCGTTCAGACCTCCATGTGCGGTGGGTTGCCAACCGATATGTCGCAAATCCCCCAGCTTATTGAAAAAGAGACGACTGTACTCCTGGCCACTGTCGTTCACCAAGCCGGCATCTTTCAGCTTCCCCAGGCCCTTGAGTTTTTCGTACTCGTCAGCGACAAATTGCTCGCTGCTGAAATTTTCTTCAATTTTGTCAAATACCTCTACGAGTCTGGCCTTTATGGTCGTTATGTCGGCCTCATTGAGCTTTTTGAACTCTTCGTTACCGTGGAGGATGTTATCCACGATCGTCTTTCGGATCTCTTCGACCTCCTTCGTATATTCATCAAAAACTTGCTCGACCCGGAGCGGGTCTGTTACAGACTTGAATTTATGCATCGACAGCGGCCCGATTAGAATTAGTTTCCGAACCTTTTTCTCATATCGAGCGGCATACTGCTGGGCCAGAACCGTTCCATAGCTGTATCCAACTATCCCGTCCCACGGTTCATCTTTGAGTAGTTCTTTGCGAATTTCTTCAATATCATTGACCGCGTAACGCGTTCTCAGAAACCTATCAAAGTCATTCGATGGCGGCATTTGGCTAAAACCTGAGCCGCGAAGATGGAAGTGAACTATCTGATAAGGAGCAGGGTTATCTTCGATAAGGAACTGCAGGAAATTCTCATCCTCGGGCCTGATTATTTTCCCCGGCCCACCGGCGCAGAAGAGAACGGTTTTTAGTCTGCCTATTAGGCCAAGGGGCTTGCCTATGAAGTAGTACAAATCGAAACAACCGTCGGTTTTCTTCTCGTGGTTTAGCGGCACTCGGATCAACCTTTCGATGTAATTACCAGATTGTCCAAATCCGGCGCGTTCCGTCGCTTCCCAGCTTTTCGACGATGACATACGTCACCTCCATTTAGTTCGACATGCAGAGTTGCCGACTTTAGATATTGCTAGCATCTGTAGATATTGTTGGGCTGCAACTAAGATACGCCACTTGCAAGAATACTTCCTATCTGTTCAACTGAATGCGTTGTCAGTTTCTCTAGCAGCCTACCGAATGATTCGAGCACTTTGCTTACATCTTCTTCGCCAATCATATCGGGTTTATAGTTTACACATCCTGTCAACGTTGTTGACGATTCCCTCATGTTAACGATCAAATTAAACGTCGTCAGTGTTAGATCTGAGGCCTCTTTCGATTGCTGCAAATCCAATGATGCAAGAGTGAGGCCAGTGATCTGCGAAGATTCGAAATGATGGTGCTGATAGTTGAGCAGCACCTGAAACACCGACTCTCGATCTGCAATGCTGTCTCCCTCTAATACTCGAGCTAGTTGTTCAAACGGAAGCACCTGATGAGCATAGGCCGTTAAAGTAACTTTCCGCACCTGTGTTAATAGCTGTTCAACTGTTGCTTCAGGAGCGAGACAAGTACGCAAGATTACGGTGTTGACGAAGTGGCCAATCGTACCCTCGGTTTCTCTGCGACCGCGGTTGGCTACCAGTGCCCCAATGCGAATGTCTCGCTGACCGGTATAACGATACAGCAGGATGTTAAGGGCGGCTACTAGAACCATGAAGGGCGTGAAATTCTCTCTACCGGCAAAAGCTTTGATCCCTGTAAACAAAGTTTCGTCTAGTTCCAATTGTTGACGCGCCATACAGAAGTTGGATTCTTTTCTCGGTTTCCGACTCTTGTGAAATTCAAGTTGAGGCGCGGACCCAGCAAGTTGCTTCTTCCAGAAAGTGAGCTGAGTGTTTAGAAGACCTTCGTTCAATAGCCGTCTCTCCCAGGAAGCGTAATCGGCAAATTGGATTGCGGGTTCAGGTAGCGGAGATGAGCGCCCCTGGGAAAACGCTTCATATAAGGCCAATACTTCCCTGCGAAAAATTCTCATCGACCAATGGTCGCTGATGATATGGTGCATCGTGACCAACAGAAGATACTCGTTATCAGTCAACCGCAGTAGTTTGGTCCTCAATAGGGGACCTGTCGCAAGATTAAAGGGCCGTTCCCTTTCTTCCAAAATCAGTCCAGCAGCCTGTTGCTCTACGTCACCCGGTGGCAGGCTTAGCAGATCTACGACGGGCAATTGGAGATCGGGAACTTCTTTAATCACTTGAACGGGACACCCGTCTACTTTGGCGAAGACTGTACGTAAAGCTTCGTGCCGTCTAATGAGCTCCTTTAAGCTCTTTTCTAATGCTGCGATGCTGAGTTCTCCGCTTAGGCGATACACGTAAGGCATGTTGAAAAAATGAGTGCCGGGAATCATCTGGTCCAGATTCCATAGTTGCTCCTGATTCACCGAAAGAGGTAGAGGCCCATTGCGTGGAACCGGCACGATAGGGGGCAGCTCAGATTCAAGATCTCCACGAATAGTTTTTTCGATGCTGGGAACTAACCCGGCGACAGTTGGCTCTTCGAACAGAAGTCGAAGAGGAATGTTCTTGCCGAAGACCTCACGCAATCGAGAGATAACCTGAATCGCTGACAAGGAATGCCCACCGAACTCAAAGAAGTTGTCACAGATACCCACCTTGTCGAGCTTCAAAACCTCTTCCCAAACCTGCGCCACCAGTTGTTCGGCTTCCGTGCGTGGCTCGACAAAAGTCTCCTCTAAGTTGGGCCGAGAATCGTCGGGGGGTGGTAGTTTAGATCGATCGACCTTCCCGTTAGGAGACAGGGGTAAGGCGTCGATAGCAATAAGAATGGCCGGCATCATGTACTGAGGGACTTTTCGACGTAGAAACCCCCGCAGATCGATCACAGATGGACTCGAATCCTGCCTCGGTACAAAGTAAGCCACCAAGTCCTTGTCACCAGAGGAATCACGCTCACGAAGCACGACCACGGTTTCTTTCACCGCTGGGTGTTGATTCAAAACAGACTCGATCTCACCTGGCTCGATCCGGTACCCGCGGATCTTGACCTGATCATCAACCCGGCCTAGGAATTCGATGTTCCCGTCGCATAGATAGTGAGCCCGATCTCCAGTGCGGTAAAGACGCGATCCCGGTTCGTCGTTGAAAGGGTTCGGAATAAATCTCTCTGCGGTAAGATCAGGCCGGTTCAAATAACCCCGTGCCAATCCAGCACCGCCAATGTACAGCTCACACGGGACTCCAAGTGGTTCAGGCTGTAACCGAGAATCCAGGAGATATATTTGCGTGTTGGCGATGGGACTACCTATCGGAACAGACCTGTCTCCCGGTTGAACCTTGTGGATTGACGACCAAATCGTAGTCTCAGTGGGACCGTAAAGATTCCAAACCGAACGCGCACGCTCCAGCAGCTGATTGGCCAGTTCCCGAGATAAGACCTCACCGCCACAAAGAATCTTTAACCGTCTATCTCCTTCCCATCTCGCCTCAAGCAAGAGCCTCCAAGTAGAAGGCGTAGCTTGCATGGTTGTAGCGCCGCACTTTGTCAATCTGTCTCTTAGCTGCCTTCCATCTAAGGCCTCGTCTCCCCTGGCCAACACAAGCTTCGCACCGGTAGTAAGCGGCAGATAAGTTTCCAAGGCCGTTATATCGAATGAGATGGTGGTCACAGCAAGCAAGATATCCTTCTCCGTCAAACCGATTTGCTGGCGCATAGAGTAAAGGCAGTTAATCACGGATCGATGCTCGACCTGAACGCCTTTGGGTTGACCGGCAGAGCCAGAAGTATAGATAACATACGCTAGATTTTGTGCTGTCGCTCCCGTGTCCGGATTCCTTTCGCTCTGCTGCGCAATCTTTTCCCAGTCTGTATCCAGACAAATCGTCTTTATTTGAGGCTCGAGGATTGAGAATGGAGGAGCGTTCCGATCCTCCGTGTTCAATCTTCCATTTTCAATCAAGCTTTCGTGGGTAAGCAGGACTGACACCTGGGCATCCTCCAACATGAATCGCAGGCGTTCTCTTGGATAGGCTGGGTCCAAAGGCACGTACGCTCCACCCGCCTTGAGAATCCCCAATAGGCCAACGATCATCTCCAAAGATCGCTCGATACAAATCCCCACCAAGCTCTCCGGCCCAACTCCCAGCCGACGCAAGTAATGCGCTAGCTGATTGGCCCGGCTGTTCAGCTCTCGATAGCTCAACCGCTTTCCTTCGAACTCTGCAGCAATAGCGTCCGGGGTCCGTTCTACCTGAGCCTCAAATAGCTCATGGATGCAGGAGTCCTTGGGATACTCAGCCGCTGTGTCATTCCACTCCACGAGCAACTGATGACGCTCGGCTTCGGTGAGCAGAGGCAAAGTTGAAATCAGTTGATCCGGATTGGCGACGATGCCTTCCAGCAGAGTTTGAAAGTGGCCAATCATCCGCTCGATGGTTGAGCGATCAAACAGATCGGTGCTGTACTCGATAAACCCGATAAGCTTCCCGTTTCGTTCCCTAAGATACAATGACAAATCGAATGGTGATGTCTCTGCCAGGACGTCGACTCGTTCGATACTGAATCCGGAAGTTTCTGGGAATGGCCTTGGTGTGTTTTGCAGAACGAACATCACTTGGAACAGTGGATTCCGACTCAGGTCTCGCTCAGGGTGTAACTCCTGAACTAATTTCTCAAACGGCAGATCCTGATGAGCATAAGCTCCCAGGCAAACATCCCGCACCCGCAAGAGAAGCTCTTTGAAAGTCGGTCGCCTCGAAAGGTCTGTGCGTAACACCAGCGTATTGACAAAAAATCCGATCAATCCCTCAATTTCAGTGCGATTGCGATTCGCGATCGGCGAACCGACGACCACGTCCTCTTGGCCCGAGTAACGGTAGAGCAATACCTGAAAAGCCGCTAGCAACGTCATGAACTGAGTAACTCCTTCGCGTCTACTCAATTCGTTGACTGCTGCGGTTAGAGACTCTGGCAGCGATATCGGCTGCCTAGCGCCACGAAAACTCTGTAGCACCGGCCTGGGACGGTCTGTGGGAAGATTAAGAATGGGAATGTGCGCAAGTTGCTTTTTCCAGTAAGAAAGCTGGGATTCCAGGACCTTGCCTTTAAGCCATTGTCGCTGCCAAACTGCATAGTCCGTATACTGGACAGGCAGATCCGGCAAAGGGGAAGGTTTGCCGTTGGCGTATGCTTCGTAGAGCGTCCACAGTTCCCGCGTGAGAATTCCCATCGACCAGGCATCGGATGCGATATGATGGGTTGTCAGGATTAACATGTGATCGTCGTTGCCTAGGCGGAGCAGCATAGCCTGTAACAAAGGTCCCGCAGACAGATCGAAGGGGCACCCACCTTCGTCTGCAATCAGACGTGCGACCTCTCCGTCGCGCTCAGCATGAGAAAGCTGGGAAAGTTCAACTAGAGAGATTGAAAGCTTCTGCGCAGGGGCCCTGACCTGTACGGGTCGGCCATCGACTACTTGGAACCTGGTCCGCAGGACTTCATGCCGGCGCATAATCTCACTCAGGCTCTGCTCCAGCGCCTCGATCTTTAAAAGCCCGGTTAGGCGAGCGGCGCGGCAGATATTGTAAGCAGAACCTCCCGGCTCAAATTGCTCCAAGAACCAAAGCCGTTCCTGTGCGAACGACAAAGGCGATGCTTCATCCTTAGCCGCGCGGCTAATGGGCGGGGGCGCGAAATGGTTGGCGTTATCGGCATTGCGGAAAAATTGAAGGATTTCTGCTTTGTGCTCAGCAATTTGCTCGCGCAGGACTGCGTTAAGAGTTCCTTTGGGTCCGTCAACGCGCAGACGTTCACCTTCGGGAGTTAGCCTGACGTCCAGGCTGTAAAGGTGGGAGATAAAGTCAGCGATCCTTATGCCCGAGCCGACGCTTTTCGCCATGAGATATTAGCTCTAAGAGGACCGTATGTCGTGGGGTGCCTGTCGGACTCCTGATCGCAAGCCTACCCAGGTAAAATCCGCGAGCCGGAATCCATTTGGCTTACCCTACAGATCCAGGGTTATGAGCGGGCCAGCGATGAACATAATTTGTCGAATCAGGGTTATAGTTCGATCTCCTCCCGCCCTTCGCTTTGTGTGTCTTGCCCAGTCTTGCGAGTTTTCACGAGCACCTCGACCTGTCTCGCCAGGTTTGCCACCGTGGGCGTTGCGAGAAAACTACGCAGCTCCAACGCAACCCCGAAAATCTCCCTGACTCTGGCGGCGACTTGAGCGGCGAGCAACGAATGGCCACCGAGACGGAAAAAATTTTCGTCTAGACCCACCTGCTCTCGGCCAAGGACCTGTGCGACGATATGGCTCAAGGTTTGTTCCACATCGGTGCGTGGTGCGAAAAATGCAACCTCCGAAACTGACAACGGTTGGTTTGCCGCAAGAAGCGCTTGGTGATCAACCTTGCCATTGGGAGTGAGCGGCAGACGACCCAAGATCAGGAAATGGGAAGGCACCATATAGTCCGGGAGTATCGCCCTTAAGAAGGACTGTAATCCGTCGATCGAAAGGGGTTGATCTAATTCGGGCACGACATACGCCACTAACCGCAACTCATTGCTGGACGTTGGCGAGGGCCCCCCGACAAGGAAATCTTTCGCAATAACGGCCACGTCTTTTACAGCCGGATGTTGACTTAGAACGGATTCGACCTCACCCAGCTCTACGCGGAACCCTCTGATATTGACTCGGCGGCCCTTTCTGCCGACCCATTCGACGTTGCCATCAGGTAAATATCTTCCTAGTTCGCCGGTTCTAAACAGCCGATCACCCGACTTTTTGGTGAACGGGTTTACTATGAATTTTTGCTGCGTAAGTTCGTCATCGCCGACGTACCCTCTCGCTAGATGGGGGCTCCGCACGTAAAGCTCTCCGAGCTCCCCAATGCCAGCCAGTTGCCCGCCGGCAGTCAGTAATAGTAATTGGACGTCTTTTATACCACGTCCCAAGGGGATCGCCTGTCTCCCCCCACGGGCTTGCGTTGAGATGTGCTCTGGAACTGCGTAATAACCTACCGCCCGTTGGGTTTCGGTAGCGCCGTAAAAGTTAAGGATCTTTGAATTCGGAGCGCTCTTACGAATAAGAACACGCACCGTAGACTTGGTAAGATTCTCTCACTCACGGTCTGCATTAGTTGACCTAAAGCCGGAGTTAAGTGAAGGACGGTGATCCCAGTTTGCCGAAGCCAGTTACTGAGCCGCTCTGGAGATTCCATATCGTTAGGGCCAGGAACATAGAGCGTTGCTCCGAGAAACAGAGGCGTAAAAATGTCTCGATGTAGAAGACTGTAAGAAAGTCCTGAAACCAGACCGACACGATCACTCGCGCCCACGTCAAAGGTCTTTTTGTGCCACGGCAAAAAATGCGTGACCGGCCCATGTCTACAGAGAACGCCCTTCGGTTCCCCTGTCGAACCCGAAGTAAAGGCAACATACGCAGGGTCATCCGCCTGAATCGGCACGCCTAGATCGCGGCTCGAATAGTCTTGCCAAGGACTGCGGTCAGATGACGCCTTACCATTTGGCAGCGTGAGCCGACAGCAAAGATCTAATCCCGCTAGGTAATCTCGTAGTTCTTGGGACAACTCCCCGGCACCTTCGATGTGAACCCAGCCTCGAGGCCGTGCGATTCGTAGATAGGAAATCAAACGGGAAGCAGGATAGGTGGGATCCAAAATGACAAAAACGGCTCCCGCCCTGAGAATCCCAAGCAATGCAAGAACGAGAGCGGAGGTGCGGTGCGCGTAAATCGCGATGATATCGTTCGGCTGAATTCCGCTAGCTACAAGGTAGTTTGCCAGCTGATTGCTTCGCATGTCGAGTTCTCGGTAAGTCCAAGTCTCGTTGGGATCGACCACGGCCAACCGCTCGGGCGCATGTTCAGCCTGCTTAGAAAGAAGCTCATGAAAGGCTCCTTCCCAAGTATCGTCGAGCGGTTCGGTCGGATCGGGAAGAACCGCTTGCGCAGACGGGGTTACGAGCGAGTATTGATCGATTGATCGCTCCGGCTTCTCGACAATCTGCGACAGCAGGCAACTGAACTGTTCCAGCAACCCGGCGATGCGAGCCTCGCTGAAAAGTTCGGCATTATAGACAATGGCAAGCTCGACTCTCCCGTCTATTTCCGGCGCGTAAACGGTGAGATCGAACTTCGCGCTCGGCGCGGCATACGAGAGCTTAACGATCTCACAGCCAGGCAGTGTGAGAACACGCTCGGAGACATCCGCCCAATTGAACAGAACCTGAAACAAGGGGTTGCGGCTGAAATCGCGCTGGGGATTCAATTCCTCCACGACTTTTTCGAAAGGTAGGTCCTGGTGCGTGTAAGCATCGAGGCACACTTCGCGCACCCGCTTTAATAAATCGATGAAACTTGGGTTGCCGGAAAGATCGGTGCGCAAGGCCAAGGCATTGATGAAGAATCCAATCACCCCATCAAGCTCCGGGCGATTGCGACCCGCGATGGTCGAGCCTACGACAATATCTTCCTGCCCAGTGTGGCGCGACAGCAAGAGATTGAAGGCCGCGAGCAAAGTCATGAATCGCGTGACACCTGCCCGGCGGCTCAGGTCCTTGAGCTCCTCTGTGAGCTCCACGGAAAGCATTTTAGATCGTCGTGCGCCGCGGAATGTCTGGGTCAATGGGCGTTCATCATCCGTGGGCAAATTGAGCGGCGATACATCACTCAGTTGCCCTTTCCAGTAGGCAAGCTGAGACTCGCAAGCCTCGCCCTGGAACCAGTCATGTTGCCAGACGGCATAATCGACGTACTGAACCTGAAGCGGCGGCAACGAAACGTCTATTTCTTCCAATGACGCTTTGTACAACCCCGCGACCTCCTGGTAAAAAATGACCAGCGACGAGCCGTCGGAGACGATGTGATGAAAATTCAGGATGAGCACGTGGTCTTGCTCACCGAGCCGTAACAACTTGGCCCGCATGAGCGGCGCATTTTGAATATCGTAAGGCTTGCGCGCATCGTCGATTGATAGCCGCTGAACTTCCGCGGCTGCCTGGTCTTCCGGCAAGTGTGACAAATCTACGACCGGCAGCGTGAATGTCACCGAAGGAACGATTTGTTGAACCGGGTTGCCGTCGGTCTCAGCGATGCTCGTTCGGAGGCTTTCATGTCGCATAATGATTTCATTCAGCGCACGTTCCAACGCCGGAACGTTCAACTGACCCTTGATGTCAAAGACAGCGGGGATGTTATATGCGGTGAACTCAGGGTTAAGCTTGTGCAAGAACCACAGCCGCTGCTGCGAGAAGGAAAGCGGCAGCGGACCGTCGCGAGGCACTGGCATAATCGGTGGGACGCTGACGCCGCTCTGGTTGCGACGCAGGAAATCGACATGTTCTGCCAAGGCAGCCACGGTCGGCAATTCGAATAGTTTGCGTAGTGGCAGATCGATGTCGAAGTTAGTGCGCAAGCGCGCGACCACTCGCGTCGCCAACAGTGAGTGTCCCCCGAGCTCGAAGAAGTTGTCATAGACGCCAATTTTGTCGAGTTTTAGTACCTCTCTCCATACCTGCGCGACCAACTCTTCGATCTCTGATCGAGGCTCGACGAATCCTTGATCGAGGGATGGTCTCGAATAACCAGGCGGCGGCAGCTTCGACCGGTCGACCTTGCCGTTAGGTGTTAGGGGTAAGGCGTTCAAGAATACAAACGCCGAAGGAATCATGTAGTCGGGAAGCTTTTGTCGAAGTAACGATCGTAGGTCACTTACTGAAGCCACCGAACCCTGATTCGGAACAATATAGCCTACCAGTTCTTTCTCCTCCGACGATTCACGCTCACGAGCCACGACCACGCATTGCTTCACTGCGACATGCTGATTAAGAGTAGCTTCGATCTCGCCCAACTCGACCCGATAGCCACGGATCTTGACCTGATTATCGACTCGCCCGATAAACTCCATCTCTCCATCGGGCCGATACCGGGCGAGATCTCCGGTGCGGTAGAGACGCGACCCTGCCTGATCGCTGAAAGGAATGACAACGAATCTTTCTGCGGTTAGTTCCGGCCGGTTCAGATACCCCCTCGCAAGACCGTCACCACCGATGTAGAGCTCGCCATGCACTTCCAGTGGCACAGACTGCAAGTGGGAATCGAGAATATATATTTGCGTATTCGCTATCGGCCGCCCGATTGGGACTGGACCTTTTTCGGGTCCGACCTTTGCGATACTCGACCAAATGGTCGTTTCAGTTGGGCCATAGAGATTCCAAAGCGAAGCGCCATCCTCCAATAACTGGTCAGCTAGTTCTCGCGGTAAGAATTCACCTCCACAGAGAATCTTAAACTCCTTGGGCGCGCGCCATCCCGCCTCCAGCAAAAGCCGCCAAGTGGAAGATGTACCGTGCATCGCCGTAGCGCCGCATGCGGCCAATCTCGTCTGCAGCCGTCGTCCATCTACCACTTCCTCTCGACTGGCCAAGACAACTCTCGCGCCTGCGATCACTGGTAGGTAAAGCTCCGATCCCGCCAAGTCATAAGAGATCGACGCAAGCGCCAGGAATGTCTCTCTATCAGTTACGTCAAGCTGGCGGCGCAGAGAGTGAATACAGTTGACCAAGGATCGGTGCAAAACCTGAACACCCTTCGGCCTTCCGGTAGAGCCTGAAGTGTAGATCACGTAGGCTAAATTGTCAGAAGTTACACCACTAACGAGATTTTCCGCACTTTCGTGACAGATCGTCTCCCAGTCTCTGTCCAGACAGACCACCTTCATTTGAGAATCGAGAATTGAGGATCGAGGATCGCTATTCTCTAGTTTCAATCTTCCATCATCAATGAAGCGTTCCTGTGTGAGCAGAACCGATACCTGTGCGTCCTCCAGCATGAATGCTAAGCGCTCTCTCGGATACGCAGGGTCCAATGGCACATAGGCTCCACCCGCTTTGAGAATCCCCAATAGTCCAATCATCATTTCCGAAGATCGCTCCACGCATATTCCCACCAGCCTTTCAGGTCCGACTCCCAGATGTCGAAAATAATGCGCTAGCTGATTGGCCCGAGCGTTTAACTCCCGGTAGCTCAACTTCTTTTCTTCGAACTCCACCGCAACGGCTTCAGGTGTCCGTTCTACCTGCGCTTCAAGCAACTCATGGGTGCAGGAGTTCTTGGGGTAATCCGCCTTGGTATCGTTCCACTCAATCAGCAGTTGATGACGCTCGGCTTCTGTGAGAAGGGGCAAGGTTGATATGGGTTGGTCCGGATCGGCGACAATCCCTTGCAGTAACGTTTGGAAGTGGCCGGCCATCCGCTTAACGGTTGAGCGATCAAACAGATCGGTGCTGTACTCGAAGAATCCAATCAGCTTCCCGTCTTGTTCTGCCAGAGAAAGGGTTAAATCCAATTTGGATGTGCTGCCTTCTAGCTCTATAGCTTCGGAGGCGAGATCCGGAAGCTTTAAGTTGGGAAGGTCTCTGTTCTGAAAAGTGAACATCACCTGGAACAGGGGGTTGCGGTTTAGATCCCGTTCAGAGTGCAACTCTTCTACCAGCTTTTCAAAGGGAAGATCCTGGTGAGCATAGGCCCCCAAGCAAACATCCCGTACTCTGATAAGAATCTCCTTAAAAGTCGGCGTCCCTGAAAGATCCGTGCGCAGCACCAAAGTGTTAACGAAAAGCCCAATCAACTCGGCAGTCCCAGCCCAATCGCGGTTAGCAATGGGAAACCCTACAGTCACATCCTCTTGCCCCGTATAGCGGTAGAGTAGGTTCTTAAACGCCGCCATCAACGTCATGAAAAGCGTGACGCCTTCCCGTCGACTGAGCTCCTTGAGCGCTTCCGTCAACGGCTCCGCTAACACCACCGACTGCCTTGCCCCGCAAAAGCTCTGTAGCGCTGGCCTGGAATGGTCCGTCGGAAGATTAAGAACAGGTGGACTATCCCCAAGCTGTTTCTTCCAGTAGGAAAGCGCGGACTCCAGCATGTCTCCTTGCAGCCACCGGCGCTGGCACACAGCGAAATCCGCGTACTGAAAAGCAAGGGCGGGAAGCGAGGGCAGTCGCTTCCCGGAGAAAGCCTCGTACAACGTCCAAAATTCCCAAAGGAAAATTTGCATCGACCAACCGTCACAGACGATTTGGTGCGCCGTAAGAAGAAACAGGTGCTCTTCTTCAGCTAATTTGACTAACGCAGCTCTCAGCAAAGGACCTCGAGCTAAATCAAAAGGTCGTCGCGCCTCCTCGTTTGCCAAGCGTAAACGCTGTTCGTCTCGTTCAGCTTCAAGCGATTTTTGCAAATCTATTATCCCGAGAGTCAACCTTAAAACAGGTGCAATAACCTGCGCGGGCTGGCCGTCTGAAGCGGCAAATGTTGTCCGCAAAACCTCATGGCGTTGCACGACGCCGTTGAGACTCTCTTCCATCGCCCTCATATCCAAATGACCCCTCAAATAGTAAGCTCGGCAGATGTTGTAAACCGCGTTGCCAGGCTCCCATTGGTCCAAAAACCATAATCGCTGCTGGGAAAATGAAAGAGGAAGAGTCGCGTTTCGTGCGGCCGGCTCCATCGGCGAAGCCTTTGGGCTCTCTATCGACCCAAGGGGTGTCGAAATGGTTCGACTTAGACTCGCGATCGTCGATGATTCCAAGAAGCGGTTCAAGGGCACTTTTACACGGAATGAGTTCTCTACCCGAGCGATAATTTGCATCGCTAACAAGGAATTCCCGCCGAGATCGAAAAGGTTATCATGCACTCCCAATTCATCGATGCCGAGGCTCTCGGCCCACATATTTGCCAGCGCCTCTTCTATAGGACCCTTCGGAGCGACCAACGGGACGTCAAGTACAGGACGTGCCATGCGAGGCTCCGGAAGGGCGCTGCGGTCAATCTTACCGTTTGACGTAAGCGGTAGAGACTCTAAAAAGATAAACGCGGACGGCACCATATAGTCCGGTATTCTCTCCCTAAGAAAAGTTCGCAGCTCGCTTACAGTGGGACAAGGCCGATGGTTAAGAACAATGTAGGCTGCTAGGTATTTGTCCCCTCTTGTGCTCTCTCGACACATCACAAAAGCTTCATCCACCGCGGGACTTTGCAGAAGGGCCAGCTCGATTTCGTTGGTTTCGACCCTGTAGCCTTGGATTTTAACCTGAGCATCTTTACGTCCCAGGTGTTCGAGACAGCCATCCGAAGACATCCGGCCCCACTCCCCTGTACGAAAGATACGGTTATCTGGGCACCTTGAATCAAGTAGATACGCAGCGGCGGTGAGATCCGGTTTTTGCCAATAGCCGGGCGAAAGGTACCGACTTCGGACAGCGATTTCGCCAACGTGGTTGGGTCCTAGTTCATGACCAGCCTCGTCAAGAATTAGAACTTCCATGTCCTCCACAGGATAACCCACAGGCACCCTGCCAGAGATTTGCGTTTCTTTATTAATGAGGTACTGTCGAATGGTCTTGGTTTCCGAACTGGAGAACGCGTTCAGAAGAATACAATGTCTTGAGAAATGCTTCTTATAGGATTCGACGTCCTTCCAAGAGACCTGTTCACTTCCCAACTTTATGACGCGAAGATCCGGAAATTCCTCGCGCTCGCTCAAATTACGGACGAAATGACGAAAAATAGTTGCCGCCGAGTGGTAGACCGTAATCTTTTCGTGAACCAACCAATCAGCTAAGCCATTGAGCCCCTCTGATTTCATATTCCAGGGGTACAACGTTCCTCCGTTCAGCAACGCGCTGAAAATGTCTTGAATCCCTTGTCCTGTACCGTAGGGAGCAAGAAGGCTAAATCGATCATCCGCGCTAAGACGCAGATTGTTGGTGTGATGCATGATGCTGTGGAGTTCGTTACGGTGGGTATGCAACACTCCCTTCGGTTGTCCGGTTGAACCCGAGGTATAGAGAATGCAGCTGATGCTGTCCGGGGATAATGCTATCCCTGAATTATCGGGGGCCAGAGAGGTATCCAGGTGATCCATGTCAATGCAACTGCGGGAACCGTCGAACAAATTTTGGGCAAGGCCCAAAATTTGACTGTTTGTGATAATGAGGCTCGCCCCCGAATCAGTCAAAATGTACTTGGTCCGAGAATGAGGAAGCGACGGGTCGAGGGGAACAAAGATTTTCCCCGCCTTCAATGCGGCAAATATTGCGACGATCGCAGGCGCATCATGCTCCAGCAAAAGGGCAACATTACCATCATTGGCGGACTGCTGCCGTATAGCCCGAGCTACTAGATTGGCTGACCTGTTTAGAGCGGCGTAGGTGAGCTGATGGAGTCTTGTTTTGACGGCAAGATGATCGGGATGCTTGGCTACCTGTTGTTCAAAGCGTTCGGGGACGGATTGCTCGGTATCTTCAATCTTAAACTCGACGAAGCGACTCCCAGGATCCACACGACTCGACAACACCGTGACCCTCCCCGGTAGGAGTTGTTATGTGACTTCGGTCAATGCCGTTTCTGCCTTCGACACCCAGAACGGCATCGACATCGCTCGGTAGAGTTCAACCGCTGCGCGAAGTTCGGAGCGAGCTTTTGAAACGTCTTTCACCTGAGCATGGACATATCCAAGCCCCAGCTGACAATGTGCTTGCAAAGGACGCATCCCCAGCTCTCGAGCCAAGCCCAGCGCCTCTGCGTAGTTGGCCTCAGCCTGCTCCGCTTTCAAAGGACTACGCCGAGCCGTAAGATCTCCTAAAATCCGCAGCAACCATGCCCGACTACCCTTATCCTTACTCTTGCCGGATAGCTCCAAACCACGCCGAGCGAGCGCCTCCGCCGAGTCCGTCCGACCCGCTAACATATATGCCTCGCTTACCAAGGCCATTCGCAAAGCCTGGCCTCCCATTCTCCTCATCCACGCAGTATCCTCCACCGCCCGATCCAAAAGTCGGAGGGCTCCGTCAACTCGTCCTATGGAGGCATAAGCAGACCCTAAGCAAGAATCAATCAATGGGCGGTGGACAGGAATTTCTGCATCCTGACATACTTTTAAGCCTCGCTCGAGCACAGCGATTGCTTTGTCGAAGTCGCCCTTGATAAGAAAGAGCACCCCGACACCATAATACGCATAAACAATGCTATAGGGGTGATTACTCTCCAGGGCAGTTTGGATAGCCTCGTCTCCACCGGGAACCGCTTCGCTAAACTTCCCCATTTGTGCGAGGCAACGGACCAACCAGGCCCTGCAAACAACAGAAACGATCACCGGCATACCAAACATTTCATATTTCCGATCTCCTATTAAAGAGAGTGCTCGCTCAAGTACGCCAATAGCCTGATCATACTGACCTACGTTATGGTGAGCCACGCCCAGGAAATAATGGGCTACGATGTGAAGATCGAGATGCTCCGGCGCCTTTGTGTGGTTCAGAGCCTGGTTGGCACAAGTGATTGCCTGTTCCGAGTTCCCTTGGATTTGCCAGTGGGCGGTCATTAAGTTGAGCAGCTTTCCTACCCGACCGTGATCATTCAATGCGACCGCAGCCGCTTGAGCTTCTTCCAGATATCTAAGCCCTTGCTCAAAGTCCCCGAGGATAAATAGCGCGTTGCGTATCTCGATTCGCAAATCAACGGCGTGCCTGAGAGTGTCACGAGTCTCCGGGAGTTGCCGTAGAGCTTCTAACGCCTGCTCAAAGCAAAGCACTGCATTCCGAAAGGACGATCGAGAAACAGCCTTAGCGCCAGCCTCCTTTAGATAAATAATAGCTTTGTTCCAAAGCTCGCCGTGGTATGCATGGTGGGCAAGTTTGTCCAAGTGATCGTGCGAAGTATTCTCCGTTATCTCCTCAAGCGCTTTCACAACGCGTGCGTGTAGAAGAATCCGTCGATCATGGAGAAGAGCGCCATAGGCCACCTCAGTGGTAAGAGCATGCTTGAAGGAGTATTCCACCTCCGGAAAAAGATTGGTCTCGTAGAGAAACTCAGCAGCCTGAAGCGCGGACAGATGGTCATACAGTTCGTCCTCAGACAGCCCCGCTACAGCGCGAAGCAAACGGAAGGGAACGATCGCACCAATAACGGCGGCGGTCTGTAGCAAATGTTTTTTCTCGATGTGTAGTCGATCTATACGATCCGCCACAACATTCTGAACTCGACTCGGGATACTAATGCTGTCGATTTTCAGCCCTGGTCGATAGGCTCCTTTCGTTCCGGTTAGAAATCCAGTTTCCACAAGAGACCGCACGCTTTCCTCAGCAAAGAAGGGATTGCCATCCGTTCGCTTGATCAACAATTCCTTTAGGGGTGCCAGCTCTCTGTCGTTTCCCAATAAATGGTGCAACAACTCTTCCGCACTTGCGGACTGTAACGGATCAACACGAATTTGAGTGTAATAGGTTTTGTCAGCCCAGCTATGACTATAACCGGGTCGATAATTGACAAGGAGGAGCATTCGAGCCATCGGCAGACTTTCGACCAAGTTATCGAGGAAAGCCTGTGTTTCGTTGTCGATCCAATGGAGGTCTTCAAAAATCAGTAACAGCGGCTGTTTTTGGCTTTCACGGACCATCACCCGCTTGAGCCCTTCGAGAGTGTAACGGCGTCGCTGCTGGGGCTCCATACCATTGAATCTCTTTATCGTTTCGACAACGTCTCGCCATTGGCCATTCGATTTCTGGCTCGCTCCTTCTCTATGATCCGGCAGAGCGCCCAGCAGCGAAAGGATCGGGGGGATCGCATCCTTGAGCATTTCATCCAATTTCAATACATGGTCCGCTATCTTCTCTCTGATGCTCTCTGCCCCCTCCCCTTCCGAGATTTTGAAGTAACGGCGGAGCAGTTCGATGACCGGAAAATAGGGAGCTGCCTTGCCGTACGAGACGGATCGCGCTTCAAGCACGAGCCAATCCGGCGGCACATGGGAATGCATAAACTCATAGACCAAGCGTGATTTACCCATGCCCGGCTCGCCAACCATGGAAAATATCTGGCCGCGTCCGACGACCGACTTTTCTATGAGCTTCTGAAAGGTTTCAATCTCGGTCTTCCGTCCTACGAAGGGCGTGAGTCCTCGAGAAACCGCCGCGTGGAGACGTGTGCGGGCAGAGGTAACACCCACGAGTTCGTACGCATCAACCGGTCTCGAAACTCCTTTCACCTGTAAGGCCCCGAGAGATTTGACTTCGACGAACCCTTCGACCTCCCGTAGAGTGGAGGCCATCATCAGAATAGCTCCCCCATTTGCAAGTTCTTGCATCCTAGCTGCCAGATGAGTTGTGTGGCCAAGGGCGGAATAGTCAATGTTGAGATCGTTGTCTATAGAACGAACCACGACTTCGCCCGAGTTTAAGCCAATCCCGATCTGCAAACCAAGCTCTTCCGATTGACCCAGCTTTTCACGATAACGCCGCATTTCCTCCTGCATTGCCAAGGCGGCATAGCAGGCGCGTAGCGCATGATCCTCGTGAGCTAAAGGCGCGCCGAAAAGCGCCATGATGCCGTCTCCTAAAACTTGGTTCACGGTTCCTTCGTAGCGATGGACTGCTTCCATCATAACGCTCAGAACTGGATCGATTATTTTCTGCGCCTCCTCAGGATCGAGCCCTTCCACCAACTTTGTCGAACCTCTTATGTCCGCAAAAAGAACGGTGACCTGCTTTCGTTCTCCTTCCAGGGCGTGCCGCGAGGCTAATATTTTTTCGGCGAGATGCTTGGGAACGTAGGTGTCCGGCGAGGGTGCTCCCGGAACTGCACTCGGCGCGGTCGTTGGAGTCCGATCAATCAGTCGGCCACAATTCTTGCAAAATCTGGCGTCTCGACGATTTGGCTCGCCGCAATTAGAACAAGCGGTTTCGAGCCGGGCCCCGCACTGGTCGCAAAAGGTCGAATCAGGAAGATTCTCAGAGTGGCATTGCGGACAAATCATAACTGGATCAACCCATTCCACCAAGGCGGAGTTACGAGCGCGCAGCGAAGGAGTAAGCAGACAACTCTATAGTACCGGACTGTATTAAAAGCAACTAAAAGACACATGCCGTTGCTTATCGCTATCGAAAGCGTTGACATAGGTCAACCCTTTCAAATATTCTCCCCAACAGTAGCGTGTCGCTAGTGACAACGCCCCATTCTGAGAAAAACTGACAAGGTCATAATATGAGCGATTTGGGTTACAAAAATTTCCGCAGAGACGAACTCGAATATCAATACAACCCGCGGGTCTCGGTGCCGGAGTATCCGCAATTAGCCAGGAAGCGATCCGACGAGAGTCGAGAAGTCAGAGCGACACATAAATCGTGGCTCAACGTGTCTTACGGCCGCTCACCCAGGGAGGTGCTGGACATATATCCCGCCGGTCAACCGGCAAGTCCGGTTCTTGTTTATATCCACGGCGGTTACTGGCGCAGCGGTAGCAAAGACGATAACTGTAATTTCGTACCAGCATTCACCCAGCACGGGGCGAGCGTTGCGCTTTTGGAATATGATCTCTGTCCTAATGTCACGGTCACGGACATCGTTCGGCAAACGCGCGCCGCTATGGCCTGGGTGTATCGCAACATCGCGCGCTATGGTGGAGATCCGTCGAAGCTCTACGTCTCCGGCCACTCCGCGGGCGGACATCTAACGGCGATGGCCCTCGCTCATGATTGGGAAAAAGAAGGCTTGCCGGGAAATATCATCAAGGGCGCCGTGGCCAGCTCCGGTGTTTACGACCTCGATATGGTGATCCACGTGAGCGCAAACGAGCAGATTCGCATGACGCCGGAGATCGCGCGCGAAAATAACCCGTTTCTTCACCCACCGCTTGCCGTCTGCCCTTTACTGGTAACCGTTGGTGGCGCCGAACCGGAGGGCTGGAAGCAGATGTCGAAAGATTACTTTCAATTTTGTGAGGATCGCGGTGCTGTCTGCGAGTATCTCGAAGTCCCCGGCGCAAACCATTACACAATGTCTGATCATCTGGCGGACGCGACAAGTCCGCTTACCCAGGCGATCTTCAGGCAAATGGGGCTATAATCCTTCCTCGATTTCGAATCTGTGTCTAATCGTGAAAACGCCGCATTTGTCATGCTGAACAAAGTGAAGCATCTCATTAAACAAGGAGTTGCACAGGAGAGATTCTTCGCCTGCGGCTCATCTATGAAAGCTTTGTCAAGGGCGGTCATTTTCCCGTAAAAAGGTTACCGGGAACACCTCTGCCTGTCGTCCGTACTTCTAACCCGATGTTATCGGACTCATCTATTCGCCGTCTTATGCGGCAGAGAAATTT
>WNGR01020567.1_pt1 | contig 20965 bp, 20 predicted proteins | sample 5407581 | NCBI WGS metagenome assembly WNGR01 (sample SAMN13153383, study PRJNA577476) | soil metagenome | isolation source: 80 cm soil or saprolite under Garry oak tree replicate 2 | place: USA:California | collected 2016-06-15
TGACTGTGACGATCACCGTCCAGCTGGCGACGGTGCTGCTGGCGCGGATGCCCTGAGCGCTGTGGAACAGGGCCGGGTCGGCGGCGCGGAGAATCAGCCCCCATGCGACGGTGGCGGCCAGCATCACCACCATGGCGGCGGTGGTGACCGCGGCTGCGATGGCGGCGAAGCGGAGCAGCCTGGTGGAGAGCGTGGTGCGCCGGACCGCCGCCACGGCTCCGGCGACGCCGGCGGTGCTGGCGAGGACGAAGCTGGCGATCCAGCCGGAGACGACCGCAACGCTGTCCATGTGGCCGGGCGGTGGGGTGTTGGCGCGGGCACGCCAGGCAATCAGCATCAGGGTGCCGGCGAACCACAGGATCGCTGCTGCGACCACGCCGAGCGGCCGCAGCAGCTCGCGGTTGCCTGCGAGCGCCTGCCGCAGGGCGGCCAGGCCGATCGGCAACCCAGCGGCGAGCATGGCGGCCAGCGCGACCAGGGAGGCGCCCAGGATCGCGTCGAACGCTGCGCCGACAGCGGCGTGGTGGTGGGCAGCCGCCGCGAAGTCGTCGTACTCGGTGAGCTTGCCGTAGCCGGCGCCGGCGAGCACGAACGCGGCGTAGCCGCACAGCACGCCGAGCACTAGGCCGCGGAGGCGCTGGGGCTGACGATCAGGTCCAGGCATCGGGATTCGCCTTCCTCCGGCAGGGGCTCCGGTTCGGGTCGCGGTGAGGTCGGGGTGAAGCTGGGCGTCCAGCGCGCCGCGCACCAGGTCGAGCGCGGCCAGCAGGCCGAGGCGGCGCTCGGCGGCTCGTTCGGCGACCCAGTCAAGTAGTTCGCCCTCGAAGCGGGCCCGCCACGCGCGCGGGTACAGGCGGACCAGCCACGCGGCCAGGATCCTGGTGATCATGTGGCCGCCAGCCGTTGCAGGCCGATCTGGAGGAGCCGCTGGCGCCGCAACAGCTCGGCGCGGAGCGCCGTGGCGCCGACGCCGGTGAGCCGGTACGGGCGGCGGCGCTCCTGCGCTGGGAGGGCCTCGATCAGGCCCAGTTGCTCCAGCCGCGCCAGCGCGGCATACAGCGTGCCGGGCCCGAGCGTGGGCCCGCCCAGCTCCTCCACGTCTTTGGTGATGGCGTAGCCGTGCTTGGGCCCGCCGGCAAGGCTCGACAAGATCAGCAGCGACGGCTCGGCGAACCGCCCGAGGCTGGACAGGTCATCTGGAGGAGAAGCCACCGCACCTCACTGCTCCGATCATTGTTGCATCGATGATCGGAGTATAGGCGGCCGATTTCTATCCGTCTAGCTTGTTCTCGTGCTCGTCCTCGTCGACCCTGAGCAGCACGACGGTGATGTTGTCGGGGCCGCCGGCCTCGTTGGCGGCGTCGATGAGGGTGTCGCAGGCTGTCTGGCCGTCGCTGGCGGTGGCGAGGATGGCGGCGATCAGCTCGTCGCTGACCGGTTCGGTGAGGCCGTCGGAGCAGAGCAGGACCTGGTCGCCAGGCTCCAGCTCGAACGCTGGCGGACCCTCGACCTTAAGGTTGGGGTCGAGGCCGACGGCGCGGGTCAGGACGCTGCGCTCGGGGTGGTGGGTGGCTTCGCCGGGAGTGAGGCGGCCTTGGCGGACGGCCTCGGCGACGATGGTGTGGTCGTTGGTGAGCTGGCGCAGGGTGCCGTCGCGGAGCAGGTAGGCGCGGCTGTCGCCGACGTGGCCGAGCTGCAGCCAGCCGTCGCCCACGACCGCGGCGGTGAGGGTGGTCCCCATACCCCAGTACTCGTCGTTGGCCAGGGCCTTGTCGATGACCGCTTGGTTGCTCTGCTCGATGGCCTGCAGCAGCGCGTCCCGGGCTGCCTCCGGCCCAGGGAACGTCTGCCCGTCGAGCTCGGCGAGCGACTCGATCGCGGTCGCCGAGGCGATCTCGCCGGCCTTGTGGCCCCCGAGCCCGTCAGCGACGGCGATCACCGTAGTGCCATGGAAGCAGCTGTCCTCGTTGCCGTCCCGCACAAGTCCACGGTGCGTCGCGGTGAAGATGCCGATGCCCATGAAGGCCGTCCTCCGTCCTGGTGGGAGCAGCTGCATTCTGCGCGCTCCAGCGGCCTCCGGCTACACCTGGAGCGCATCGTTTTCCAGTCGTTCTGAACGCGGCGGCTACGGCTAGGGTTCCAGCACGATCTTGCCGAGCTTGCCCCCGGCGGCGAAGTGGTCGTAGGCGCGCTGCGCCCCGTCGAGCGGATAGGTGGCGGCGACCGGGACGCGCAGCCGCCCGGCGGCGAGGCCGGGCAGCACCTGGGCTTCGACGCGGCGGGCGGCCGCGGCCTTCTGCTCCAGCGGCCGGGAGCGCAGCGTCGAGCCGAGCAGCCGGGCCCGCCGTGCCATCAGCATGCGCAGGTCCAGCTCGATGGCGGGCCCCGCGCCGGTGCCGATCGCCATGATGCGGCCGCCGGTGGCGAGCACCTCCAGGTTGGTGGGGAAGTTCGGGGCGCCGACCAGCTCCACCACGATGTCGAACGGACCGGTGGCTTCGACCGCGTCGGGCAGGACGACCTGGTCGGCGCCGAGGGAGGCGACCGCCTTGTGGTGGTCGGGGTTGCGGACGCTCGCCACCACCCAGGCGCCGCTGGCGGCGGCGAGCTGCACCGCGGCGGTGCCGACGCCGCCAGCGGCGCCGTGGACCAGGACCCGGTCACCAAGCCCGACGCCGCACTGGGTGAAGAGGGCGTCGTGGGCGGTGGTGAACACCTCCGGGAAGCCGCCGGCGGCGGCCCAGGCGACGCCGGCGGGGACCGGCATGGCGACGCGCTCGTGCACCACGGCCAGCTCGGCCTGGCCGCCCCCGCCGACCAGCCCCATGACCCGGTCGCCCGGCCGGAACCTGGTCACCCCCGGCCCGACCCCCGCCACCTCACCGGCCACCTCCATCCCGGGGATGTCAGGCGGGCTGCCCGGCGGGGCGGGGTAGAAGCCACGGGCCTGCCACAGGTCGGCAGCGTTCAGTCCGGCCGCCCGGACCCGGACCAGCAGCTCGCCGCCGCTGGGCACGGGGTCGGGGTGCTCACGGACGACCAGGCGGCCGTCCTCGATGGTCACCGCGCGCATCAGCCGCTCCTTGGCCTTGGGACTTGCAACTGAAAGACGGGGAAGGGCTTCAGCCTACCGTCCCGGGCGGGGGGAACTCCTCCGGCAGCCGGCCGTAGAGGGCGCGCATCCAGATCATGTGGAGGGTGGCTACGCTGGCATCGGGGTCGCCGCCGCCCGGATGGCCGAAGCAGGCGGTGAGGTAGCGCTCGGTCATCCAGCACAGCGCCGTCGCGGCCTGGCGAGGGTCGCTGACCGCCGCCCGGCCGGCGGCGACGTCGCGCTCGATCCGTGCGGCGGTGGCGTCGACGAAGCGCTGCACCAGCTTGGCGTAGACCTTCTCAATTTCGTCGTCGTGGCTGGCGGCCTCGGCGATCGCCCGCAGCAGCGGCCCTTCCCGCTGGTAGACGCCGATCAGCCGCTGCAGCGCCTCCAGGGCCTCGCGCACCGGGTCCTCGCCGCCGCCGAGCCAGCCCTCGCTCATCTCGAACAGCTCCTCGGCGAGGTCGTGCTGGAGGTGGATGAGCAGGTCCTGCCGGTCGGTGAAGTGCCGGTAGAAGGCGGTGCGCGACTGGCTGGTCGCGGCCATCAGGTCGTCGACCGTCAGGTCGCGGAAGGGCCGTTCGCGCAGCAGCCGCCCGGCGGCGTCCAGGATCTCCTGCTCGGAGTCCTGGCGGCGACGGCGCCGCCGGTCACGGTTCTCGACCCGGGTACCACTCACCACCCGAGCGTAGCAAAGCGCTTCGCCAGCGGGCGACTCGGTGCGGGCGACTCCGTGACGGACGAAACGTTTGACGCGATGTCACAAGCCTCGTAGTCTCCCAGGTAGCCGAAGCAGAGGCCGGCTAGGGGGCGAGATTGTGACGACCCGGATGTATGCCCTGCCCGTCGAGCAGACCCGCTGGCATGTCCCCAGCGGCAGCACCACCGCGTTCTCCTGGGACTACGACGACGGCCGCGACCGGCTGCTCAGCCTCTACGAGAAGGGCAAGCAGCGCCAGTGGGACGCGGCCGTGCGGATTGACTGGTCGCGGGAGATCGATCCCGACAACCCGCTGCAGCTCCCGGACGAGTCGGTAGCGATCTACGGCTCCCGCACCTGGGACCGGCTCGGCGAGCGCGACCGCGCCACCGTCCGCCACCATGCCGCCAGCTGGCAGTTCTCGCAGTTCCTCCACGGCGAGCAGGGCGCGCTGATCTGCGCCTCCAAGATCGTCCCCGCCACGTCGAGACCTACTCCCGCTACCTGCACGACAAGCTGCAGCTGGCCTATCCCATCAACCCGAACCTGCAGGCGCTGCTCAACGACGTCATCTCCGACAGCCGCTGGGACATGACCTACCTCGGCATGCAGGTGCTGATCGAGGGGCTCGCGCTGGCCGCGTTCGGGCTGATCCGTGACCTGACCTTCGAGCCGCTCGCCAAGGCGGTCAACGCCTACGTGATGCAGGACGAAGCCCGCCACGTCGCCTTCGGCCGCCTGGCGCTGCGCGAGTACTACCCGCAGCTCACCCAGGCCGAGCGTGACGAGCGCGAGGAGTTCTGCGTCGAGGCCTGCCATCTGATGCACGACCGCTTCCTCGCCGAGGAGGTGTGGCGCAACCTCGACTACGACCCCAAGGACTGCATCCAGCACATGAAGACCAGCGAGACCATGCGGCAGTTCCGCTCGCTGCTGTTCAGCCGCATCGTGCCGACGCTGCGCGACATCGGCATGCTCGGCCCCAAGGTGCGGGCGGCCTTCGCCGACATGGGCGTCCTCGGCTTCGAGGCGATCGACGTCACCGAACTGATGGCCGCTGACGAGTCCGTGGCCGAGGAGATCGACGCGGCACGGATCCAGCAGGTGGAGGAGACGATCGAGGCCGGAAGGGAAGGAGCGGCAGCGGGACAGGCAGGCGCCGAGTAGCCGTCCGCCGCCGGCAGTTGGCCGTCCGCCCCCCGAGCGGCCACGCCGGCTCCGGGCGGCGACCCCCCCGGTCGCCGGCGAGCGCGGACGCCGGCGGGACAACTCGGCGCTGTCGCGCCCGGCCCCGGAACCTCGGGGCCGGGCGCGCGTCGTCTTTCGTCTCAGGCCGCTGCGGCGGCTCGGCTCAGCCGGTCGAACGGCCGCAGGAACGGCGGCGGCTGGAACCGCACGTAGGCGGGGCTGGCCAGGTTCAGGGCCGGGCCGAGCGCCGCCGCACGGGCGTTGAGGGCCGCCGGGCTGGTGAGGCTGTCCCAGTGGCCGGTGCGGACCCGGTCGAACAGCGCCTGCAGCGCGGCGATGCGCTCGGCCGGGGTCATGGTGCAGTGGTTGGCGCGGTGCACGAACGCCTGCCGCAGCAGCCCGGTGTCGCCGGCGCGCCCCACCACGCTGGCGTAGGCCTGCTCGTTCTCCGGCACCACCAGGGTGTCGCCGGTGGTGTGGATGGTCAGCACCGGCACGTGGCCGAGGCGGCCGTTGTAGGTGATGAACTGGGTCAGGTAGGGCACCGCCGGCTTGTCCGCCGCGATCCGCGGCGCTGTGGCGAGGGTGGCGAGGTCGGACTTGAGGCTCAGGCCGGCCTGCCGGTAGAGGGCCTCGACCTCGTGCCGGTCGGCTGATTTGCGGAGCTGCGCCGCGTAGTCAACGCCGGTGTTCCACGACGGGTTGCCGCCGGCACGTGCCTCCAGCTCCGCGCGGAAGGCGAAGTCGAAGGGGAGGCCCTGGCGCTGGAAGGCGGTGAACTGGTTCGCCTCCTGGGCGGCGACGTCACCCGGTGCCGGCTCCGGCTGGGAGGGGTCGAACCAGCCGGGCACGTCGGCAACCGCAGCCGCCAGCGCGATGCGGGCACGGCCCTCCGGGGTGGCCTGCGCCGCCGCCAGGCCCTGCTCGGCGAGGTTGAGGTTGCCGAACGGGTCGGTGATGTGGACCAGCTGCAGCGCGGAGTTGGGCGCCGCCAGCGTCTTGAGGGCGAAGGCGGCGTCCAGGCCCTGGTTCCAGGTGCCCACTCCGCCGCTGAGCACGCCGCACATGGGCAGCGCGCCGGTGAAGCGGGAGGGCGCGGTCTGCACCAGCCCGGCGGTGATCATGCCGCCGAGCGAGTCGCCCCAGGTGTAGGTGGCGGTGGGCTGTCCGGCCTGCTGGGCGAACACGTCCAGCACGGCGAGCTGGTCGTGGAGGGCGTCAGCCACCGCCCAGCCGGTGCTGGCGTAGGAGGAGCCGGCCAGCGCGTAGCCCTGGCTGAGCAGGTAGCCGCCGGTGAGCGGATCGCTCACGTCCACCGCCGGGTTGGCCGCGCCGGGCAGCGGTGCGACGTAGCCGTGGTTGTAGAGGATCAGGGTGCCGTTCCAGGGGGACGGGACCTCGGCTTTCCAGGTCGCGCCGTCCGGGAGCGTGCCGGTCAGGGTGGTGGGATCGGCGGCGTGCGCCGCTGGCGCACCGCCGAGCATGGCGATGGCGACCAGGACGGCAAGCAACAACGGGCGAAGGCGGAACTTCAAACCGAGACCTCCTCCATCTTTGGGGACGATCGGGATGTTACTGCTGGGTAGGCACAAGTGGAATAGTGGAGCGCTTGCACCAGCTTCCAGGAGCGGAGATCGTGTCCACATGCTCCCGACGACCGATCCGCGGCTGTTCGACCTCCAGCCGGAGGGGGACTCCCGCCCGCGCGCCTCCAGCGGTCGCAATGGCAGCGCCGGCCGGCGCCGCCGGCCCGCACCGCTGCTGCTGGCGGTCGACGGCAACGGGCTCGTCCATCGCGCCTTCCACGCGGTCGCCGGGGACGTCGGGGGAGAGGAGGCGCTGCACGTCGCCGCGACCGAGCGGCTGCTGGCGATGCTCGCCAGGCTCGCCGCGGAGCTACGCCCGACCGCCTGCGTGATCGGCTTCGACGACCCAGGGCAGTCGCTGCGGCGCGAGCGCTGCGCCCACTACAAGTCGGCGCGCCCGCCCAAGCCGCCCGCTCTGGTCGAGCTGCTCGCCGAGCTGCCCGAGCTGCTGCGGCGGCTCGGCTTGTGCGTGGCCGAGCCCGCCGGCCTGGAGGCCGACGACGTGCTCGGCTCGGCGGCTGCGCTGGCCCGCCAGCGCCAGGTCCCCGCCGCCCTGCTGACCGGCGACCAGGACGCCTTCGCCCTGGTGAGCCCCACGGTGCGGGTCTGCCTGCTGCTCGCCGGTGGCCGCGTCGAGCAGGTCTCGCCGAGCTGGCTGCGGAACCGCTACGGCGTCCCGCCGGCGCAGTACCCGGACTTCGCCGCCCTGCGCGGCGACTCCAGCGACTGCCTGCCGGGCGTGCGCGGCATCGGCGCGGTGACCGCCGCGCGGCTGCTGGGCGCCTATCCCGATGTGGCGGCGGCCCTGGCCGACCTGCCCGGCGTGGCGCGGCTGCTCGGCCCGGCGATCGCCGAGGCGCTCACCACCCAGCAGGACGTCTACCAGCTCAACCGCGAGGTGATGGCGATCCAGACCGACGTGGCGCTGGACATCGACGCCTGCAACCGCCGCCTGGAGCGCCAGCGCGTCGCCGCGGTCCTCGCCGAGCAGGGCCTTGAGGAGCTGACCGACCGGATCCTCGCCGGGTTTGCCCTGCTCGGCCGCGCCGCCTGGCGACGCTCGCCCTGAACCTGAACCTGACCTTGAGAGTTCGTCCCCCTGGTTCGTCTGCTGAGAGGAGTCACAGTGCCAAGAATCTGGGTAATCGTCATCGGGGTAGTGCTCGGCCTGGTCGGTGCTGTCTGGGTCCTGCAGGGCATCGGCCTGCTCAAAGGCAGCTTCATGACCGGCCAGCCGGTGTGGGCGGTCATCGGCCTGGTGCTGCTCGGCTTCAGCGTCCGCGCGCTGCTGGCCGCGCTGCGCGGCAACCACACCCACCCGGGGTCAGGCCCGGGCACGTGAGGCCGCGCATCTGGACCTGCAGCTGAACCTCCGGGGTTGCCTTCCCGGCGTTTCAGGCGGAGGGTGGTTGGCGGCACGCACGCGACGAACAAGGGAACCACCGCATGACCGGACCTGCCCCCAGCGTCAACCCGGCCAACCCTCCCGCTCCCACCACCCTTGCCGCGCTGCGCGGCGAGGGGCACCGCTACAAGACCGTCAAGCACGAAATCCGTGACAACCTGCTGGCCAAGCTGGCCGCCGGGGAGGAGCGCTTCCCCGGCATCGTCGGCTTCGACGAGACCGTCCTGCCCGACCTGGAGCGCGCCCTGCTCGCCGGCCACGACATGGTGCTGCTGGGCGAGCGCGGCCAGGGCAAGACCCGCCTGATCCGCTCGCTGGTCAACCTGCTCGACGAGTGGACCCCGGTGGTCGCCGGCTGTGAGCTCAACGACCACCCCGAGGCGCCCGTCTGCGTCCCGTGTCAACATCGCCTCGCCGCGCTGGGCGAGGACCTGCCAGTGGCGTGGCGGCACCGCTCCGAGCGCTACGGCGAGAAGCTCGCCACCCCCGACACCAGCGTCGGCGACCTGATCGGCGACGTGGACCCGATCAAGGTCGCCGAGGGCCGCACCCTCGGCGACCCCGAGACGGTCCACTACGGGCTGGTGCCGCGCAGCAACCGCGGCGTGTTCAGCGTCAACGAGCTGCCCGACCTGGCCGAGCGCATCCAGGTGGCGCTGCTCAACGTGCTGGAGGAGCGCGACATCCAGGTGCGCGGCTACAACCTGCGGCTGCCGCTGGACCTGCTGCTGGTGGCCAGCGCCAACCCCGAGGACTACACCAGCCGGGGCCGCATCATCACCCCGCTGAAGGACCGTTTCGGCGCCGAGGTCCGCACCCACTACCCGCTGCGGCTGGACGACGAGATCCGCCTGGTGCGCCAGGAGGCGGTGCTGGCCTGGCCGGCCAGCCCGCTTGGCGAGCCGGTGGTGCCCGAGCACATCGTGGAGGTCATCGCCCGCTTCACCCGCGCGGTGCGCGAGTCGCCCCAGATCGACGCCCGCTCGGGAGTGTCCGCGCGGTTCGCCATCGCCGCCACCGAGACCGCCGCCGCCTCGGCGGTGCGCCGCGCGGTCCTCGCCGCCGAGCCGGTGCCGGTGGTGCGCGTGGTGGACCTGCCCGCCACCGTCACGGCCTCCCTCGGAAAGGTCGAGTTCGACGAGCTGGAGGAGGGCCGCGAGCTTGAGCTGCTGAATCACCTGCTCAAGCGGGCCATCGCCGAGACCTACCGGGCGCGCCTCGGCGGCGCGGACGTCTCCGGGCTGCTGCGCCGCTTCGACGACGGCGCCACCGTCGAGACCGGCGAGCTGCTCGGCGCCGCCGAGCTGCTGCAGAACATCGGCCCGGTGCCGGGCCTGGCGCAGCTGCTGCGCCGCCTCGGCGACGGCGACGCCGAGACGCCCGGCCTGGCCGCCGCCGCGCTCGAGTTCGCCATGGAAGGCCTCCACCTCGCCAAACGCCTCGGCAAGGAGGAGCTGCCGGGCCGGGCGGTCTACGGACGCTGACGAAGGTAGGCACGGCATGGTGGCGAACAATGACGAGGGTGCGTGAATCATGAGTCGAAGCGGCGCCTACCAGTACGGGCCGTGGCGCGGCGGGCCGGACCCGCTGGAGCCGCCGTTCGACCTCGGTGAGGCCATGGACCGGCTGGGGGAACGGGTGCTCGCCGGGCAGCGGCCCGGGGAGGCCCTCAGCGAGCTGCTGCGCTCGGGGATGCCGGGACTACGCGGCCTGCGGGACCTCCTGCGCCAGGCGCGGGAGCGCCGCCGCGAGCTGCTGCGCGAGCGGGGCCGCCTCGGCGGCGTGCTGGATCAGGTCCGCGAGCTGCTCGACCGTGCGCTGAAGCAGGAGCGCCAGGCCCTGTTCCCTGATCCCTCCGACGCCGCGCGGCTGGCCGAGGCGGAGCTGGACCAGCTCCCCGCCGACACCGCCCGCGCGGTGCGCCAGCTCGCCGACTACCAGTGGCGCTCACCCGAGGCAGCCGCCACCTACGAGGAGATCCGCGACCTGCTGCGCCGCGAGGTCCTCGACACCCGCTTCCGCGGCATGCGCGACGCGCTGCGGGGCGCCACCCCCGAGCAGCTCCAGCGCGTCCGCGACATGCTCGGCGAGCTGAACGCCATGCTGGAGGCCGACGCCCGCGGCGAGGACACCAGCGAGCAGTTCCAAGGCTTCATGCAGCGGTACGGGGACTTCTTCCCAGAGAATCCGCAGAGCCTGGACGAGCTGATCGACGTGCTGGCACGCCGCTCGGCGGCGGCGAGCCGCCTGCTCGCCTCGCTGTCGCCGGAGCAGCGCGAGGAACTGGCCGGGCTGATGCAGGCCGCCCTGGGCGACCTCGGCCTGGAGTACGAGCTGAGCCGCCTCGGCCAGGCGCTCCGCTCCCGCCGGCCGGACCTGCGCTGGGGCGAAGGCGCTCCCATGGGCGGCCAGCAGCCGCTCGGGCTGGCCGACGCCACCACCGCGCTGGAGGAGCTGGCCGACCTGGAGGCGCTGGAGGCAGCCCTGGCCCAGGACTACCCGGGCGCAAGCCTCGACGACGTCGACCCGGAGGCGGTCCAGCGGGCCCTCGGCGAGCGCGCGGTCGAGGACCTGGACGCCCTTCGGAGGCTGGAGCGCGAGCTGACCGAGCAGGGCTACCTCACCCGCGACCACGGGCGCCTGCGCCTCACCCCCAAGGCGATCCGCCGCATCGGCGCCGCCGCGCTGCAGCGCATCTTCCGCACCCTGGAGGCCCGCGACCGGGGCGACCACGAGAGCGCCAACGCGGGCCTGGCCGGCGAGCCGACCGGCAGCTCCCGCCCCTGGCAGTTCGGCGACGAGCAGCCACTCGACGTGGTCCGGACCGTCAAGAACGCGGTGCTCCGCCAGGGCCCGGCGGCCAAGACTACCGCGCTGGCGCTGCACAGCCTTAGTACCAGCAAGTTCCCCCAGGACGAGCTGACCATCATCGGCTTCTCGGCGATGGCGCGGACCCTGCCGGCGGGGGAGTTGGCCGAGCTTGAGCCCGACATGGTGCAGGGCACCAACCTGCAGCACGCGTTGCTGCTGGCGCGCCGCTGGCTGGCCCGCCGTCCCGAGGCCGAGCCGGTGGTGCTGCTGATCACCGACGGTGAGCCCACCGCCCACTTGGAGCCTGACGGGATGCCGTGGTTCCAGTGGCCGCCGCTGCCGCGCACCCTTGAGCTGACCCTGGCCGAGGTGCTGCGCCTCACCAAGCAAGGCATCACCATCAACGTGTTCATGCTCGACACCGAGCCGCGCCTGGTCCGCTTCGTGCAGGCGCTCGCGCGGCTCAACCACGGCCGTGTATTCTCACCCGCGACCGACCGGCTCGGAGACTACGTGGTCAGCGACTACCTCAGGGCCCGCCGTGGCCGGCGCCGCTCGGCGTAAACGTGTTGCGTTGACATCACGGCAGCAGCAAATTACAGTGATGTAAGTTTCCCGTCGGCTCCGGCTGGCGGGAACGGGATGGGGCTCAGGGCCGCGAGGGGAAGCGTGGTCAGGGGCCCCTTTCCCATGTCCGAACAGCCCACCTGGAGGTACCCAAGGCCATGCCCAGTACAACAAGGGACGCCGTCGACCTGCCGCTGTGCCGGCTCGACCCGGAACTGCCGCCGCCGGCCTACGCCCACCCTGGCGACGCCGGCGCCGACCTGCGCGCGGCCACTGCGGTGACCCTGCCGCCGGGGGGTCGTACGGTGGTCGGTACCGGCATCGCCATCGCCGTGCCCGAGGGCTACGCCGCCTTCGTCCATCCCCGCTCCGGGCTCGCCGCCCGCAACGGCATCACCGTGGTCAACGCCCCGGGCACCGTCGATGCTGGCTACCGCGGCGAGATCAAGGTGATCCTGCTCAACACCGACCCAGCCGAGCCGTTCACGATCGCGCGAGGTGATCGCATCGCCCAGCTGGTCGTCCAGCCGGTGGTTCAGGCTCGTTTCCTGGAGGCCGCCGAGCTGCCCGCCACTCCCCGGGGGGACGGCGGCTTCGGCTCCACCGGCAGGTAAGGGGCGCCGGTCGTATCCTGGCTTCAGGATTGCCTGTCTTGGGCAGTGGGAAGGCAGGAAGCGGTATGGACCAAAGCGATACAGAACACGACCAGGGGCCGCAGCGGCCCTGGGGCGAGCGGCTCGCCGACGAGAGCGCCAGCGCCCGCGACGAGCACTCCATCAAGCGCCTGCTCGGCGACGCGATCGGCGTCGTCCGCGGGCGGCTCGGCGAGGTCACCCGCAACGGTGTCTGGCCGCTGCTCGACGAGGCCGCCGCGCAGGTGCGCCCCGCCACCCGGGAGGAGCTGCGGCGCCGCTACCCCGGCCTGAGCGACGACGAGATCGCGCGCCGGCTGATCAACCGCGCCGCGCGCACGGCTGCCGGGGTGGCGCTCGGCATCGGCGGCATGGTCGCCGCGCAGGAGGCGATGGCGCTGGTCTCGGCCGGCAGCACCCTCGGCACCATCGGCGTCAGCGCCCTCGCCGAGGTGCTGGTGCTGTTCATCCTGGACGCCAAGCTCCGTGCCGACCTCGGCGCGCTTGCTGGCCAACCCGCCCGGACCCCCAAGGAACTGGCCGGCGCGGTGCTCGGCGAGGTCCAGGCGGCCGGCGGCTGGCGCTTCGTGCGTGGCCGCTCCCTGCGGCGGGCGTTCCCGGAGGCGGCGGCGCGGCGGGTCGCCGGCCGCATCGTCGCGCTGGTGCCGGGACGCTTCGCCCGCATCGTCGCCCCGGAGATCGTCGCGCCGCTGGTCGGCGCCGCCTTCGCCGCCCGCATGGCATCCCGCCAGGTCCGCGCCGCCGGGGAGCAGTGCTGGGAGGAGCTGCACCGCACCACGGTCACCTGGGGCACTCCCCTGCCCTCCAGCGGCAACGGCCAGCAGCCACCCCGCAGCTGAGCGCCCAGCCCCAGTCCCAGACACACCACAGCCCCGGTGGTGGGAGACCGGGGCTGTGGGGGAGTGGGGTTCAGCGTTCGATCGGTACGCCGACCAGGGAGCCCCACTCGGTCCAGGAACCGTCGTAGTTGCGGACGTTGGGGTAGCCGAGCAGCTCGTGCAGCACGAACCAGGTGTGCGCGGAGCGCTCCCCGATCCTGCAGTAGGCCACCACGTCCTTGTCGGCGGTCACGTCCTGCCCGCCGTAGAGCGAGCGCAGGTCGTCGTTGGCCAGGAACTTGCCGGAGGTGCCGTCCACCGCCTTGAGCCAAGGGATGTTGGCGGCGCCGGGGATGTGGCCGGGGCGCTGCGCAGCCTCCTGCGGCAGGTGGTCGGGGGCGAGCTTCTCGCCGCGGTACTCCTCCGGTGAGCGCACGTCCACCAGCGCGGTGCCCGCGCCGTTGACGTAGCGCTCCAGCACCTGGTTGCGGAAGGCGCGGATGGACAGGTCGGGCTGGCGCACCGGGTAGCCGCTGGTGGCGCGGCCGGCCGGCGGCGCGGTGGTCAGCTCGCGGCCTTCCAGCTCCCAGGCCTTGCGGCCGCCGTCGACCAGCTTGACCGGGCCGTGGCCGTAGACCTTGTAGTACCAGTAGGCGTAGGCGGCGAACCAGTTGTTGTTGCCGCCGTAGAGCACCACCAGGGTGTCGGGGGTGATGCCCAGGGAGTCCTGCAGCTTGGCGAAGGCCTCCGGCGGGATGAAGTCGCGGCGCAGGGGGTCTTGCAGGTCGGTGTTCCAGTTGACGGCGACCGCGCCGGGGACGTGGCCACGGCCGTAGGCGTCGGTGTCCTCGTCGACTTCGACGATGCGGATGTTGGGGTCGTCCAGATGGGCGGCCAGCCAGTCTGTCGTGACCAGCACGTCATCCTTGGCCATGATTGACTCCTTGAGAGCGGAACCGGGCGGAAACAGTAGATATCAGGCCGCGGCGTAGCTCAGCGCTTGAGCAGCGCCGCGACCCGGCGACACGGAGGCCGGCCAGCGGCCGAGTTCCCGGTGCCGAGGCCCATCGGGGCGCAGGCGCGGGTGGTCATGGCCGCCGGCCCTGCTTTCGAGCCTACCGCCGTCGCGCCCCGCAGCATCAGTGCAATCATGTGGTGGTACAGGCTGCCAGCTCCGGCGGCGTTACGTCAACGTGCGCATTGCTGTGGTTAGGAGGAGCTGTGATGGCGTTTGTTCCAGAAGCTGATGATGCACTGATCGTGGTCGACGTCCAGCTGGACTTCTGTCCGGGCGGGAGCCTCGGCGTGCCCGCGGGCGACCGGGTGGTGCCGGTGCTGAACCGGCTCGCGCCCCGGTTCGGTACGGTGGTGACCACCCATGACACCCACCCACCCGACCACTCCTCGTTCGTCGCGCAGGGAGGTCCCTGGCCGCCGCACTGCGTCGAGGGCACGGCCGGCTGGGAGCAGCATCCGGACCTGCGCGTCGAGGCCGACTACCAGGTCATGAAAGGGCGCGAGCGCGACCAGGACGGCTATACCGGCTGGAACCAGGAGCTGGCCGACTTCATCGCCAAGCGCGGCGTACGCCGGGTGGTGGTCGGCGGGCTCGCCCTCGACTACTGCGTGAAGGCCACTGCCCTCGACGCCCGCGCCGCTGGCTATGACGTGATCCTGCTGACCGATGCGACCAGGGCCGTCAACCTCCACCCGGGCGACGGCGACCAGGCCCTGGACGCCCTGCGCGCGGCCGGGGTGCGGGAAGACCGTGCCGAGAGCTGATTTGTTGCGCAGTTTGGAGGGCATGGCCAACACTTGACGGCACGCCGTGCGCAGCAGCGCAGGCCGCGAGGGGCGAGAGGAGGCAGGGTTGGCGTCAAAAGCGACGTCTGAGCCGGACGCGAAGTCCAAGGCACAGCGGTTCCGGGAGCACTGGGCCGACGAGATGGACGGCGCGGCCATGTACCGGGCGCTGGCCGACGGTGCCACCGGTGAGCAGCGGGAAATCTTCTTGGAGCTCTCCAGTGCCGAGGAGCGCCACGCCCGCCACTGGGTCGCCAAGCTGGCCGAGCTGGGCGAGCCGGAACCGGACCCCGCCACCCACCGCCGCAGCACCAAGACGCGCCTGCTCATCTGGCTCGCCGGGCGCTTCGGCGCCAAGTCGGTGCTGCCGCTGGTGGAGCGCGCCGAGATCGCCGACGCCGGCCACTACGACGGCGTCCCCGACGCCACTGTGGCCATGGCCACCGACGAGCGGATCCACGCTCGCGTGCTCGCCGGCCTGACGCCCTCCACCGCCAAGTCGGGCATCCTGCGCGGCGAGCGCTGGCACCGCGGCGACGCCTCCGGCGCCGCCGCGTTCCTGGCGTCGGTGATCCTCTCCGCCGTGGGGCTGTTCATGGTTGGCGCCGGCATCAGCCTGCTCACTGGCCGCCCGCTGCTGCGCGTGGGCGCGCGCCAGCTGCTGGTGGGCGGGACGAATGGGCGCGGGGGAGTTCATCTCGGTTACCTCCCAGCGCGAGCTGTTCCAGCGCGAGATCGCGCTCGAAAGGGAAGAGATCGAGGCCATGCCAGACGAGGAGGCCAACGAGCTGGCGCTCATCTATCGCGCCAAAGGGGTCGGCAAGGAGGAGGCTGAGGCGATGGCCGCACGGATCATGCGCGACCACGACAGCGCCCTCGACACCATGGCCCGGGAGGAGCTGGGCCTCAACCCGGACGAGCTCGGCTCGCCGCCCAAGGTGGCCGCCTCAAGCTTCGCCGCCTTCGCCAGCGGCGCGCTGTTGCCGGTGCTGCCCTGGCTGTTCGCCTCCGGCGCCGCCGCGTTCCTGGCGTCGGTGATCCTCTCCGCCGTGGGGCTGTTCATGGTTGGCGCCGGCATCAGCCTGCTCACTGGCCGCCCGCTGCTGCGCGTGGGCGCGCGCCAGCTGCTGGTGGGCGGGACGCAATGACTGATATCGAACTGCAACGGATCCTGCTGGTCGGCCCGCCAGGCGCGGGCAAGGGCAGCCTCGCGCCGCGCCTCTCCGAGCTGCTCGGCGGCGTGCCGCACGTCTCCTCCGGCCAGCTGCTGCGCGCCTCGGTGGCGGCAGGCGACCCCCACCACATCGCCGACCAGGTGAGCCGCGGGCATCTGGTCGGCGACCGCGTCGTCGCCCAGGTGCTGGCCGACCGCCTCGGCGACGGCTTCATCCTCGACGGCTACCCCCGCACCGTCCGCCAGGCCCAGCAGCTCGACCACCTCCTCGGCGAGACCGGCCACCGGGTCCAGATCGTGCTGGAGCTGATCGTCCCCGACGAGGTCGCCTCCGCCCGCCTCTCCCGCCGCGCCCGCATGGAGAGCCGCAGCGACGACAACCCCGACACTGTCGCCGCCCGCCTGGTCACCTACCGCCGCGACGCCGGCCCGCTCCTGGCCCACTACTCCGGCCGCGTCCGCCGCGTCAGCGCCTCCGGCGACCTCGACGAGGTCTTCGAACGCGCCGAGCGCGCCCTCGCCTCGCTCCCCCGAGCCGCCCGCGGCTGAACCTGAACCGCCGCCGAGCGGTCTAGCTGTCGCCGTCCTTGAGGTTGAGGGCGAGGTAGGCCCAGAACATGGGGTGGATGCGGAACTGCTTGGTCGTGGCGAGGTTGAGGTGGCCGACCTGGTAGGGGCCGAGGAAGGAGGGTTTGGGGCCGTTGCCGGGGGAGTGGGCTTGGAGGAAGCCGACCTGCCAGAGGATGTCGATCAGGGAGTCGAGGCTTTCCTGGCTGACCCACTCGCGGGCGTTGCCGCGCAGGGCGGTGCCGTCGGTCAGCTCCAGGCAGCGCCACGACAGCTCTTCGCGGTCGAGGTGGGCGGGGCCGCCGCGGAAGGTCTCGAAGACGTGGAGCAGGCCGGGGTACTGGAAGCGGTACTCGGCGGCGATGTCCTTGGTGCGTTCCTCGGAGAAGGCCTGTTCGACCTTGGCGAGGGTGGCGGGGGTGACCGGGAGGGCCAGCTTGCGGTTGCGGGTCTCCTCCAGGGCGTGGGCGCAGAGCTGGATGACCTCGCGGGGGCGGTGCAGGGTGCGGTCCATGACGAAGTTGAAGGAGCTGCCCGGTAACCCCGCCACGGTGGGGGAGAAGATCAGGTTCCAGCAGTGCCGGTCGTCGGACTTGCGCATCTCCGGGACCGAGTGGCGGATGCGGGCGGCGATGAGCTGCAGCAGGCTGGCCGGGTCCCAGGAGAGGACCTCGATGACGTCGCGGAACTTTTGCGCATCGTCGTACAGCACCGGGATGTTGTCGTACAGCTCCTGCCGCAGCGACACGTACACGCGCAGGTGCTCGCTGAGGCTGTTGATCGACATGCACGCCTGGAACAGCCCGGCGACGAACGCCTGCGCGTCCTCGGAGGCGTCCCAGCCGCGGTCCAGCTCGTCGACCAGGATCACCACCCGCTCCCGCTCCAGGATGTGCTTCAGCGCCGGGAAGAGCGGCTCCAGCTCGGCCAGCTTGTAGAGCTTCTCCAGCTCGCGGGTGCGCAGCGAGGCCTCGTAGGGGCCGACCTTCAGGCCCTCGACCCGTTTCAGGTAGGAGATCAGGGCCGACAGCTTGCTGGTGGCGCCGCCGTGGTGGTTGTCGCGGACGTAGCGGTAGATGCCGACCGCCGGGCCCTTGAGCCGCTGGCCTTTCCTGGTCAGCTCCTGCATCACCTGCACGTAGATCAGGTACTTCCAGGCGACCGCGTAGGCCCCCAGCTTGGCCCAGGAGCCGGAGTGCTCTGGCAGCATCGTCTGGCGCAGCAGCTCGTAGGAGTAGTCCTCGGGTGCCAGCTCGATGACGTGGGCGCCCGCCTCGCGTTCGCGCTGCGCGAGCATCTGGAAGATGGCGCTCTTGCCGGCGCCGCGGCTGCCGAGGATGACCCGTTTCTCGCCAGCGCACACCCGCGTGAAGGCTTCCGATTCGATGAAGTAGGCGGCAAGGCCTCGTTCGATGTCCCGCTCAGCCGCCGGAGCGCCCAGGTCGATCCGGGTGGGGCTGAGCGTGCGTGCGCCAGTGGCGGCGACACTCATGTATAACTCCCTCGGTCCGGTGGATGGTCACGGACGTATTGACCCTACCGGACCAACCCCATCAGCGCATAGAGGGATAACCGGGGCGTGGCCGCTGCTCGTCAGGACAGTTACCGACTCGTTAGGCGGATCCGCGAGCTTCATGCCTGCATTGCCGACCCGACCCGACACCCGACCGGAGTTGCCCGCATGCAACAACTCGAGGACATCCGCGAATTGCAATTGCAGTTGCAACGGCAGCGCCGCCTCCCCCCAGTGGCCCAACCCAGGCCCGGGCCGCAGCCGCAGGCGCGGGCTGCGGCTGCGGCGCCGCCGCTGGCGCCGCCGCTATGGACCCGCCGCCAGACGCTCACCGGCGGTGGCGCCATGGCCGCCGCGCTCGGCCTCGGCATGGTCGGCGCCTGGGGCCGCAAGGGCGCCTGGGCCGAGGCCCGTGCCGCGCTCGGCGCCCTCCCGGTCCCGGGTCTGCACGCCCACGCCGGGGCCGGCGGCGCGGACACGGCCCTGGCGGGCGCAAATGCCGGCCCTCGCACCATCAGCGCCACCCTGGCCGCCCGGCCCAGCACCATCGACCTCGGCGGACCGGTGGTGCAGACCTGGTCCTACGGCGGCACCGTGCCAGGGCCGCTGCTGCGCGGCCGGGTCGGCGACACCCTCCAGGTGGCGGTGCGCAACCACCTGCCCCAGGCCACTACGGTCCACTGGCATGGCATGGCGATCCCCAACCGCATGGACGGCGTGCCCAACCTCACCCAGCAGCCGATCGCTCCCGGCGCGGCGATGACCTACCGCTTCGTGCTGCCCCACGCGGGCACCTACTGGTACCACCCGCACGTCGGCATGCAGGCTGACCGGGGCCTGTACGGGCCGCTGATCATCGACGACCCCGCCGAGCCCGGCCGCTACGACGCCGAGTTCGTGGTGGTGCTCGACGACTGGCTCGACGGCACCGGCCGCACCCCCGACCAGGCCCTCCAGCAGCTCACAGGCGGCATGGACAGCATGGGCGGCATGGACAGCATGGACATGGGCCAGACGCAGAGCGGCGGCATGCAGATGAGCATGGGCGGCATGGCGGCCATGGAGCGGATGCGCTCGGCGGCGCTCGGCGGCGACGCCGGGGACGTCGACTACCCCCACTACCTGGCGAACGGCCGCGTCCCCACCGCGCCGCAGACGCTGCGGGCGCGGCCCGGCCAGCGGGTCCGCATCCGGCTGCTCAACGCTGGTGCCGACACCGCCTTCCGGGTCGCCCTCGGCGGCCACCGGCTCACCGTGACCCACAGCGACGGCTACCCTGTCCGCCCCGTCACGGTGGACTCGCTGCTGCTCTCAATGGGGGAGCGCTACGACGTCGAGGTCACCCTCGGCGACGGCGCCTTCCCGCTGGTCGCCGAGGCCGAGGGCAAGGGCGGCCAGGCGCTCGCGGTGGTCCGCACCGGCGGCGGCGCCGCGCCGCGTGCGGGAGTGCGGCCGGCCGAGCTGCGGCGTCGGTTGCTGCACCTGTCCGACCTCGACGCCACCCCGCAGGCCGCCCTCCCGCGCCAGCGCGTCGACCGGGTCCACGACCTGGTCCTCCAGGGCGACATGATGAGCTACCGCTGGACCATCAACGGCCAGTCCTACGACCATCTGCGGCCAAGCGACGCCATGGCGCTGCCGCTGCGCGACGGCGAGCGGGTGCGCCTGCGCTTCGTCAACCTCAGCTCGATGTGGCACCCGATGCACGTCCACGGCCACACTTTCCAGGTCCGCACCCCGGGAAGCGCCAGCGGCGCCGGCCCGCGCAAGGACACCGTGATCGTGCGGCCCCTCGAAACGGTCGTCTGCGACGTCGCCGCCGACAACCCCGGCACCTGGATGGCGCACTGCCACAACCTCTACCACTCCGAGAGCGGCATGATGGCGCTGCTCGCCTACCACAACTGAGCGAACGCGGCGGTCAGGGGAGGAGGCGCAGCTGGTGGACCGCCACCCCTGGCTGCCGCGGGTCCGGGAGCGAACGCACCGCCCAGCGGCCCGACCCGGCCGCCGCCTCCAGGAACGCCTGCAGGTGCCGCCGCCCCGGGTCGGCCACCCAGGCCTCGCCGCCAACTGCCAGCAGGCGCGGCAGCAACGCCAGCAGCGGCTTGACGTTGCGCGCCTCATAGAGCACGTCGGAGGCCAGCACCAGGTCCCACGGCGCCGCCGCGACCAGCGGGCCGGGTTCGGTCCACGAGCACAGCGCCGTCGCGATCGGGATCCCGTTGCGGGCGGCGTTGGTCGCCGCGAACGCCACCGCGTCGGTTGACCAGTCGGTTGCCAGCGGCCGCGCCCCGGCCAGCGCTGCCGCGATACTCGGCAAGGCCAGCCCGCAGCCAAGCTCCAGCGTCCGTTTCCCGGCAAGTTCGCTTGCCGCGACCATCTGCGCCAGCGCCAGCGCACTCGGCCACAGCTCCGCCCAGTACGGCAGGAACTGGTCCCGCTCGAACGCCTCCTCGTCGAGCAGGTCAAGCCCGTCCCGAGGATGCGTCACCCGGATCCGCCGCCCCCGCAGCACCACCGTCCGCTCGACCAGGTCCCGCCACGGCGCCGCCATTGGCCGCCCGTCTGCTCCGCTGACCGCCTCCGCACGCTCCATGCCGCTGAGAGTAGCGGCGACCGGTGCGCCCGGCGAGACCGCCGTCAGGGAGGCCTTGCGGGCGGGTCAGGGCCTGCGACGGCGCCAGCGGGCGTGGCGGTTGCCTGGCTGATCCGCTCGGCGGACATCCACGGTCCATGCGGCCGAGGGAAGCGGGGGGCGCGAGGCTCCGTGGGGGGGTGGGCGCCAGCGGACGAAGCCTTGCTGTTGGGGTTGGGGGACGTCGGTCCGGGTCAGGGTCCAGCCGGCTTTGGCCCGGTCCCAGGGATCGGCTGGGTCAGGGCCGGGACCAGGGCCGGCGGTGGAAGCGGCGGGCCGTGGGGGTCGCTCGGGGGACAGGCGGCGGTTGCGGGTGGCGTATTCGCTGACCATGATCAGGGCGCCGAGGACCATGCCGACGCGGTCCAGGTTGGTGCGGTCCATCTCGTGCCTGGCGGCGTCGTCCTTGGCCTGGTCCACGACGCTGGCGCTGCGGAGCACCGTGTTG
>WNGR01008714.1_pt1 | contig 20962 bp, 15 predicted proteins | sample 5407581 | NCBI WGS metagenome assembly WNGR01 (sample SAMN13153383, study PRJNA577476) | soil metagenome | isolation source: 80 cm soil or saprolite under Garry oak tree replicate 2 | place: USA:California | collected 2016-06-15
AACCACCAGGAGCACCCCAATCACCGAAATCATGGATAGTTCATCTATCACCACCACATCAAATTCGCGCTCCAGGAGGCGAGCATTCAGGTAGACACTGGTCACCGTGGTCGCAATGAGTTGCGCCTCCGCGATGATCAGCGTCCGTTGCGCTTCCTGCTCCAACTTGATGTCCGAGAGGCGGGCGCGATTTGAGGCAATTTATGGTTCTTCCGCAGGCGCGCTGATGCCTGATATTCCATATTTCAATGGGCTGTGCGAGGAGGATCTTGTTGACGGCTATCTGCAACGGCGATCACTGACCCAGGAAGCGATTGATCTGGCCTGGGAACAAGACGAAGAGAAACCTTTTGTCTGGCCAGAAAAGTTGTTAATGATTTATGATTGGGGCTGTAATATCTACTCCATGTCTTGACTGTTCTCACTCAGAGAATCGTGTTCTGAGAAATGACAACAACGTCAGCCTGGCTGCTTGCGCCATCGAGACCCCCTCTTTCCAGCAGTGGGTACAAGCCTGGCTCAATGGCACACTCGAATTTGACTGGAACAAAGCTGAAAAAGTGACGTTGTAACGACTCTTTCCCTCTCTTGCTCCTTTTAGGCATGCTGAAGGACTCGTTGCCGAAGGAGGTTGAACTTGGCACGACTACACATACTGCGCTTGATCAGCTTCAGACGATTGACGTGCCCTTAAGCCGGTCCAACGCTCCAAGGCAGGGTTAATCCCGCCAGCATAGTAGCTTTATCTTGTTGGATTCCTGCCGCAAACGATACCAATTCGGGCACATGAGCAGCTTCAACCTCCTCCAACTATGTGTGGTCCTTCCGTAGGCCATCTAATGGGCCAAGCCCGATCAAATCCACTAAAGTTTGCGCAGGGCTTCGTAAAGGTCTTCGTTATCGGGCATGTCGCCGGGGGAGTTTAACACCTCGATATAGCGAATGATGCCTTCCCTGTCGATCACAATGACCGCCCGATTGGACATACCCAGCGGGTGGCGCACACCATAGAGATCAACCACCTTGCCCTGGGGGTAGAAATCGGAGAGAAGCGGGAACGAGGTATGCATGGATTTAGCCCAGGCATTCAACGAATAATGGCTATCCAAACTTATGCTGACTACCTCGGTATCAAAATCTTTGAAGCGGTCCAACTCCGCTTCATACGAAGGAAGTTGCACGGAACAAACGGCGCTGAAGGCGAAGGGAACAAAGGCAAGTACAACATTTTTCTTGCCGCGAAAATCACTCAGATGCCAGTCTTCTCTGTTTGCGGTTTTCAGGGTGAAATCTGGAGCGACGTCTCCAACCTTCAAGGTCGCTGTTTCCGCACGGCTGTTGCTGCTCATTTCTGTACATCCTTTCTAAAAAATAAGTATTGGCGTACCAGGTTAGAATAGCCAGGACTGTCAAGCGTTACCTGCCCTACTCGCCAACCGTCTTGGAATGTGCTAAGAAGCAAGAAAACGGTATCCTACTTCATACAGCGCATGTCTTAATACGCTTCAATGTTACTGTGGGGACTTTGCACCCGCAGTTCGCTATTGAATTTCCGGCGAGTCGAGAAGCTTTCAACAAGTTGGTACTTGAGACTATTGAAGTTGCATGCGCGTACTGTTCATTCTAGCACTTCAACAAAGGCGAGTTCAATATGCTGCGAGGAGTCAAGGTGCGAAAAGGGCTTGTCGCATGGCGGGAGGTCCTGCTAGCGCGCGGAGAAATGGCGGCTTATATACCAATAGTGGTGACAACCATCCTGCTATTCTATGGGGCATCCTGGCAACTTTTTGGGCCGATAACGGACGTGGGTCGTTACCAGTGCTACGCGCTCACCTTCTGGCACGGGGGAGCCGCGATGAAGCAGTTACCTGCCGTGCAATGCAGGTTCCTTCCGCTTGAATCGTTGACGCAACCGCCATTGCATATTTTGCCGCTTGAGTACCCGCCACTGACGGTCCTACTGTTCTCCCTGGGCCTGTTTGCGCCAACCACTGATTACCCGTTACTTTTCGCGTTCTGGATGGCGCTCACCGCCATCTTCATCTACTGGTTGCTGCTGCGCTACGGGCCGCGTGGCGCCGCTCTGACATTTGCACTCTACGTGTTGATCGGTGGATGGACAACGGCATTGTCGCGCTTCGACCTGGCTCCTGCGGCACTTACGCTCATTTGTATCATTGCAGCCGAGCGCAGGCGCTGGACACTTGCATATATTGCCCTGGCCTTTGGTGTCTTACTAAAACTCTACCCGATTCTACTTTTCCCGCCACTGCTTCTTGCGGAACAACACGACATGGGTCGACTCCGCTTACCGCCCTCGGTGATGTCATTCAAAACTACACTGGTAGAACTTGGAGCTAGCATATACGAAGTGCGCAACTGGCGGTGGAAGAATAGCCTGATCTTCTTCGGTTTACTCGTAGCGGTAACGGGCGCATTCGCGCTGTTCAATTTCAAGGGAGCCATTGGGAATCAACTGGGTTACTTTGCAGGCCGGCCTATTCAAATTGAGGCAACCGGGAGTGCATTGCTGTGGCTGGGAGCGCAGTTTGAGATTTATGTGCATGCAGAGTATTCGTATGGCTCTTTGAACCTGGTCGGAGCGCTCGGCGGCGTTGTTTCACTGTTATGTATGACGCTCTTCATACTGGGCTATACATATACAATCTGGCTGCAATGGCGAGGCAAACTCGACATTGTACAGGCAAGTATCGCGGTTCTGCTGGTCTTCATTGCCACGGGAAAAGTCTTCAGCCCGCAATATTTGATGTGGATTATGCCCCTACTGGCCTATAGTAATGCCCTGGATGGCCTCTGGCTACTCTGCTGGGGGCTTATCTCGCTCCTGTCAACGATTATTTATCCATACTTGTACCGTCGTGCGAGCTTCATTACGCTTGTCCCCATGGTCCCGGGTTTCATTGAGATGACGGTGGCGCGCAACGCACTATTCGTACTGGTGACGCTTGCCTACCTCTTTAACTGGTTCCTGGCACGCCAGCGTACACCCATCATCCTCAGATCAGACGCACAGGCTGCAGGTGAGCCAGCAAAAGCACCGGACCGCGAACCATGGCAGGGGCAAGCCCTGGTCCCTCGATAAATCGGGGACCTACTCCCATGAGACGGCTTGGCAAGGCGACGCATGCGTGTCATAGTAGTGGCACCCCTTGCGGGTGCCATGCCGAATTACTTTACCTCCTCTGCCTCCAGCAGTCTCTTTAGCAGGCCGAGACTGGTTTCTATCTCCTGCTTTAAACCTTCTACAAGCATGTTTCCAGCTAACTTGAAGAAGCCCTTCGCCTCAATCTCCAGTTCGTACGTGAGTTGTGTAGCATCGTCCACCGGTTCAAAGAAGATGTTGCCATGATAGGGGAATGGACCCGACATGCTTTCGAAACTCACCTGTACATCCGGCTCTAGCTCGGTTATCTTATAGGTCGATTTTATCCTGTGCCCAATGAAGGTACGTACCTCGGTGACGCGCATGCCTGCCTGGGCGGGCCCCTCAGGCGAAACTCGAGTTTCCAGGATAGCAGGTTGCCACCTGGGAGCATTCCTATACTCGGATATATAGGCGAACACCTTCTCGACGGGTCGATCGACGATGATAGATTGCTGAACTCTTGTCGACATTAAATGTCCTCCTGCGCTAAAGGGATCAAAGAGATGACTTTAGCTGGCGGCGCATAAAAAACTACACCATCAACATGGCGCCTGTGCTAATGCTATTGTAGCGAGCACACGTCACCTGATCGTTACGAGAAGTGTTACGAGTAGAAAGATCGACACCCCCCAAGTGTCACCTGGTTATTTAGTGTTTGTCGATTTAGTGCGTTGTCATACGTCGATATTGCAGAGTGGGGAAGGTATTGCCCAAATAGCCCGCTCATGAAAGGATACACCTATGCGTTACATGTTGTTAATCTACGGAAGCGAAGAGACCTATGCCAGGATGACACAGGAGGAGCGCAATGCAGCGATGCAGGCTCATAACGAATTCGCCCAGGAAACGCTGAGACGCGGTATCTTAACCGGTGGGGCGCCATTGCAGCCAACCAGCACCGCGACTACCCTCCGCATCCGCAACGGCAAAACGCTGATTACCGATGGCCCATTCGCCGAAACGAAGGAGCAGCTCGCGGGTAATTATGTCCTCGATTGCAAAGACCTGGATGAAGCCATAGAACTGGCAACTAAGATCCCAGACGCGTTGCACGGTTCTATCGAAATCCGCCCGATTATGGAGTTGTGATGATCCTGGGTGTCTGCTCATCAGCTTGCTTTGACGAGTACACTTTGCTATAATGCACGAAATATATTTGAGCAGCTTGTACATCGTTTTGAGGGACAGCATGCAACAAGTAACCGGTATTCTCTCCTCTGGGATCATCGTGCAAGATCGTTATGCAGTGGAAGAGTTACTTGGCCGGGGGGGTTTCGGAGCTGTCTACCGCGTGAGAGATCAGGAGGTTTCCGGACAGCTCTTTGCGCTCAAGGAGATAGCCGACCCGAGCAGGCAAGGCCGGAACCGGCTCATCCACGAATGGAAGTTACTCCAGCAGCTTCATCACCCAGCGTTGCCCCGCGTCTATCGTGTGTTCGACAGTGAGCAGGGTGATCGAGCCTATCTGCTCATGGAGTACATTGAAGGAACGAACCTGGAAATCCTGCGACGACAGCAGCCAGAGAAGAGCTTTTCGCTGTCCGAGGTTTTCGTCATTATAGCACCTATCATCGATGCTCTGGCCTATCTGCATCATCAACAGCCACCTATCCTCCATCGCGACATTAAACCAGCCAACATCATCCTGACAACGACAGGGGATAAGGCTGTGTTAGTTGATTTTGGCATCGCCAAGGAATATGACCCGGATGACACCACGACAACGCTGCGCCATTGTTCACCCGGCTATGGAGCACCGGAACAATATAGCACAGGAACCGATACCCGCACAGATATCTATGGACTCGGCGCAACATTGTATGCCCTCATAACAGGGCTTGTTCCTGCTGATGCCCTCCACCGTATGACACGACTGGGGAATACAGGTATGGATCCTCTGGAGCCAGTGAACAAGATCGTACCGGCTGTTCCTACGTTTGTCGCCGAAGCCATTCACCGTGCTTTATCTCTACGCAGCGGTGACCGCTTCTCGACCGTGGAGCAGTTCTGGGAAGCATTACTTGTCTCGCAGACACGGCAGCCATCACCTGTGCTTCTTAGCTCACAATCGATGTTTGCTGATCCATCCGCTGCTACAATGCAAGTGAGAAGAGGGGGTCCAGCCGCATTCTCGCAAAAGCGACCCCGATCCTTCCGTTCCAGGAGCCTGGGAGTACTGCTCCTTGTTTTACTTGCACTCGTCATCGGCGTCGGTCTTGGGATGGGTTTCTGGTCTGCTGTTGCAGGTCACCCAGGCCCTGCTTCCCCGGTGACACCGCAGCACACGGCCCCCGCTGCTCCTGCCACGCCTGATCCGACATCTACGCCGGGCAACGGACATCATGGAAGTCATAAGAAGCATGACAATGGCGATGGCTCCGACTCTGGTAATTAATACAACTCATCCCTGCTAACTGCTCTGCCTAACCCTTCACTACAATAACCGGCTTGAGGCGTGCCACCAGTTTCGCCAGGCCAGCATTATGCACGACATTGACGACCTGCTGGGCATCCTTGTAGGCCTGGGGGGCCTCTTCAGGCAGCAGGTTTTTGCTATGGACGCGCACGGTGACCCCACGTGCGTCCAATTGTGCCAGCAGATCCTTGCTAGTAATAGACTTTTTGGCAGCGGTGCGGCTCTGCCTGCGCCCGGCCCCATGACAGCAGGTGCCAAAACTCTGCTCCATTGAGCCCTGTGCGCCAACGAGCACAAATGAATAGCGGCCCATGTCGCCAGGAATGAGAACGGGTTGACCGACAGCGCGATACCGCTCTGGTACCGCGGGATGCCCGGCAGGGAACGCACGGGTCGCGCCTTTGCGATGGACACAGAGGCGCTGTACCTGCCCATCAACCTCGTACTCCTCCATCTTGGCGATGTTATGGCAGACATCGTAGACGAGCGGCATATCTTTAGGGCGCGCCCGGCGTCCAAAAACGCTTGAGAAGGCCTGCCGTACTCCATGCATCAACAACTGGCGATTCGCCCAGGCGAAGTTTGCGCCGCAGGCCATGGCCGAGAGGTACGACTTACCTGCATTCGACTGCAAAGGTAGACAGGCTAGCTGCCGATCCACCAGGTGGAAGCCGAAATCCTGTTGCTTTGACTCGGCCAGCCTCACATAGTCTTCCGCGACCTGGTGTCCGAACCCACGTGAGCCGCAGTGGATCGTGACGACGATCTGGCCACGCTGCCCAATCCCCATGGCCTGGGCAGCCTCCGCATCATAGATGTGATCGATGGTCTGCACCTCACAGAAGTGATTGCCCGACCCCAGGCTGCCGAGTTGCTTCATGCCGCGCTGTAAAGCGGGGTTCGACACCATATCAGGGTCAGCGCCGGCCAGGCAGCCATGCTCCTCGGTGACCTCCAGATCTTCCGCAAAGCCATAGCCTTCCTCTATTGCCCAGGCAGCTCCATGTACCATTACAGCGCGCATAGCATCAGTACTCAACTGGTGCATGCCCGCCCCACCGACGCCTGATGGCAGATTATTGAACAGTTCATCGGCCAGCTTATCGACCCTGCCGCGAATTTGCTCGTGGAGCAAATCGGTGGCAAGCATGCGAACGCCACAATTGATATCGAAACCGATGCCGCCAGGTGAGACGACGCCATACTCGGCATGGGTTGCAGCCACACCACCAACTGGAAAGCCGTAACCCCAGTGGATGTCGGGCATGGCCAGTGAATGGCCGACGATGCCCGGCAAGGTCGCCACATTCGCGACCTGCTGTAACGCGTTATCCTGCAGGATCTGCTCAATCAATCCGTCATCGGCATAGACCATGCCGGGCACATGCATGTCTGGATTGTAATGCTTTGGTATACGCCAACGGTATGTATCGACACGCTCCAAGGGAATCTTTGTATCAGACTTGCCCATCGGGTCCTCCTTAGACTACTGCTGGATGATTGTACCGAAGTCGCAGTGATAGTCCAATCCCAGATAACCGCCAGGATCAACCTACCTGACAAGTCTCTGGCAGCTTAAATGTCGAAGATGATGCGAGCCTTGTACCCGTCACTGGTAGGCTCCACAGCGGCTTCGTGCCAGGTGACGGCTTTGATGGCACTGCTCAGCTCGTGACGCTGCGCATCGTAGGGTTCGCCGGAGGCACTGCCCCTCAGAGATGATTCTGTGAAGGCGTTGATCTCGAAGGTACGAAAGAGGAGGTATTCAGTGTCGAACAGGAAGATGAGTTCGTTCAACCACGCGATCAGGAGAGAAACTATATCGTGGCCCTCCACCGCAATTTCCCGGCTGACCGACTCGCGTACCTGTTCTGGCGCGACCACCAGGCTCTCCATGCCTTGAGCTGCATGGATGAATAGCTCAGGAAGTGTGCGCCCGAAAGCATGTATGCCGACATCGGCGGTATGAGCGAACACCTCATAGGCTCTCTGCCCCATTACTCCCTGCCTCGAAGCACAGCCTCACGGGGACCCTGGAGAATGCTTCGTTTGACCTGCATAGCTGTACCCTTCCTTTCTTCTATGGGGTGACTGACTCTTTTGAGATATTATCGACTGTTTTGTCATTTGTCAATATCTTTATCCTGAGATCCACTCATACTTCTTCTGGCGGGCCTACGGCCCGCTCTGAGAGAAGGGAGTATGGCGAGGACACCTCGCGCTCCGGCAAGGGACTGCGTCCCCTGCACCCCTGCTTTAGGAGTAAGTTTATTGTCTTTGGGAGTTACACTGTTTTGCTCCGGCAAGGGACTGCGTCCCCTGCACCCCTGCTTTAGGAGTAGATGTCAGCTTTATCCCGCAATGGCAATAACTAGTATGCCGGCGAATATCAAACCAGCGCCTATCAAACGAATGGGGCCGAAGCCTTCGCCCAGCCAGCGCCAACCTATAAAGGCTGCCAGGACAATACTGATTTCGCGAACGGCACCCGCGTAGCTGACGCGAGCAAACGAGTAGACGTAGAGGACGAGTCCATAGGATGCTACCGAGAGGAGGCCGACCAGGATGATACGCGGCCAGTTGGTGCGCCACTCTGCGACTACTGCGCGAGGTCCATAATGTAGCAGGAGCGCGGGCGCAATGAGCAACATGCTGAGGCCAAGGATAACCACTGTATAGGGGGCAGAAGGAACCAGGTGTACGGCAGCGCCATCGATAGCGCTGTAGATCGAGATGCAACAGGCCGTAGCCAGTGCAATCGCAACGCCGAGCAGGCTGGGCGTTGCAATCTGGCGTTGTGACCACCAGGCCGCGCTACCGACAATGATGAGACCTAGCACGAGAAGGGTCAGGCCAGCAAGACCGGTAGGGTGGGGTTGCTCGCCGAGGAAAAGCGCTGCCCAAACGACCAATAAAGCAGGAGCGGTACCGCGTGCCAGTGGGTAGACGAGCGAGAAATCATCGAGGTCATAGGCGCGAGTCAGACCGACGAAGTAGAGCGCTTCAAAAAGGGCGCTACCAGCGACATATGGCCATATCCGCAGGGGGAGTGGGCGATTGACGATGAGAGCGGGAGAGAAGCAGACTGCTCCTACCAGGATCGCCCACCATGTGAAAACCTGTTTTTGCTTCGCACGTTTGACGAGTAGATTCCAACCGGCATGCAGCACTGCGGCCGCGAACAGCAGCCCGAGCGCGGCCAGCGACATACCTTCTCCTTATCTCTACGCTACCCTGACTACTCCGACTTCTGGACTGTCAAGGTTCAATTGATAGGTGAGGCATGGTCAGCAGGGCGATGGCAAGCATCGCCCCTACATTTCTGTCTAGCGCATCAAGATTGACAGTCCACTACTCTGACTACTCTACTCACCTCGCGTGTGCGCCCAGAATTCCAGCAAATCGCTTTTTGTCACAATGCCTTCAAGTACATCGTTATCCATGACGGCAACCGCCGATTGCCCGCTGCTGAAAAGCGTATAGGCCTCCTGGGCAAGAGCATCTCCTGCCAGTTGCGGGAATGGTGGACCTTGCAAATCACGCACGACGGTCGCTGCCAGTGGCTCTCCGCTGGCAAGGCGGCGCAGCAGCAGGTTCTCTGTCAGACTTCCTACCATGCGTCCATGTTCCATGACGGGAGTTTGACTGATGCCATAGCGCCGCAGCAACTCGACGGCATCGGCGATAGAGTCAGTTGGAGCAACACTGACGACGAGCGGCATCGTACGGGCATGGGTGCGGCGATAGGTGAGAACATCACGCAAGGTGGGTTCGATCGTTTCTGCCTGTACCAGCATATTGTTTTCGCGCATCCAGGTGTCGTTAAACTGTTTGCTCAGATAACCGCGCCCTGTATCGGGCAACAGGACCACGATGACATCATTGGTAGTCAGCCGGTGGGCATAGGTGAGAGCGGCTCCGAGGGCAGTGCCGGCCGAGCCGCCCGCGAGGATACCTTCTTCACGAGCCAGGCGGCGCGCCCAGTAGAACGAGGTGCGATCATCGATACGGATCACTTCGTCCACGACCGTTGGATCGTAGTTCTGTGGAAATATTTCCATGCCAATGCCCTCGACCTTATATGGTCCAGGCGTATCACCAGAAAAGACGGAACCGGGAGGATCCGCCCCGACAATTTTAATATTTGGATCCTGTTCTTTCAGAAAGCGCGCTGTGCCGGAGATGGTGCCACCGGTGCCAATGCCGGCCACGAAAGCGCTGATTCGCCCGGCGGTATCGCGCCAGATCTCTGGTCCCGTGGTAGCATAGTGAGTGGCGGGATTGGCAGGATTGGAATATTGATCGGGGCAATACGCTCCAGGGATCTCGTTGGCGAGCCGGTGTGCTACATTTTTATAGTGATCTGGTGAGTCGTGTGTGACACTGCTGGGGCAGATGATTACCTCGGCACCATAAGCGCGCAGTAGACTGCGCTTCTCTTCGCTCACTTTATCGGTCATAACGAAGATGCAGTGATAGCCCTTGATAGCAGCGGCAATGGCCAGCCCATGCCCGGTATTGCCGCTGGTTGGTTCGATAATGGTACCACCGGGGCGCAGGAGGCCGTGTTTTTCACAATAGTCGATCATTGCGGGGCCAATACGGTCTTTCACACTGCCACCAGGATTAAACATCTCCATTTTCGCCAGTACCAGGGGCTGTATGCCGCTAGTCACTCGATTGAGGCGTATCAACGGGGTATTGCCTATTATATCGAGCATAGAGTGATAATAACGCATCTCACCTGTGGTGGTGGGTGTTTTCTCGTTCATTGCTATTCCTCCGCACACTATGCAGCCATAGAAGCGGGCCACCCTGCCCATTTCTATTTAATAGCGTCAGTATAGCATATACGCGCTGGCAGGGTTAAGCTCAAGGGAACCTGGCAAGGGCAAGCCCCGGTCCCTCGATAAATCGGGGACCTACTACGCTCGATCAAGCTACAATGCAACAAGTCCAGTGTAGTGGCACCCCTTGCGGGTGCTCAGGTCTGCCCTTCACGCAAAATGATGAACCGCTCCCTCAAGTCACCAGCACGATCTTGATTTGATCAATGGACGCGGGGAGATGATCGGAACCAAAGGGGAGCTGTATGCGCACAGCTGCTACGCCTGCTCACCGAGAAAGCATACACCCAGTGTCCATGTACTGACACGCTGAGGTAGATCAGGCCATTCTGCCCCTGTTGTAGCACGCGAAGGGTGATCACCGTAGGCATACCTAGACGCTGGTAGTTGCTGCCAAGAGTTTGCGTGGCTTCATCACCAAGCAACTGTACAGCCATATGACTGGCTGTGTAGCGGTTATATGCAGAGGAAGTTGCTGAGACGCTGACCCGGACCAGTACCTGGTCTACTTGCGTGCCAACTGGGTAGTTCGACGATACCATAGCGTTATAGGCGGGCGCTCCAGCCAACACTTCGTTGGTTTCTAGCTGCTTGTGAAGGTGCTGCAATGCCTGTTGCTGCAAGCCCGAAGACAGCGTATCTCTGACATTGTCCAGGTCAGCCTGCGCCACCACATGCACCAGGTGGGCATCCACACCGCCCGTAAATGGCTGTGGATTGCTCACCGACAACCCATCGCAGCAGGTTGTATCCAGTGCGCTTGCAGGAATATTGCCGTCCACACCAGCGCTGACGGCTGCTGCATGGCCCGAAGCGGTACCCTTTTGTCTGCCATGTAGCGGCGGCACATTTACCGATTCTGTTAACCGTACCTCTATACCCACACCGGTATTGAAGACAATCCCAGCAGGCACAAAGACAAATGATTCACCGCTATTCTGGAAAAGCACCGATCCTTTCGCTCGTGCTCCTGGCAGCAACCTCGTCCCGGTTGTACCAGTCAGGCGACTGGCCACGGCAACACTATTCAGACTGCGCAATGGAATGACACGAGTCGCCGGGTCAGGGCTGCTGACCTGTGGCGAGGCAGTCAACAAGTAGGTATTCTGCAGTATTTTGCCTGCTGGCGTGATGGTGATCGTGGCAACAGGCGCAGTGCCGAACAAAGGAAATCCCGAAGGGAAAAAGCTGACACCAAAAAGCCTCGGCATGAGCAGCAGAATAAGAAGCACGATAGGAACGGCCATTGTTGAGAGCACCGGGATCGTGAGAAAGCGGCGACCAGCTTGCTTTGATCCCGCAATGTCGCGCCGCCTTACGGGTCTTGGGGCAACAGGTGCGATATGTCGTGCTGGCAGGCGCCGCTTTACAGCTAGAGGCAGTGGCGCTTCCCGCGCCAGTAGAGGTCTCGAGGCAGGGTGACCTGAAAATGCATTTTGATCGTCCAGGGGCAGCACATCTTCATATACGGGGACATTTTGTCTAACAACGGGTGGACCTTGTACTGCAGCAAGGAACGCCTCGCGCAACTCGGCTACACTGCCGAAGCGGTCCTCAGGATGCTTGGCCATAGCAATACGCACTACCTCCCCCAGTTCGGTAGGAATGGAGGCATCGTGCTCACAAGGCGTCGGAACCGGCGCATTCAAGTGCATCTCAATGACCTTGATCTCGTCAGGATCATCGTAAGGAAGCTCTCCAACCAGCACCTGGTAGAGCAGCACGCCCAGCGCATAGATGTCAGTGGAGGCCGTGACGATGCCTCGTGTCTGCTCAGGAGCCATATAATATGGTGTTCCAGGCACCTGGTCCAGGGGAATGGGCCTGCCTTCCTGCTCCGCTTGCGCATGCTGGGAGATACGCACCAGGCCAAAGTCGGCCAGGTAAACATGCGGCGGCCCGCTGCGGCGCTGCTCTAGCAAGACATTAGAAGATTTGATATCACGATGGATAAGGCCTTCATCGTGCGCATATTCCACCGCCTCCAACAACTGCAGATAGATGTCCGAAACCTCGCCCAGGCTGGGAAGACTGCGATGGAGAAAGCTGGTAAGGGTGCCCCCTTCGATGAAAGGCATGACGAGGTACAGGAGACCCTGTTCTTCGCCGAATTCGATAAGCGGCAAGATGTGAGGATGGTGCAGCCGCGCCACCGTGCGGGCCTCGCGCGCAAAGCGACGACGCATATCGGGATCATCGGCGTAGCTGCCAAGAATGACCTTGATGGCAACGCGCCGACCGAATGCAGTGCGCTGCCTCCCCTCGTAAACAGCTCCCATACCACCTACACGGATGCGCCGGATGACGTCGTAGTTACCAAGCTGCTTGCCTTCCAGAGCCAGCATTACGGGTGTTCATCCTTTCCCCACTGATGATGTCGGCGTGGGTGTCGGTGATACCGGTGTGTTAGTCGGTACGCCGGGGCTACCCGGCCCGGTCGTCGGGGTAGCAGACCCTGGTAAACCCGGCACGCTCTGCACTACGATGGTGATCTGAGAGGGATCTGCCGGCAGCGTGTTCCCATCACCGCCGCTCAACACGATATTTGCCTTAGCTACGCCGGGCTGTTTCACAAGCAAAGCCAGCGCATTTTGTTTGCTTTTACCAGCGATCAATTTCGCTAAAGCTTGTTTCTGCGCAGCGCTGAATTGGAAGACCCAGATCCCTTCGGCCTTGACCTGTAACAAAAGCGTCCCTTTCTTTGGATCGGTCACCATCACCTGCGTCACCTTTGTAGTCAGATCACCCACCAGTGCATAGCCAGGACCAGGAGTCTTAGCGGCCTGCTGCTTAAGCAAATTCGACGCGATCAACTGCGCCGCTTGCTGATCGTAGACTTCGCCGGAACAGGCTACTTTGACGGTCACCGTCACATTCGTCGCCCTATCACCCGCGTTGTGATCGGAAGTCACGTTTGGGGTGCATTGCAAGGGGTTCACCAGTTGTTCGTTCGGGTGTATCTGGCCCTTCACGGAATTCTGCGCCTCTGGCGTGAGCGTATTCTCAAGCGGTTTGGCTGCGCCATTGATGTCGCTCTGCTGCACTACAGTAAAGTTCTGCGGGTTCTGCCCGCCCGTGAAGGCGGTAAGATTCCTGGCAAAGATCGAACTGTCAGCCGAGCAACAGGCGTGATTGATCGTCAACGCTGCAATGTTCCCCCCTGGCCCGACGCTGCCGGCGTGAGCGGAGACGCTCGCCACACCAGTATGAATATTGGGGGGAATCCCCGTCGCTTTGGGGATGTCTACTTTACTGTCTGTGAATATATGCACGCCATTGGCAAGGCCAAAGTCCGTACCGACATTTACTTGCTGGTCCACAAATGCACTATTGTAAAACGTTAACGTCCCTGTTGCCTGAGTGCCACTAGTCTGCCTCACACCTGTCGCGTTTACTGTCTTGGACTGAGTGGGCGAGGTAGACGACAACTGGCGGGCCTGTACCTGGCGCTGGCTGGGATCAGGGGTTCCGGTCACGCCGAAGATCTCGAAAGTATTACTCACATCACTGCTGGCAGGGGTGATGGTGACGGTGGCCGAAGGTGTGATGCCAGGTATCAGACCTCTCAATGGACCGAACACGCCAGGATTGGCAGAGGCGATGAGGGCGCCGCCGACACTCATGGTGAGCACGATGAGTCCACCGATGGCTAACCACCAACGCCAGCCTGGGCGGCGTGGCGGCCCTCCAGGCCCGCTGCCACCAGTACCGGTGGGGGTACCACGCATCGGCGGCACGACAACTCCACCACGGGCGGTACGACCCATAGTCGCGACTCCCGCGGCAGTACTGGCCGCGCCCACGGCAGCCATCTTACCAGAGTTGCGCTGCCTGGTTGTTGTGCTTGCAGGAGCTTGTGGTATTTGCGGCTGTACGGCAGCTACCGGGGCAATCACCGGCAGGGGAAGTTTACCTGAACTCCTGCCGCGCTGCCCAGCAAGCTCGATGATCTTTGGTTCGGGCCTGTTCTCCGCGTCAGTGGAGCTAAACGATGGCACTGCTGTATTCGCCTGCGTGGGAGTATCTTCTGACAGGACATTGTCGCTGGCTGGTCCAGCAGTATGGGGGGGAGGCAGTCGATCCCAGTCGTTGGGGTCAGTTGAGGTGGGGGGATTATTCCCATGGCTGGTAAGAGCATCCATACCGAGGACGGCAGCGGCCCCTGCAGCACCAGCAAGAACCGGGTTCATACCAGCATGGGTACCCTGATGGACCGTGGTATCATCGTCTTCAGAACCGGCCTGGTTCGATGAGACTGCTGGTGTATTGGGAAGCGGCTGTATTGCTTCCGCTTTGCCAGGAGCAGCCGGAGGTGTGGCAGCGGACTTTTGCCAGGGTAGAGACCAGCCTTTTTTGCTGCCGCCATTTGGCCGGTTAAAATCTTGAAGGGACCTGGCAAAACTCTCTAGCGAGGAATAGACCGGAAAACGGCGCTGGCGGGCAAATTCAGCAGGACCGGGGCCGCTGGATGCAATGAAGACGAGCTGCGCCTTCAGGTCGCGCCGCATGCTCTTGAGGCCTTCGAAGTCTGTTGGACGCTGGAAGGCTTTGTTTTCTTCCGGCAACACTATGACTACTTGCTTGCGACCAAGTTTGTCCTGTGTGTGAATGGCAGTCAGCACGCTCTGCCGGTCATCACTGGGAGCCACATATATGATACCTATATCTGCTTTACGGGGATCATTCACACCCGGCAAGTCCGAGCCATCGCCCTGTCTCATCATCGTTTCCCTCTTCCTTCCTGAAAATGGCATATTCTTGCTGATGCTTATCATTTTACACTATAGAATAGCGATCGAAAAGGTAGTATGTGCCAACTATATGAAATGAACGGAGAAAGCTGTTTTTTATGCGTTTGCACCCTTTAGCTGCCAGGGCCTACGGTGGGGGTTGGTGTCCCACCTACAGACGTGGGCGTTGGAGTACCCGATAGAGTGGGGGTACCGGATATGGTCGGGGTGACCGGCGTAGTTGGAGTATTCGACACAGTAGGGCTGACTGGTACAGTTGTCGGCGACGCAGGAGCATGTAGCCCTGCCACATTCTGTATCACGATGATGATCTGAGTGGGGTCTGACGGAAGCGTGTTCTCATTACTGCCACTAAACTGGATAGCAGCCGCTGTTACCCCCTTCTGCTCCAGGAGCAAGGCCTGAGCATTTTGTGTACTCCTGCCAGCAAGCAGTTTTGCAAGTGCCTGTTTTTGTGCGGCACCGAACTGATAGACCCACACACCCTCCGCCCCTACCATCAAGGAGAGCGTACCTTTTTTCGCATCTGTCAGCGAGACCTGTCTTACGTCAGTCACCAGGTTGCCAACAAGCGCATAGCCGGGACCCGGGTCCCGAGCCGCCTCTTGCCTGAGCAAATTCGCTGCTACTGATTGTGCCGCCTGGTGATCGTAGACTTCACCAGTGCAGGTTACAGTGACGGTCACTGAAACGCTAGTTGCCCTGTCAGCTGCTTGATGGTCGGAAGTTATACCGGGCATACACTGCGGTGAACTGACAAACTGTTCACCCGGGTGAAGCTGTGCTTTTAACGATGCCTGCGCAGTCCGGGTAAGCGATGCCTGGAACGGGTTTACCACATCATCGATATCACTCTGCTCCACAAAGGCATAACTAAACGCGTCCAGCCCGCCACTAAACGCGGCGGTATTCTGGACAGTCACACCGGAAGTACAGCATGAAACATTATCGAAGTCAAAGGCGGAGATATTGCCATTGACGCCAGCAGCGATGGCATGGGCAGAAACGGTTACAGAGCCTTCCGTTGGGGGCGTGGCAGCAGGAATCATCGCTGCTGCATCATTTACTAGCTGGACTCCATTGGCATCCGTCAGGACCGTACCAACGGCGATGGTTTGTGGATGGGAAAAAGCATTATAAAATGTCAACTGGCCCTTCGCCTGTACACCCGGAACATGTCCCACTCCCGTTGTCTTAACTGTCTTCGACTGCGCAGGGGAGACAGAGGCTATCACACGCGCTGCCACCTGGTTTTGAGCAGGATCAGGGGTCAACGTCACCGCGGAAATGACATAAGTATTGTTGAGAGCTTTGCTTGCTGGCGTGATTGTTACCGTGACCGGGGTTGCTGCGCCTGGCAATATTTTAGCAAGCGGGCCCAATGGAAAGACGTTGGAGAGAAAGACCAACAAGAGGACCAGGAACACCAAGAAGGCAGCAATCAACCAGCCACGTCTGATTCTACGGAGAGCAGGTGCGGCTACCGGACCGCCTCCACTAAGAGCCCTCGGGCCGTTATCTTCAACTGACGGTATGGCAGCAAGTGTTGGCGCCTCCTCCTCATGAGCCGGTACGACGGGTGGGGTGCCTTCGACAGAAGGAGCGCCAGTATCAGGATTGGCAGCAAGTTCAATTGTATCAACGGAGGCGATATCTGTGTCACCAGGAAGAGGCTGTTGCGCTGCTTCAACATTTGAGAAAGCAGGCGGCTGCGCAGTTTCAGCAGGAGAAGGTTGAATGGCAGCAGGTGGTGGAAGTGGTCGTTTACGTCCAATGCCCCTGCCTTTTTTGCTAACCTGGTCTTCATCTTCCCCGGTCAAGTCTTCGTCCTGGATAACCTGTGCGTACTCCTCCAGCGAGGAATAGACTGGGAAACGGCGCTGGCGGGCAAATTCGGCCGGGCCATAACCGCTCGGTGTAATAAAGACAATCTGCGCTTTGAGGTTCCCCTGCATGCCCTTGAGGCCATCAAAATCCACCGCACTCTGAAAGGCTTTGTTTTCCCCCGGCAACACTATGGCCACTTGCTTGCGACCAAGTTTGTCCTGTGTGTGAATGGCAGTCAGTACGGTTTGCCTATCATCGCCAGGAGCTACATAGATCAGGCCAATTTTTGTTCTGCGGGGGTTATTCGCGCCTAAAAGATCGGCGCCATCGCTCTGTCTCACTGTCTTTCCCCCTTCATTTCTTAAAATTGCGTATTCTCGCTGATGCAGAGATATTACACTATATAGACGAAATCGAAAAGATGGCTATATGCTAGCTAGTGGTGGACATTGATCTTTTACCCACAGAGGAGGTAGAGGTGAATGATAGTACAGTGGGACTTCTGGGTCTTGTGCCTGGTAGCCCTGGCACATTCTGAACGACAATGGAAATTCGATAGGGGTCCGTCGTTAGAGTATTTTCTTCACCGCTTCTGATCATAATATCAGCGCTCGCCACTCCCAGATGTTTCAGAAGCAAAGATTGTGCATCGACTCTACTCTTGCCAGCAACGAGCTTTGCCAGGGCTTGCTTCTGTGTGTCGTCGAACCGGAAGACCCAGATCCCCTCTGCCTTGACTAACAATGAGAGCGTCCCTTTTTGCGCATCGGTCACCGTAACCTGTAATATCGCTGTGACCAGGCTACCTACCAGCACATAGCCAGGGCCAGGATTTTTAGCCGCCTGCTGCCTAAGCAAACTGGCCGCGATGGTTTGTGCCACTTGCTTATCGTAGACCTCGCCGGAACAGATTACTTTGACGGCAATCGTTACATTATTCGCTGTGTCACCAACCTGATGATCAGCGGTCACCACTGATGTGCATTGCGGTGGGTTGACAAAGTATTCGTTTGGATGAATCTGTGCCTGTAACGATTGCTGCGCGACCTGGATGAGCGTGTCCTCCAGAGACTTTGCTGCACTATCAATGTCACTCTGTTGCACAAATGGTCCTCCCTGTTGCGGGTTCTGACCGCCCGTGAAGGCGATGAGATTCCTGGCAAAGATCGAACTGTCAGCCGAGCAACAGGCGTGATTGATCGTCAACGCTGCAATGTTGCCAACTGGCCCGATGCTGCCAGCGTGAGCGGAGGCGCTCGCCACACCAGTATGAATATTGGGGGGAATCCCCGTCGCTTTGGGAATGTTTACATCGCGGTCTGTGATGATATGCACGCCATTGGCGAGGACAAAGTCCGTACCGGCATTTACTTGCTGATCTTTAAACTCACTATTATAAAACGTCAAGGTTCCCGTCGCTCGAGTACCGGCCGTCCTGGTGGCAGTTGTAAGGACAGTCTTTGAGCGAGGAGAGGTACTGGAGGTGAGCAGGCGAGCCTGCACCTGGCGCTGAGTGACATCAGGAGTGCTTGTTATGCCATAGATGGTATAAGTGTTTATCACGTCACTACTTGCCGGGACAACGGTGACGACGGCAGCAGGTGGAATAGCAAACACAATATTACCCAAGTGATCCAGGGTACCAGGCAAAGCAAAGTTAATGCCACCAAAGATCAATAATAAGAGTAATATCAGCAGAAAAGCGGCCCATAAAGGGCGCCTGGCCAGAGGTTGAAGCAATGCAGATTGAACAGGTAGGGCATCTTTTTGGTCTGATACAGCGAGCGCTTGCCCTTGAAGAATTTCAGGTATTGCCAGAGATGGTAAAGATGGCTTCTGTTGGTTGGACTGCTGGGAAGCGATAGTCAATGCACAGGCGAAAGCCTGTACACTCGCAAAACGCTGTTGCGGGTTTTTGGCCAGCGCTGTCATGACTACTTGCTCAACGCCGGACGAAATTGTGGGCACTTTTTCACACAAGGACGGTGGAGGCTCAAGCAGGTGCTGCATAGCTATCTCGGTAGCTGTACCATTGAAGGGGCGAGCGCCACAGAGCCATTCGTAGGCGATGATACCGAGCGCATACTGATCACTCGCCGGGCGTGGTCTGCCTCTGATCTGCTCAGGAGCCATATATATTATTGTGCCAGCATTATTCTGTGTGCCCAGGGAGCGCGAACTATGCGTGACAATCGCAATACCGAAATCACTGAGTAGCAGCTCGTTGTTTAGTCCCAGCAGGATGTTTTCGGGCTTGACATCACGATGAATGAGTTTTCGGTCATGGGCATACTGCAAGGCCTCAGCAACCTGATTGACGTAGGACACCACTGTATCTAGTGGGAGACAAGTGCCTTTAGGATAGCGCTGGCGCGCTGTGCCGTTGGGGGCATAGGCCATGATTAGAAAGAGAGCATCACCTGCGCCAACGCCGAAGTCCAGCAGTTGGACGATATGAAGATGTTTCAGGCGAAAGGTAGTGCTGGCCTCGTTGATAAATTCCTTGAGGTCTTCGTTGGTGAGCCGCGCTTGCAGCACCTTGATGGCCGCCCAGGTATTGTCGTGGAGATGTTCGCCCAGGTAGACATCGCCAAAGCTACCTTTCCCAAGAAAGCGAATCAGGCGATACTCACCAAAGCGTTGCCCAATGCGATCGGCCATCTACAAACTCCCGGTTACGATGCCTTACATTGATATGCGAGTCTAGCTGGTTCATTCTCAATAGAGCGAAGTTGGTGTACCCATTGTAGAGTAACGTATAAAGCCCGTCAAGTTGCACAAATTGGGCTTGTGCATTAAGCTCTTTGCCATCGTGATTGGCTGGCTCAGCGGCTCAATATGATATTATGAGCTAATCAGCTCCTAAAACTTCGAGTGAGATCACGATATAAACAGAGGAGTCTCAGTATGGATATGATTGTTCGACATGCACGCCTCAAGAACCAGCCGGGAACATGGGATATCGGTATCACTGGTGACCGTATTACTAGCGCTGTTGAACGCCTGGATGAGACGGCTGCGATGGAAATAGATGCAGCCGGGAACCTGGTGACGCCGACGTATGTCAATGGGCATATCCACCTCGATAAGTGCCACCTGCAAGAGAGGATGCGCCCGAATAAGGACTACTCCTTTGCCGAATGTCTCGAACTGACCTGGGAACACAAGACGCGCTACACAGTCGAGGATATTCTCGAGCGGGCAGGTAGGGCAATTGAAGAAGGCATTCTCAATGGCACGACAGTTTTTCGCGCTTTCGCGGATGTAGACTCGATTGGGAAGCTGCGATCTGTGGAGGGACTGCTGGCCCTGCGAGAACACTGGCGCGACGCAGTTCATATCGAGGTGGTAGCTTTTCCCCAGGAAGGGATTATACGCGATGCTGGCACGCGCGAGTTGATGGCAGAGGCCATGCGCATGGGAGCAGATGTCGTGGGTGGCCTGCCCTGGTTTGAGATGCTTGACGAGGATGCGCGCACACACATCGATCTGTGCTTCGAGCTTGCGAAGAGATATAATAAGGATATTCACATGCTTGTTGATGACACCGACAATCCCATGAGCCGCTCGCTGGAGTACCTGGCAGTGAAGACGATGCGCGAGGGCTACCAGGGCCGTGTCTCCGCGAGCCATTGTGGGGCGCTGGCGGCGTACGACGAGGTTCATGCTCGCAAGGTGATGGACCTGGTCAAAGCAGCAAACGTCAACATCAGCAGCAACCCACACATCAGCCTGGTGGTGCAGGGAAGATTCGACCTGGAACCGATCCGGCGCGGGATTACTCGCGTCAAACAGATGTGGGAATTAGGCGTCAACGTTTTTTCTTCCCAGGACGATGTTGCCGATCCCTTTTATCCATTTGGACGCAACGATCAGCAGGAGGTGGCGGCTTACGTTTGCCACACGGCGCACATGACTGCTCCGAGCGAGATTGAGGCAGCTTTCGATTTTGTGA
>WNGR01002323.1_pt1 | contig 20961 bp, 16 predicted proteins | sample 5407581 | NCBI WGS metagenome assembly WNGR01 (sample SAMN13153383, study PRJNA577476) | soil metagenome | isolation source: 80 cm soil or saprolite under Garry oak tree replicate 2 | place: USA:California | collected 2016-06-15
GGCGCGTCGCTGCAGCGGACACGGGCCGCGCTGACCGTGGCCGAGGTGGCGCTCGCCGTCGTGCTGCTGGCGGGGTCGGGTCTGCTGATGCGGAGCTTCGCCAGGCTCACGGCCGTGGACCCCGGCTTCCAGCCTTCGCACGTGATGGTCGGCATGGTGAGTCTCCCGTCAGCCAGGTATCCGGTCGAGCAGGCGCGCGTGACATTGGACCAGCTGCTCGCGAAGGTGCGCGCGATTCCGGGCGTCGAGAGCGCAGCGCTCGGGTCGGACCTGCCGATCTGCTGTAGCGGACAGTCGCCCATCTCGTTCGCGTCGCGACCCAGGACGGACGAGGGCAGGCTGCCGCTGCTCAACGTCGCCGTGGTGGACCCTGAGTACTTCGAGACGCTGAAGATCCCGCTCGTGAGCGGGCGTCGCATCGAAACCGGTGACCGCGCGGGCCAGCCGCTGGTGGCGCTGGTGAGCGAGCGCGTGGCGAAGAAGTTCTTCGCGGGCGCGAGTCCCATCGGCGAGCGGCTGCGGCTGGGGGGGGGTGGCCAGGTGAACGACACGAGCAGCTGGCGCACGATCGTGGGCGTGGTGCGCGACACGCGCACCGACGGGCTGACCGAGGCTCCGCGCGGCACCCTGTATCTGCCGCGGGCGCAGGAGAAGATGCGAGACGGCTGGGTGATCGTGCGCAATGCGCAGCCGGCGGAGCAGGTGACGGCACAGCTGCGGCGCGCGCTGGCGGAGGTGGACCGGGACGTGCCGCTCGAGCGGGTGGGGACGATGGACGCGGCGCTGGCGGTGGAGGTGCAGGGGCCGAAGTTCTCCATGCTGCTGCTGACGATCTTCGCGGCGGTGGCGCTGGCGCTGGCGTCGGTGGGGATCTACGGCGTGATCTCGTACAACGTCACGCAGCGCACGGGCGAGATCGGGGTGCGCGTGGCGCTCGGCGCGCAGCGGCGGGACGTGGTAGCGCTGGTGGTAGGCCAGGCGATGACAATGGCGGCGGCGGGCGTCGCGATCGGCGTGCTGCTGGCGCTGTGGGGCGGGAAGAGTCTGAGCGCGATGCTGTTCGGGGTGGGTCCACGCGATCCGTTGGCGCTGGGCGCGGCGAGCGTGTTCCTGCTGGCCGTGGCATTCGCGGCGGCGCTGGCGCCGGCGCTGCGCGCGATGCGGATCGACCCGACGATCGCGATGCGGGCGGATTAGCGTATCGGCGAATTCCGCCCACACGCTTCACGAGCCGCGGCGCCGAGACGGCGGAGGATGTCGTCGGTCATTCTCGCGTCGATCATCGGTCGTTGCTACTGCGAGTCGGGACGGCGGGATTTGAACCCGCGACCCCCTGAACCCCATGCGACTCGTTAGGGAACCGAGTTACGACACCGAGTACCAATCAGCGATGTCCTGGGCGTCGGTGTCGTAACAGCGGACCCGAAGATCAACCGAGTGTCGTGAGAAACTCACAGCAGAACTCACAGCCCGCGACCCGGTGACACGGCCGTGCGACCGCCTCGACCGGATGACGGCCAAGACGCTGGCCCACGCAGTTCCGCTACTGCGGAAACCTCGCTTCCCCTCCACCTGGTGCAGTCGCAACGTCGACCCCGTTAAATGCATCCGCACCGTCGTGAGACGCCGTGCGAACGGCTGCGAAGCTTATCCATCCAAAGGCAGAGGGTGCACCTACCGCGTTAGCCGAAACCACCATCGTAATCCTCGAGTCGGCGATACTGAACGGATGGGGTGTAACAATCGCCTCCCCGCCTGTGAGAAGGGGCCTCCTATCAATAACCATCCCCTGAAACCGCGTGCCATCGTAAGTCACGTTGACGTAGAACTCGAATGGAACGACTGTCCCGCTTGACAGCGGATAGCCCGCGGGAGCGGTGTTCGGGTCCGTATCGAGCCCGATGGCCCAGCCGATTAGGCCATTCCCTGTGCTCACATCGGGCAGCGCGATCGGAGCCGCTACATCGATGGTCATAATGAAGTCGCTTCCTTTCTGTGTTACTTCGCTCCTGAGGAGGTCGAGGTAGTCGGGCACCTTCTTCGAAGAGCCAGGACCTGAGTTCAAGTTCCAGGCGGCGTCGCCGGCGGGATCGGTGACGACGCTGGTCAGTGGCCCTGCCGCGTCGAATGCCGCCGGGTGGTCAGGCAACCCCGTCGAGACATTTCGCTCGGTGCAACCAGCGAGAAGTCCGAGCAGCGCGCCTGCAGTGCTAAGGTACCGCAGCTGGTTCCATTTCATCGTCCCTCCTCGGAGCCCGCTGCCTTGGTACAGTCGCGGGCATTGGGGGTGGCTGTGCGCCGCTAACGCTACCAGGCTGGCCACCCATCGAAGCCCGGAGACTTGGAGATGTTGACGAGTCCCGACCCGTCCGCGGCACTCATCGTGTAGACTTCCCACTGGCCGTCCCGATGTGTCATGAATGCGATCGTGGAGCCGTCGGGCGACCACGACAGAGCCTCATCGCCCGCGGGATCGCGTGTCAGGCGTTGCACTGCCGTCCCATCGGCGTTCATCACGTACACTTCGAAGTTCCCATCACGATCGCTGTCGAAGGCGATTTTCGAGCCGTCGGGTGACCATGCCCACTCGTCGTACGCGCGGTGGTCGTGAAGGCGATCTTCGCGCCGTCGGGCGACCACCCCGGCTGAAAATCGTAGCCGCTGCTCGCGGTGAGAGGGACGAGATTGGCGCCGGTCGTGTCTACCACGCAGATGGCCAGGAGATTGCATTTGAAGACGATTTTGGAACCGTCGGGCGACCAGGACGGGGACTAGGCGTTCACCACCCCTCCTGAGAAGGGGCTCGTGATCACTTGTGGCGTCGACCAGTCGGCGTGTGCGATCACGAGGAAGTTGATCCCGATCTCGGGGGCTGCGGCAGACGAAAAGGCGATCCGCTTGTAGTCGGGCGATGACGTGGGCTCGTACCCGACGAGATCGAGTGCGACAGGACTCGAGCCGTCCGGGTTGAGTAGGTATAGCCCTGCGGGATCGCGATCGCTCTCGAACAGGATCTTCGCGATCCGTGCGCAGATGATCTGGAAAGCGGCGTGCACCTTGGCCGCTGACGTGACTGTGACCGCCGCTGGATTCTGACCCCCGACCGCGCAGTTTCCCGCCACGCCGCCCAACGCGACGTTGTGAACTCCCGCGCCAAACTGTGAGAACGTGACGGTTCCATTCACCGCGAGCGACTGCCCGGCAGCGCCGTCCACCGCAACGGTGTAACCGTCCGGATCCAGGTCCGCGCCCGTACTCGAGGCGGTGACCTCAATGTTTCCAGTGAATGGTCCTGTAGGCTCGGACCCGCCGCACGCGACAGCGCAGAGAAGCAATCCTGCACGACACCACCGACTCGGTTTCATCGTTGCTGCCGGTTTGCCCTACGGCCTCCAGGCTGGTAATTGAACGCGGCCCGTTTCATCGCCTCGGGCTCCAAAGAGGGGCGATATCGAGGGCCGGATTATTGGTGAGGTTGACGACGCCTTTGCCGTCAACGCCTACGGAATACACGTCGCCTTGAAAACAGTACGCCAGCTTTGTACCGTCAGCCGACCAAGAGTTGCAGGCATAGCTGGAGCTCTCCACGAGCTGGACGAGGCCGGACCCATCGGCGTTCATCAGATAGATCTCGTAGGAACCCCCGTTCGGGGCCCAGAAAGCCAGTCGAGCTCCGTCGGGGGACCAGCTGGGGTGCCAGGCCGACAGGAGGGCCGCAGTGAGATTGACGTCTCCGGTGCCATCGGACCGAATCACGTGGATATATTCAATAAGGCTTGGCACTTTGTTTGGGTCGTAGTGCTGATCCTGATAAGCAATCTTTGTCCCGTCGGGCGACCAAGCGGGGCCCGTGTTTTGGTCACATAACGTGTTGTCGGGGCCTCGACAACCGTAGGTGACGCGGGTCCGCGCCGAGCCATCGGCGTTCATGACGTAGATCTCCGACCACCCATCGGGGGCGAAATCGGCATAGGCGATCTTTTTCCCATCGGGCGACCAAGAGGATTTTCGAGCCTCCCAATCGAGATAAGGGCCGGCCCCGCCTAGAGTGTCGAGACCGGTTCCGTCAGCGTTCACGACTACGATGCCGGCCTCGTAGTCCTGGAACGTGATCTTAGAGCCGTCGGGGGACCATGCCACATTCCTCCCGTTGGCATCCCACGGCGTATTCGTCAGTCGCCTGATGCCTGTGCCGTCGACGTTCGCGACATAGAGCCCTGAAGACGCGCTGTCACTGCCGCCCAGAAAAGCGAGCTGGTCGCCGCGGGGTGACCACGAGTGGGCGCCGAAACCGGTCCGCTCGGCGGCGATCCGAGTCGCTCCCGAGCCGTCGGCGTTCGCTACCCAGAGCGCCGGCCAGGTTTGGTCGCTGCCCCGGAAACTCAGGAACGCGATAGCAGCGGGTTGAGCGCACGCTACCTGGAAGACGGTCTGTGCCGCTGCGCCCGCCGAGACGGCTACCGTGCGCGGGTTCTGGCCGCTGGGAGTGCAGTTCGCCGCGATGCCGCTGAGGGTGACGGTATGATCCCCCGCACTCAGTTGGGAGAACGTGACCGTTCCATTCACCGCGAGCGACCGCCCGGCGCCGCCATCGACCGCGACGGTGTAGCCATCGGGGTCGAGATCCGCACCGGTGGTGGAAGCACTGACCTGTACGTTCCCAGTGGACGGCCCCGTGGAGTCGGATCCGCCGCACCCTAAAGCGAGGAGCGCGACGCCAAGGAAGAGGGCGGACCGCATTCGAAGCCCGGACATGATGATCTCCTTCCCCGCGGCTAGCTGTCCACGGTCAGTTTTCCGCTCTCCTTAGGCCAGCAAGTGAAAACACAGCGGCCGCCGCCCGTGGAGCCAGACAGACTCGCCTTGAAGGGACCTGCCGGGTCGAAGGTCCAGCTCTTGGAATTACTCCCAACTTCGGCCGTGAAGCCATTCGCGTTGGCAGGGCGCACGCCAGTGCCGCTGACTGTCTCATCGTAGGCGCAACTACCACTCTCGCTGGCGATCGCCACGCCGTTCTCTGTCCAGGACCATTGAGCGAAGAGAACCGACTTGCCTTGACACGTGAGAGTCCACGTGTAGGGCCGGTCCACGAGAGCCGCGGTGGCCGTCAGCGAGCGAGCGGACGGCGCGGTTATGACGTTGCGCTCAGAGCACGCCGCCAGAACGGCGATGCCGAAGAGCAGGCCGGCCTGTAGCGCTCGATTCGTTCTCATGAAACCTCCAATTGGGTCAGGCGAATCGACTTGACTCCCTTTGGGCAACCGGCTCGCGAAGGGGATTCGATGGTCCGATTCGCCCTGATCGTGTTCGAGGGCTATGTTAGAGCGGCGGCGTGAGGACGGCGTCAAAAAGACGTCAAACAGACCCATATGCTTGAGCTCAGGACGTTCGGCGGGCTGTCCCTCGAGGCTAACGGCGCTCCTCCCCCAGGCGCAGCTGCCCAGCGCAAGACGCTCGCCCTCCTCGCCCTGCTGGCGCGCCACCCGCGGGGCCTGAGCCGTGACAAGCTCATCGCCTACCTCTGGTCGGAAACCGACGCAGAGCACGGCCGGAGCCTGTTGAGACAGGCCTGCTACGCCCTGCGCCGCGACCTCCACGCAAACGACCTGTTCCTCGGCTCGAGCGAGCTCCGGTTGAACCCGGCCGTCGTGACGAGCGACGTCCAGGTCTTTGACGACGCGCTCCAGCGTGGCGACCCTGCTGCAGCTGTCGACCGCTACAGCGGGCCGTTCCTGGACGGTTTCTATCTCACCGAGGCGAGCGAGTTCGAGCGCTGGCTGGAAACGGAGCGCGCGCAGCTCGCAAAGCAGTTCCGCGACGCGTTGGAAACGCTGGCCAGAGAAGCCACCGCGCGCGGCGACCACCGCGCGGCGGCCGACTGGTGGCGCCGGCTCACGGCGCTCGATCCCCTCAGCTCCCACGCTGCGCTCGGCCTCATGACGGCGCTCGTGGCCGGGGGAGAGTCCGCCGAAGCCATCAAGCACGCGCGAGTGCATGAAGCGTTCCTGCGCCAAGAGCTGGGCACGGCGCCGGACGCCGCCTTGTTGACGCTGGTCAAGCAGTTATGCGACGAGGCCGAGCGCGGCGCGTCCCTGCCGGGCGCCGCCGAGCAGCAGCACAGGCGGCGCCAATCTACGACCGATTTTCTGCTCGCAGCGCTGCCGGCGGCGCTGCGACGGGAGCTGCGCCGAGCGACCACGCTCAGCACCGTCGCGGCCGCCCTCGGCATCGTGCTCGTCGTCGGCGCCGTGGGGTACGGCGTCTCGGGAAGGCATGGGACAACGAGCGGGCCCGAGCCCTTGCCCGTCGCGGACCGGAAGATGCTCGCCGTGCTGCCGCTCGAGAATCGCGGCGCGCCAACCGACGAGTACTTCGCCGACGGGCTCACCGAGGCCATCGCCACGCGGCTCGGGAGCGTGCGGGGTCTGGGCGTCATCGCCTGGCAGAGCAGCCGACAATACAAGGGGACGACGAAGAAGCCGGAGGAGATCGGTCGGGAGCTTGGCGCCCAGTACCTCCTCGAAGGCACCGTCCGCTGGGAGAAGCCGCGGCGCGGTCCGAGTGCGGTGCGCGTGAGCCCCGCGCTGGTCCGCGTTTCCGACGGGGCCCAGCTGTGGGCCGACCAGTACGACACGGTGCTCGCGGGCGTGTTCGCGGTGCAGGCCCAGCTCGCCACCCGGGTCGCCGGCGCGCTCGACATCGCCCTGGGGGACGCCGAGCGGCGCCTGCTCGAGGCCCAGCCCACCACGAACCTCCAGGCTTACGACGCGTATCTGCGCGGGCGAGAGGTGACGGAACGAGACTGGGACGCGGCCGACTTGCGGACCGCCGCCCGGATGTTCGAGCGCGCGGTGGCCCTCGACTCGAATTTCGCGCTCGCTCACGCCTGGTTGTCGGCCACCTACGTGACGATGTACTGGAACTACGTGGACCGGTCTCCGGAGCAGCTCACGCGCGCCAAGGCCGAGGCGGACCGCACACAGCGCCTGAACCCTGAGTCGTATGAGGCGCACGGCGCGTTGGGGTTCTACTACTACCATGGCCTGGGCGATTACTCCCGAGCGTTGGCGGAGTACGCCGCAGCCAGACGCAGCCGCCCCAACGATCCGTGGCCCCCGGCGATTATCAGCGGCATAAAGGCGGACCAGGGTCAATGGAGCGAAGCCTTGACCTACGGGCACGAAGCGGTCGTGCTCGATCCCCTCAACGGAGGATTCGTGGCTGGCCTGGGCGACCTCTACAGCGCGCTCCGCCAGTTCGCCACCGCGAACTATTATTACGACCGCGCCGTCGCCCTCTCGCCGCAATCCGTCTCCGCCCATCTGACCAAAGCCATCGGCTATCTCAACCAGACGGGGAACTTGGCTGGAGCGCGGCGACTGATGCCGGACGTCGCCCGGAACATCGCACCAACCGGCTTGGAGACCCAGGTCATCACCCTCAGTGATGTCGCGTTGCTGCTCGACGATACCGAACAGGCGCGCGTGCTCCGCCTCGGCCCTGCGGCGCTCGACGGCGACACTGCGGCCCTGACCCTGGCGAAAGCCATGATCTATCGGGGGAGGCGCCAGCTGTCTGTGGCAAACGACCACTTCGATTTCGCGCGCATCACTCTGGCGAGGAAGGTCCGGCAACAGCCCGACGACCGCTTGGCCCGCGCCCTGCTCGGTCTGGCGCTGGCCGGCCTCGGTCGGTCGGCGAACGCGATCCGCGAAGGGGAACGGGCGGTCGAGCTGATGCCGGTCTCGGCGGGTGCGTCCGAACACGCGTTGCTGATAGCGAACCTGGCGCGGATCTATGTGCTGCTGGGCGAGCGCGACAAAGCGATCGATCAGCTGGAGGCGGTGTTCTCTCGACCCGGCCCGCTCTCGGCCAACTGGCTCAAGGCCGATCCGTTCTGGGATCCGTTGCGGTGGAGCCCACGGTTTCAGCGGTTGGCCGCAGCGGGCAGCTAGCTTGACGGGGCGGTCTCTCGACCGCCCCGCTGATTTCGCTGCCCGGCCACGTTTACTGCGGCCAGGTGGCGAGTGGCGCGCCCAAGTTGAAGTCTGGCGCGAAGTCAAAGGGAACGTGTTTGTTGTAGGCGCTCTTCACATCATCGCCAGCCTTCGCAACAGCGGTAACCGAAAGCCAGCTGAAGGTCGATGGGTCACCGAGCAATGCAGCATCTACCACAAACGTGATCTGCGCACCGACGATGGTAACCTTTATCGGTGTGACCGTCGCCTGTCCGCCTGTCAGCAGCGGCCTCCGGTCTACCAAGACGTCCGCCGCGCTAGCGGGGTCGAGCGGGTCGACGAACCCGGAGCGGTACACCCGGTGCTGGATAAAGAACTCGAAGGCGTTCGCGGTGTTCTTTGTGAAAGGATAGCCCACTGGGGACGCAGTCGGGTCCGTGTCGAGGATCGGCTGCCATACCATGACATCGGCCCACGATGGCAATGGGGGATTGTCTGGTATGGGGGCCGTCAGCGTCAGGACGAAGATGAAGCTTGTCCCCTGCTTCGTGATCTCGGCCCTGACGATGTCCAGGTAGGCTTCCGCTGTCTTGTCCGCGTCTCCAACCGGGTCGGTTACCACACTGGTCTTCCCCGCGACAACGTCAGCCGCGAATGCTCCGGTTGCTGTGCCGGTCGGCCCCGTTTGGCCGTTACGCTCGCCGCAGCCCGCCAGGAAGGCGGCTCCGAGCAGTAAGCCGCCTGCGACGCAAATCGATTTCATAGTTCCTCCAATTTTGAGTCCCCCGGCGCGAGGGCTGCCCTAGCTGTCGACAGTCAGCTTGCCGCTTTCCTTATCGAAGCAAACCAAGACGCGGTGGCAGCCACCACCCGCCACAGAGCCCGACAGACTTGCCTTGAACGGCCCAGCTGGGTCGAAGGTCCACCTATTGGAGTTGTACCCAACTTGCGCGGTGAAGCCGTTCGCGTTGGCTGGGCGCACGCCAGTGCCGCTCAGGTTCTGATCGCCGCTGCAGCCCGCACTGCCGCTTGCGATCGCCACGCCGTTCTCGGTCCAGGACCATTGAGCGCCGAGAACAAACCCCCCGTGACACGTGAAACTCCAGGTGTACGGCCGATCCACGAGAGCCGCTGTGGCCGCCAGTGGGCGAGCGGACGGCGCCGTGAGAGCGTTACGGTCGCTGCAGGCAGCTAGCAGGGCCGCGGCGAGCAGCAGGTTGCCTGTGATGCGTGTCGTTCTCATCGTCCCTCCCATTCGAAGTCACTGGAGAAGCCAGGGCCCACACCGCACGCCAGGTGCGGAAGATCTTCAGCGGTTGACTTCCACTGTGCCGCGCGAGCATCACACCTCACTACCGGGGTCTCCAGGCGGGAGAGCCGTTGTTATAGGACGGACTTGCGGCAATCGGTCTGGGGCTCGAGCCGTCGGCGTTCACCACCCAGATCTCGCCGTAGCCGGACGAGGTGTTGCTCGTTCCAAAGGCGATCGTTCGGCCGTCGGGGGACCACACGATGCCCGAGTTCCACTCCGGGCTGTTGGTGACGTTGACCGGGTTCGAGCCGTCGGCGTTCATCACATAGACGTCGCCACCGGCTTCGAACCCGATCTTTGTGCCGTCGGGAGACCAGACAGGCGCCTGGTCGTCCGCCGCGGTGTTGATGAGCTGGGTGGCGCTGCCCAATCCGTCGGCATTCATCACGTAGATCGCGACCTTGCCGTCGCGATCGGTTTCGAAGGCGATCTTCTGACCGTCGGGGGACCATGCGGGCGCCCTGTCCGCCGCCGGGTTGGTCGTGAGGTTCACGGGATTCGAGCCCTCGGCGTTCATCACATAGATCTCATCGTTGCCGTCGCGGTTCGTCCAAAAGGCGATCTTGCTGCCGTTCGGTGACCAGACGGGCCCCCCGTCCGCCGCCGCGTTGTTGGTGACGTTGACGAGGCTCGAGCCGTCAGCGTTCAACACGTAGATCTCGCTGGGAGACGCAGTAAAATTGAAAGACTGAAAAGCCATCTTTCTGCCATCGGAGGACCAGGCAATCGGGGTCGAGTCAAACAGTCCTGAGCTGTTGGTGAGTCGGGTGACGCCCCTCCCGTCGGCGTTCATCACCCAGACCTCCCAGTCGCCGTCGCGCGTGCTCCAGAACGCAATCCTGGTTCCGTCAGGCGACCAGGCTGCGGCGCCGTCCCGCAGCCTGTAGTCGGGCGGGTTGCTTGTCAGCTGGACGACGCCTGAGCCGTCAGCGTTCATCGCGTAGATGCTTGTGCTATAGTCGCGGTTGCTCGAAAAGGCGATCGGGCGAAGGGGCGCCCCGCAAGAGAGTTGGAACGTGGCTTGCGCGGTGTCCACCGCAGTGACGGCTACCGTCGCCGGATTGGGGCTTAATAGCGTGCAGTTCGTTGCGACCCCGCTCAGCAGGAATTGATGACTTCCCACATTCAGGTGGTTGAACGTGACCACTCCGTTCACCGGTAAGGACTGCCCCGCGCCGCCGTCCACCGCGACGACGTAGCCGTCCGGATCGAGGCCCGGGCCGGTGGTCGAGGCCCTGATCTGCACGATTCCCGTGGAGGGTCCGGTGGACTCGGAACTGCCGCAGGCGAGGACGACCAGGACGGACGACGCCGCACATAACGCCGTCCAGCTCGCGGTGGCCCTGTGGATGGATGCCATGGCTCTCTCCCTATATGCTTGGCCCCAAAGGAGTTGACCCGTAGGAGCCGCGCTCTACCCGTCGCGATTCGCAACCGCAGTGAACGAGGGCTAAGTTAGACCCGCGCGGTGTGGGCCCGATCAAACCCGGCTCAAATGGGCCCGATGCCGGACCTCAGGACGTGCGGCGGGCCGATGCTCGAACTCAGGACGTTTGGCGGGCTGTCCCTCAAGGACGGCGGCGCCCCGGTCACGGGCGCGGCCACCCAGCGCAAGACCCTGGCCCTCCTTGCCCTCCTTGCCTCCGCCAGCAAAAACGGGCTCAGTCGCGACAAGCTGATCGCCTACCTCTGGCCCGAGACCGACACCGAGCACGGCCGCAATCTCCTCAACCAGGCGTGCTACGCCCTGCGACGCGATCTTCGCCAACGCGAGGTGCTCCTCGGCACGAGCGAGCTGCGGCTAAACCCGGATGTGCTCGCAAGCGACCTGCAAGTCTTCGAGAACGCGCTGCAGCGCCGCGACGCCGATGCGGCGGTCCGGGCCTATGCGGGACCGTTCCTCGACGGCTTCTTCGTGAGTGGGGCGCCGGAGTTCGAGCGTTGGGTGGACGCCGAGCGCGCGCAACTCGCAAACCAGTTCAGCGACGCGCTCGTAACCCTGGCGAAAGAAGCCGCCAGCCGCGGCGACCACCGTGCCGCGGCCGACCGGTGGCGCATACTCACGGCAGTCGATCCGCTCAGTTCACACGCCGCGCTCGGCCTCATGAAGGCCCTCGTGGCCGCGGGCGAGTCCGCCGCAGCCATCAAGCACGCGCGAGCGCACGAAGCGCTTCTACAGCAAGAGATGGGGACCGGGCCAGATACCGCCGTGCTGGCGCTCGTGAAGCACCTGTGTGAGGAAGCCAAGCGCGGCGCGCCCCTGCTGGGCGCCGCGGAGCAGCACCGCAAGCGGCGTCAATCCACGACCGATTTCCTGTTGGCGGCGCTGCCGGCGGCGCTGCGGCGCGAGCTGCGCCGAGCGACCACGCTCAGCACCGCCGCGGCGGCCCTCGGGATCGTGCTCGTCGTCGGCGCCGTGGGGTACGGCGTCTCGGGAAGGCATGCTACCGCGAGCGAGCTCGAGCCTTTGCCCGTCGCGAACCGCAAGATGCTCGCCGTGCTGCCGCTCGAGAATCGCGGCGCTCCGGCTGACGAGTACTTCGCCGATGGACTCAGCGAGGCCATCGCCACCCGGCTCGGCAGCGTCCGGAGGCTCGGCGTCATCGCCTGGCAGAGCGCCAGCCAATACAAAGGGACCAACAAGACCCCACAGGAGATCGGCCGGGAGTTGGGCGTCCAGTACATCCTGGACGGCTCGGTCCGCTGGGAGAAAGCCGGCGGCGCGAGCCGCGTCCGCGTGAGCACAACGTTGATCCGGGTGTCCGACGCCGCCCAGCTGTGGGCCGACCAGTACGACACGACGCTGACTGGCGTGTTCGCGGTGCAGACGAACCTCGCCACCCGGGTGGCAGGTGCGCTCGACCTCGCCCTAATAGACGCCGAGCGCCGTTTGTTGGAGGCCAGGCCCACGGCAAACCTCGAGGCCTATGACGCGTATCTGCGCGGGCGCGTGCTGGGGGACCGTGAGTTCGATCCGGCCAACGGCCGCAAGTCGGTCCGCCTGTACGAGCAGGCGGTCGCCCTGGACTCGAATTTCGCCCTCGCCTATGACTGGCTGTCCGTGGGTTACGTGTGGATGTACCAAAACCACATGGACCGGGCGCCAGACCTGGTGACTCGTGCGAAGGCTGCCTTGGATCGCGCGCTGCGCCTCGATCCCAACCTGCCGGAATCCCACGCCGCGCTGGGAATGTTCTACCTCAACGTTCTGGGGGACAAAGACAAGGCGCTGCAGGAATACACTCGAGCCAGACGCATGCGCCCCAGCGATCCGTGGTTTCCGGCCTTGATCGCTGCAATCGACGAGGCGAAGGGACGCTGGAACGAGGCGTTGGCCTATAGGCGCGAAGCCGTGGCGCTCGATCCTCGGAACGTCATGATCATGCTCATGACGGGGGCCAGCTTCATGGACCGGCGCCAGTTCGCGGCGGCCACCTACTACTACGACCGGGCTCTCGCACTCAAGCCGGAGTCGTTCGACGCACAGCTCGGCAAAGCCATGGCCTATATCGGGCAGACTGGCGATCTGTCGGGGGCGCAGCGACTGCTGCCAGACTTCTTGCAGACACTCGATCCGACCGGTCAAGGGCTGCCTATTCTGCAGCTGAGCGACGTAGCGACCCTGTTGGATGCTGAACGCCGCGCGAGCCTGCTCGCGCTCACCCCAGCCGCGCTGGACGGGGATAGGGCCGTGTTGGCCCTGACTAAGGCGATGGTCCAGCGCGCGAACGGTCACGGGCCACAAGCGCGCGCGCAGTTCGACTCGGCGCGCAGCATCTTGGTAGTCAGCGCCCGTCAGGAGCCCAATGATGACTACTACGCCGCCTTGCTCGGCCTCGCCCTGGCCGGTGTCGGCCGCTCGGTCGACGCGATTCGCGAAGGTGAGCGGGCGGTCGCACTGGTTCCCCTCTCCAAGGACGCCGAGTGGAGCGGGTATCTGCGAGCGAACCTCGCGCGCATTTACGTGCTGCTAAGCGAACGGGATAAGGCCATCGAGCAGCTGGAGATCGTGCTCTCGCGACCCGGTCCGCTCTCGGCCAACTGGCTCAAGGCGGATCCGTTCTGGGATCCGTTGCGGGGGAGCCCGCGATTCCAGCGACTGGCTGCGGTGAGCAACTAGATGAAGACCGGTCGAGCCTTCCTCACGATCATCTGCGTCCTCCCGCAGTCGCTTTCCGCACAGGAGGTCAGCGGCAACCTGCAAGGCCGCGGGGTCTCTGTTCAGGCCGAGCCCGTCGCCGACGTACGCGTGACCGTTGCAGGGTCGAGCATCCAAGGGACCCGCGGCACGCGGACCGATTCACAAGGCTTCTTCGAAGTCCTTGCCCTTCCGGCGGGGAGCTACATGGTGCGGCTCGAGCGCATAGGGTTCCGGCCCGTGGTCGTCGACAGCGTTCTCGTGCGGATCGGCGCCACGACGAACCTCGGCCTCGTCACCGTCGAGCCGCAGGCCTTCGAGTTGCGGGAAATCGTCGTGAGCGCTCAACGGCTCTCGATTGACCCCGCGAGCACAACGATCGGAACCAACGTGGACGCGGCAACGTACGACGCGCTCCCGGTGGGCCGCGATTACCGGTCCGTTGTCGACTTTCTACCGCACGCCAACACGAGCTATTACGCAGGGGACGCGGTGAATATCGGCGGTGCCACGGGACTCGAGAACGGCTACTACATCGATGGCGTCAACATGACGCCCCCGCACTTCCAAGGCTCTCTCCCAGTGTCGAGCTTCATGCTGCCCTACAACTTCGTGCGGGCCGTCGAGGTGAAGGAGGGCGGCTACGATGCCCGGTACGGCCGGGCGATCGGCGGGACGGTCAACGCGGTGACGTACTCTGGCGGCAACAGGTTCGAGGGCGACGTCTTCGCATTCTTCACCAACAGCGCGTTGACGGGTCCCGCGCGGATCGGCCTCAAGGACGTGCGCAACGACAACCTCTCGAGCTACGACGTCGGCGCCCGCGTGGGCGGACCAATCTTGCGCGACCGGCTGTGGTTCTCCGCCGCCTACAATCCGCAGGTCGAGTCGGCGGACCGCGCCGTCCCCGATTGGATCCATTATCCGGACCGGCTGCGGCGGCAGGTCTTCGCGGGGAAGCTCACGTGGCAGGCCGCGGCGTCCAGCAGCGTCGAGCTGCTCGTGTTCGGCGACCGCTCCACACATCACGAGGTGACAGGCGCTCTCTTCTCCGCCTACGCCGCGGTGGACACGGTGGCGAATCCCGACCCCTATCGCGTGTTCAGTCGCGGGAGCCACACATCGGGATCGCTCCAGCTCACGCACCACCTGGGCGCGCACGCCGTACTCGAGGCCACCGTCGCCCGGGCGACGAGCTTCTCGCAGCAGGGAGCGGAGACGGCCCGAGGCGACACGGAACCGCTGTTCCTCGACTACATCACGAGCACCTTGTCGGGCGGTCTTTCGAGCAAGGAATCGCCCCGCGACGCGCGCACCGCCGCGACGCTCCGTGGGACACTCGAGCTGGGGGCGCATACGCTGGTCGCGGGAGCGGAATATGAGGACAATCGCTTCAGCGATACCTCAGTCTCGCACCTCGTCTTGCGGCTCGACAGCGCCCTCTGGGTCAAAGACTCAACGCTCGTTCCGTGGACGGTGCACAACCGGGTACCCACGCTCTACGTCGAGGACTCGTGGCGCATGGGCGCGCGGCTGACGGTGGATGCGGGACTGCGGTGGGCCGGGGAGTACGTGTATGGCTCGTCCGGTTTGGCGCAGAGCTTTCCGAACGAGTGGCAGCCACGGCTGGGGGCCTCTTATCAGCTCGGTCGTCTCGGCACACAGCGCCTATTCGGCTCGTGGGGTATCTACTATCAGCAGCAGCCCCTGGACATCGCCTCGGGGTTCTACGTTCCGTATCCGGAATCGTGGACCTACTATTCGTCCGACCCGCGCCTCCCCGGCACCGCGCCGGACTCCGTTGCGGACGTTTCTACCTATCCTACGCAGTACCCGAACATCAGCGGCCTCAAGGTGGAGCACCATCGGGAAGTCGCGCTTGGGTACGAGCGTCTCGTCGGTGCCTCCCTGAAGCTCACCGCCCGCGTGATGCGGCGGGACCTGCTCTCGGCCTTCGGATTCGGCCTCGACACCGCAGATGCGAGGTACTGGGTGTTGGGCGTTCCGGGCGAGGGTGCCTTGAGCTTTCTCCCAAAGATGCGGCGCAGCTACACGGCGCTTGAGCTCTCGGCAGAATGTGCAGCGCGAGACCTGCAGGCTCGATTCTCCTACGTTCTGTCACGCGCTTATGGGAATTTTACGGGCTTCTACGCCTCTGATTACGGCGTCGCGTGCCCCGGCTGTTTCGGCGGGCTGCAGATCGCCGAGGAACGGAAGAACAGCACGGGGCTGCTACCGAACGATCGGACGCACGTCCTGAAGCTCTCAGGCGCGTACCGATGGCACTTCGGTGTGACGACCGGGGCATTTGTCACGTGGCAGTCCGGCACTCCGCTCAACGATTTCGGGGTGAACCCGACGTACACGCGCGCGACCTTCCTGGTGCCGCGCGGCTCGGCCGGCCGCACGCCCGCGATCTGGGACTTGAATCTCCGGCTTGCCTACCCGTTCAGTCTTGGGCCGGGTGTCGCCGCACGGGCGACGCTCGACTGGCTGCACGTCGGATCTCCGCGACGGCCGGTGTGGCTCGAGCCGTTCCACTATGTGGACGAGGACGCCAACGGCAACCCGATCAACCTCAATCCGACTTATGGCCAGGTGCGGAGCTACCAGCCACCGACGCAGGCGCGGCTGGGAGTGGAATTCACGTTCTAAGGTTCCTGGCTTGGTTGGGCGGCTCACCAGGCTCGAAGGCGGGACCACTTGAGCAGTGTTCGGGGGCCGTTCGTTCAGAGGACCCCCTGATGCACGTACAGGAGGTCGCCGAACCCGGGCGATTCCCGGCTCCAACGTAGCGGAAACGTAACTGGTCCGAACGCCACCGGCGCTTGGACAGGCGTATATATTCAGCATATACACAACACGTGGCCGGCTTTCCCGATGACCTGGTTCAGTGCTCCGGCTTTCAGTGGGTCGTCGGCAACGCTGACAAGAATTGGGACCTGCACCAAGTCTCCCAGGGAGAGTGCGAGCAGGTGTTCTTCAACCGCCCACTCCTCGTGGCGCCAGACATCGAACACTCGCAGCGCGAGCAACGTTACGCCGCCTTGGGACAAACCAACGCAGCGCGCCAGCTAGCAGTCGTTTTCACAATCCGGGGGACTCTGATCCGAGTCATCTCGGCCCGAGACATGAGCCGACGGGAACGGAGGATCTATGAGCAAGGCTAAGCGAGCGGCTAGGAAGCCGCTGCCACGCTTCGCGAACGAGGACCAGGAGCGCCGCTTCTGGGCGAAGCACGACACCGCTGACTACTTCGACTGGAGCAGGGCGGTTCGACCCACCTTGCCAGACCTTCGACCGTCCACGGCGGCTATCTCGATTCGTCTGCCGGTCCCGCTGCTCGAGGAGCTCAAGGCCCTGGCCAACGAACGCGACGTGCCGTATCAGTCGCTCATGAAGGTCTTTCTCGCGGACCAAGTCGCCCGCCAACGTCGTGGGAAGCGCAAGCTGCCGGCTTGATGCGGGCTATGCTTCGAGGTGCCCTGGAGGAGAACACGGCCCGGCCGTTCGAACTGACGACCGGGCCACGCGTTGCGAGAGTCGGGACGGCGGGATTTGAACCCGCGACCCCCTGAACCCCATGCGAATCGCTAGAGGGCCGAGTTACGACACCCAGTAGCAATCACGCGAGGTTCTGGGCATCGGTGTCGTAACAGCAAGCCCGAACATCAACCGAGTGTCGTGAGAAACTCACAGCAAGACTCACAGCAGGGTTGGCGAACGCCGATCAATAACCGTCGACTTCTACGACAGCCTTGGCAAAGGCCTGCGGGGCTTCCTGCGGCAGATTGTGCCCGACGCCGCCCTTGATGACTCGGTGCGCATACTTACCCGAGAATTTCTTCGCATAAGAACCGGCATCTGGGTGTGGCGCACCATTGGCATCACCTTCGAGGGTGATGGTGGGCACGGTAATCACCGGGCCTTGGGCAAGCCGCTTTTCCAGATCGTCATATTGCGGCTCGCCTTCAGCCAGGCCGAGCCGCCAGCGGTAGTTGTGGATCACGATGCTGACGTGATCGGGGTTGTCCAAGGCCGCTACGCTGCGATCGAACGTGGCATCATCGAAGTTCCATTTGGGCGAGGCGATCTGCCAGATGAGCTTCGCAAAGTCGCGCCGATATTTTTCATACCCGGCGCGACCGCGCTCGGTGGCAAAATAAAACTGGTACCACCATTGCAACTCGGCGTTGGGCGGCAACGGCATCTTGTTGGCTTCCTGGCTACCGATGAGGTAACCGCTCACGGAAACGAGCGCCTTGCAGCGCTCAGGCCAGAGCACCGCCACGATGTCGGCGGTGCGCGCTCCCCAATCACAGCCGGCGAGGATCGCCTTCTCGATTTTGAGCGCATCTATGAGGGCGATGATATCAAGAGCAAGTACCGCTTGTTGGCCATTCCGGAGCGTGTCAGTCGAAAGAAAGCGCGTCGTGCCATAGCCGCGCAGATACGGCACGATCGACCTGTAGCCCTGCGCCGCCAGTAACGGCGCGACGTCGACATAGCTGTGAATATCGTAGGGCCAGCCGTGCAGTAGAATGACCGCCCGACCATCGGCGGGGCCGGCTTCCGCGTATCCAACATTGAGAACCCCGGCATCGATCTGCTTCACTGGACCGAATGACATGTTCGTCCCCTGCGTGCTGGATAGTAGGTCCGCAAAGCCGAACCTGCCGAGCTGCGTGGCAGCAATGGCCGTGGCCGCACTGCCCAAAAAGCGGCGGCGATGATAGTTGATGTCTTCGGACATTTGTCTCTCTAGCCGAACGTGAACGCAAAAGCCGCCACGCCCGAATCGAGAAACGCGATCTCGAACTGCCGGTCGGCTATCGGCTTGGGTTGTCGGATCAGCTGATACAGCCGCTGCTCGGTAGCCGTGCCGTTCCCTTGCTCGTCAACGTCAAGGCCGTGAGCAGGCCCCGGCGGCTGTCCATCGATGAGCACGCGGAAGCGCACGGACGTTCCTCGCGCCGCCGGTCCCATGACGAGATGCAGATCCCGGGCATGAAAGCGGCACACGATCCGCCCGTTGGCCTTGTTGAGCACCGTGGCCTGTTTCCCGACCGTCCAATCACCGGAAAGCGCCCACTGCTTGAGCTTCAACCGCGCGGGGACAGCATAGACACGGCGGGTGTCCGATGCCGCTCCACCGGGAGACGCGAAGTTCTCGGTGCGCTCATAGCCGACATAGTTCTCCGGAGACCGCAAGCTGTTCCAATCGGCTGGGGCTTCAATGCCGTGGGCATCGACAGAGACCTGTTCGTGGCCGATGCCGCCGTGTCCGGCCTCGGCCAGCAATTGCTGTAGGGTCACTTCCGACTGCTCGTATTCCCCCTCGCCGAAGTAATGATGTCGGATATGCCCTTGCGCATCGACGAAATAGAGGGCCGGCCAATACTCGTTGTTGAAGGCCCGCCATATCGCATAGTCGTTATCGATCGCGATCGGATAATCGACTCTCATCTCCTTCGCGGCTCGGCGCACGTTCTCGACGTTTTTCTCAAATGCGAACTCCGGCGTGTGCACGCCGATCACGACGAATCCCTGATCCTTGTATTTCTCGGCCCAGGCGCGGATGTAGGGAAGTGTGCGTAACCAGTTGATACAGGTATACGTGCAGAAGTCGATGAAGACGACCTTTCCGCGGAGGCCGGCCGCCGTCAGTGGCGGCGAATTGAGCCACGCGGTCGCGCTGCTGAGAGAAGGCAACTCACCTTCGTCGGGCAATTGCACCGCGGCGGCCGTCATCTGCCGCACTGCGGAACCGAACATGCCGAGCCGCGAGGCCGCAACGGCCATGGCCGCAGTGCCAAGAAAGCGGCGACGATCATGGTTGATCTCTTCCGACATTTGTATGTCCCTACTTCATGAGACGCTATTTGGCCCCAGACTTTTCTGGAATGACAAAGGTGACTAAGCCTTTGTCGAGTGTGTGGTGGTTTGCGTCCTCCAATTCAATGAGCACCTTGTGCGGACCGGTGGGAAGACCCATCACGATGATGGGGTTACCACTCGCATCCGCCCAGCGCCATGAGGCATCGTCGACTGTCACATGCAGGTGTCCGACGCGCGGCGAGACAGCCAGAGCATTGGCGCCGAACACCGGCACAAGGTGCAGGTTCTCAGTACAGTATTCGATAATCACCACTCCGCGGGAGGCGAGCGGATCGGGCAGCGGAGCATCGATGACGATCCTCGCCGGGGGCTCACTGGCGACCGGGATAACCGCAGGCCGACATTTGTCCTTTGCGCCTTGTGCCACAGCGGTTGTTGCGCACAGCACGATGGCAGCGACCGATAGCAGAGACGCGCCTTTCGAGCCGGGATACTCTAGACTTGCCATGTTCCTTCCCCCTGTGAGTATCCAGTGTACGAGCGACGACGGAGCGAATCGATTGGACCTTGGTGTCGGCGATACGTTGGTATCGGTCGACGCCGCGGGTACTAGTCTTCTAGTCCCGTAGGAAGTGACAGGTGTATCCGTTTGGGTGCTTGCGCAGGTAATCCTGGTGGTACGCCTCGGCGCTGTACCACGTGGAGGCAGGCTCGATCGTCGTCGCAATCGGCCGCTTCCACCTGCCTGACGCCTCGACGCGCGCTTTCACCTGCTCCGCCGTGGTTCTTTGTTGCAGAGTCTGCGGAAAAATCGCGGACCGGTATTGCGTCCCGACGTCATTGCCCTGGCGATTGCGTGTGGTCGGGTCGTGCAGCCTGAAGAACCACCGCTCGAGCAAGTCTTCGTAGCTGAGCATCGACGGATCGAAAGTCACGCGGATCGCCTCCGCGTGCCCTGACTCGCCGTCGTGGGTGTCTTCATACGTTGGATTCTCGAGTCGGCCGCCCGTGTATCCGACATCGGTGTCGATCACACCAGGCACCGCGCGCAGTATCTCCTCAACGCTCCAAAAACAACCGGCCGCGAGCACGGCCACCTCTGTCTGCGGCTCGTCCTGTGGGCTCATGTCCGCTCCGCTTTCTTGAGATAGCCTCCGACAGCAACGAAGGCGGCGCGCACCTGAGGCGCGCGCGCCGCCCCCTCGTTCCAACTAGCGCGATGCGCCCTGCGTCGAGCGCAAGGATCGGAGCCCCGCCCGGAGATCTTCGACAAGGATCTGCGGCTGTTCCCACGCCGCGAAGTGCCCGCCTTTGTCGGCCTTCTTGTAATAGATGAGTTTGGGAAACGCCCGCTCCGTCCAGCTCCGCGGGGCTGGATAGAGTTCGTCAGGGAAGACGCTCACGGCAACTGGGATCGAGACGCCTTTGGAATTGAAATACCCTTTACCCCAATACTCCCAATAGAGACGGGCGCCAGAAAGCGCCGTGTTCGTCAACCAGGTGATGGTGATGTTGTCGAGGATGTCGTCGCGCGTAAGGCCCTCCGCCTGTCCGTCAAAGACGCGCGCGATGAGCGCATAGCTGCGCGCGTCGTGATCGAGGAAATAAGCCGCCAGGCCGACGGGTGAGTCCGCGATTCCGTATAATGTCTGCGGCCGCAGCCCCATCTGGAACCCGTAGGCGATTCCCTTTTGATAGACGAACCGCAAACGTTC
>WNGR01003227.1_pt1 | contig 20953 bp, 21 predicted proteins | sample 5407581 | NCBI WGS metagenome assembly WNGR01 (sample SAMN13153383, study PRJNA577476) | soil metagenome | isolation source: 80 cm soil or saprolite under Garry oak tree replicate 2 | place: USA:California | collected 2016-06-15
GGTGCAGGCGCGGCGCGATCCGGCCTGGACCGCCGACGGGTTCGTGTCCGACCGGTGGATGCCGGTCTCGCCGGTCACCGGCCGTCTCGATGCCTTCCAGTGGAAGGACCCGCTCGCCGAGGTCGAGGTTGCAGGCGCGGTGATCGAAAGCGGCAAGGATCAACGCGCGATGCTCGGCGCGCCGCCCGCATCGCCGGCGCCTGCGCCCGACGGCGCGGCGTCCGAGAGCAAGCCGCCCGCGCCCGCGTCGCAAGCGGCGCCCGACGACACGCCCGCCGCCCGCCGCCCCCGCAACGAGGCCGCGTCGCCCGATCCAGTTCCTCTGCCTGTGCAAAAGGTGATTCCGCTGGTGCACCTGCCCGACGATCCAGGTCCGGAGGGGGAGCCGCAAACGGAGCCGGAGACGGAACCGCCGGCGGAGCCATCGACCGATGGCTGGCGGCGGCTGCGCGGCCTGTTCAAATGATGATTGATCGGGCTAGGCCGCGGCCTCTCGTTCCATCATCACTTCCGCCTCGAGGCTTTCGACGTCGCGATAAATCGAGGCGACCGCGAGCACGCGGCCGTTGCGCTTGTAGCGGATGAGACAATCCTTCGCTTCGATGTCGCCGTCGATTGTCAACTCGTCCCACTTCTCCGCATGGCCGACATAGTTGATCGGGATGTCGTAGTGCTGGCTCCAAAAAAATGGCACGGCGGCGAACTTGTCGCGGTACCCAAGCATGTTGAGCGCGGCGGTTTGGCCTTGGCGCTCGGCGACGACCCAATGCTCGACGCGAATACTCTCCTTGCTATGGGGGTCGGGCCAGCGCGCGATGTCGCCAGCCGCAAAGATCCCGGGCATGCTGGTTTCGAGGTAGGCGTTCACGACCACCCCGCGGTCGAGCGCAAGGCCGGCTGCTTCCGCAAGCGCCGTGCGTGGACGCACCCCGATGCCGGCGACGACGAGATCGGCATCGAGCATGCCGCCGCTCTTCAGGGTCACCCGCTTGCTGTCGATGGCGCTCGCCGTGTCCTCGAGGCGGAAGATCACGCCCTGCTCCCGATGGAGCGAGCGCACGAAGTCGCCCATCTGCGGACCGAGGATGCGTTCCATCGGCCGCTTTTCCGGCGCCACCACATGGACTTCGATCCCGCGCGCGCGCAGCGACGCGGCGACTTCGAGCCCGATGAAGCTCGCTCCCAGCACAACAGCGCGGCGGGCCGCCTTGGCGCGCTCGATGATGGCGCGGCAGTCGGCGAGCGTGCGCAGCGTGTGGACGTGTGGCTGGTCGGAGCCTGGGATCGACAGCCGGACCGGCTCGGCGCCGGTCGCCAGCAGCAGCCGGTCGTAGGGGACCCTGCTCCCGCCGGCAAGCAAGACTTCATGCGCGCGCGCGTCGATGCCGGCGACATTCGTGCGCAGTCGCAGCTCGATGCCGTTCTCGGCATAGAAGCTGTCCGGGCGCAGCGGCACCCAATCCTCGGGCGCCTTGCCGGCGAGATAGTCCTTGGAGAGATTCGGCCGGTCGACCGGGGCCGCAGCATCATCGCTCAACATGACGATGCTGCCCTCGTATTCCCGACGACGCAGCATCTCGGCGGCTGCGAAGCCGGCCGCCCCGCCGCCAAGGATCACGATCCGCCCAGGCAACCCTGCCGACGGTTTGCCGCGCCGTGGCTTCGGCATCTCTTTCTTATGTCGCACGAAGATTTTTCCCTCGCGCTGCTCGACCATCCAACACGAAAGCGCGTCGAATGCCGGCGCGTGCAGGGCCTCCCCGGTGCGCAAATCAAAGCAGGCGTGGTGCCAGGGGCACCTCACCGTATCGTCGACAACGAGCCCCTCGACGAGCGGTCCATGATAATGGGTGCAGGACGCGCCGAGGGCGAAGACGTCAGTCCCACGACGCACCAACAGGACATCCTCGTCGCCGACATGGCCGACGAGCTTGCCTCCGTCGGGAAGCGCGGCGAGCGAAATTCCCTGCGCCAAATCGGGGCTGCCTGGCTTCGCAGGGTCTTGAGCCATGACCTTTCCAATCCTGGTCCGTCCTGATGCAAGTCGCGATTGTTTGACTGGCTACCGCAGCCTTTTCCGCGCGGCGATCTCACGTCGCGGTGTTGCCGCCGCAAGAGCCGCCTTTGATGGCGGATAAGAACTCCTGCCGGGTCTCCGGCCGGGTCCGAAATGTTCCCAACATACGGCTGGTCACCATGGTGACATCGGTTTTATGCACACCTCGGGTCGTCATGCATTCGTGAGTGGCCTCGACCACCACGCCCACGCCGAAGGGTTTCAGGACACTATCCAGGCACGCGGCAATCTCCGCCGTCATTTTCTCCTGAACTTGAAGCCGCTTCGCATAGACGTCGACCAGGCGCGCGAGCTTCGAAATTCCAACCACCCGGTGGCGCGGAAGATAGCCGATATGAACTCGTCCGATGATTGGCGCGATGTGGTGTTCGCAGTGGGATTCGAAGCGGATATCGCGCAGGAGCACGATCTCGTCGTAGCCGGCGACTTCTTCGAAGGTCCGCTTCAAATACTCGCGAGGATCCTCGAAATAGCCCGCAAACCATTCTTCATAGGCGGAAACGACGCGAGCAGGCGTTTCTATCAATCCTTCGCGATCAGGATTGTCGCCCGCCCAGCGAATGAGCGTACGCACGGCGTCTTCAGCCTCGACGCGCGAAGGTCGGCCGACCGATGTGAGCGCGGGCGCGGCTGATCGCCTTTTGGAGCGATGATTGGGTTCTACACTTTTATCCATCTGGCACCTGACTGTCCCCTGCCGGAGACTGCGCATGCAATCCGCCGGCGGCCAATGCCGATTGTAGTGCAAAATCGGCAAGCCAAGTCCTTAAAACGAGCCAAGTCCTTAAAACCGTCACTCGCGCCTGCCCAACTGCTGAACTCGGGCTAAGCTCGGAAACTCCGGCCAAGCATTGTTGTTCCATGCGGCCGAATTTTGAGCTCGCTTCGAGGCTTTGAGTCGGTTGTCCGACAAAAGCATCGGACCTGCGGCAACCCAACCCGAGCCGCCGATGGCGTCCTTGAGCGTGTCAACCGGCAAGGACGAGTTTTTCCGGCCGCATCGTTCGGCCTACCAGTTCGGCGTAATCCTCAATTGGGCGAGGCCGACCGAGGAGAAAGCCTTGCACCTCGTCGCAGGATTCACGGGACAGGAAATCGAGTTGATTTTGTGTTTCGACTCCTTCGGCGACCACCGGCAAGTCGAGGCCCCGACTAAGGCTGATGATGGCCCGCACGATTGCCGCAGATTGAGCATTATGATCCACATTGGTAATAAATGCCTGATCGATCTTGATCTTGTCGAACGGGAAAGACTGCAAATAGGACAAGGACGAATATCCTGTGCCGAAGTCGTCCATGGCAATCCGCACGCCGAGAGATTTCAGCCGGCGCAGGATCGACACCGCGCGTGAAAAGTCGCCAATGAGGACTCCCTCGGTAATTTCAAGCTCGAGGCGGTGCGGAGCAAGCCCAGTGTCGAGCAGGACCGCATGGACCAGCCCCGCAAGGTCCCCGTGCCGAAATTGGATTGGAGAAAGGTTGACGGCAACCTGCAAGGGCCGCGGCCAGGAGGCGGCCTCGCGACAGGCTGCGCGCAGTATCCATTCGCCCATCGAAATGATGAGACCGCTTTCCTCGGCGAGCGGGATGAACGCTCCAGGCGGCAGCAAGCCGAGGCTCGGATGCTGCCAGCGGACGAGTGCTTCGAACCCGACGATCTCGCCGCCGATCAACGCTTGCGGCTGGTAGTGCAATACGAGCTCGCGCCGGGGCAGGGCCTTGAGCAGATCGTGCTGCAGCGCCCGTCGTTCACGCAGCCGCTTGTCCAGGTCGGCTGCGAAGAAGCGGAACGTGCCGCGACCTTCGGCCTTTGCCCGATAGAGGGCGGCATCGGCGTTGCCAAGCAGCGTCGTCGCGTTCGCGCCGTCGGTGGGAAAAATCGCGACTCCGATGCTGAGGCCGCTGCGGAGCCGGTGGCCGTCGATTTCGAAGTCTTCCTCGACCGTGACGAGCAATCGATCGACCAGCGATTCGGCAGTTGCAGGTTGCGGGCCCTCGGCGGCGACGAGGGTGAATTTGTCACCGCCGAGACGAGCGAGGAAGGCGCCTCCGGCGGCAGCGGCCAGTCGCCGGGAGACCTGGCGCAATAGCTCGTCGCCGACCGAATGTCCGAAGACGTCATTAACCTCCTTGAATCGGTCGAGGTCGATGCATAACAGGACGAAGTTTTCCTGCAGTCGCGCTGCCCGCTCAAGGGTATCCGCAAGATGCTTGGTGAATGCCGCGCGGTTTGGCAAATCAGTAAGAGCGTCATGGTGCGCCATATACGCGATCTGTTCTTCCGAGCGTTTGCGTTCGGTAATGTCCTCGATCACTCCCAACAGATATTGCGGCTCTCCATTGTCGCCATGAATCGCGAGTCTCTTGGTCGTGACAAGCCGGTTGCCTTTGCGGGGAGTCTGCAACGGATGCCCTTCAATGACGAGTTGACCGCCAGACTGCAACGCCTCGGTGTCGCGTGCGATGATAAAGATCGGCCTGCTCTTTCGCAAAGAGATCGTAGGAGTTCTTGCCAATCATCTCCTCGCGAGCAAGACCGAACAACTCTTCGCCGGCTCGATTGATCAGGACATAGCGGTGCTCGCGCGCATCCTTTACGACGAGCGTGGCAGGTACGTTTTCGATGATCGTGTTCAGAAAGGTCTGGGTGCGTTCAAGATTCCGTTCGGAATTCCGTCGTTCGGTGATGTCCTCGTGCGTCCCAATCCATTCGCCGCCGGTCATCGGCTTATTGATGATCGAAATCGCTCGGCCATCCGCGGTCTCAACGACCCAACTGGTCGTCTTGCCTTGCGCAATCGCTGTTACCAGCTCGGATCGGTATTGCTCCGGATCGCGGTCGAGACTTCCGGCATCGATCCGGGATTGGATAACATCGCGAAGCGTGCAGCCCGGTTTGATGATCTCTCGCGGCAGACCGTACATTTCAATATAGCGATCGTTGCATGCGATAAGCCGCTCTTCAGCATCGAACGCGACCAGACCCTGCGGCATATTGTTCACAGCGGCAATAAGCCGGAGGTCTCGCGCCTGCAGACGGCGGTCCGCGAACGCGCCGGCAAGGCTCATTCCAAGCACTGCCACGGCCGCATTTGCGATTGCCAATGCCAACGTCGTCGGTGAGAGGGAGAATGCATTTATGACGCGGGTTGGATCAGGAACGATCTCGACCGCACCCATCGCCGTGAAGTGATGCGATACGATCGCAAGCGTGAGAAGGAGGGCCGCCGCAACCGTCGCCCTGTTGTCACCGCGCCGCACAGCGATTGCCAACGCAACCGTTCCGAACAGCATGCCCAGCACGATTGAGGCGAGGACGAGGTGCAGGGCCCACGCCACATGGCCTGGCAGCTCGACTGCCGACATGCCGAGGTAATGCATGGAGGCAACCCCGGCCCCGACAATTCCACCGCCGAGCGGCGCGCTCCACGGCGCAGAACTGTAAATGGCAACACCGAGACCAATGGTGGTTATGGCCATCGCGGCCACCAGCGACAACACCGTCAAGCCAACGTCATACCCAATCGGGATGCCAGGGTCATAGGCCAGCATTGCGACGAAATGCGTCGCCCAAATACCGCACCCGGTCGCAGCGCCCGCGGTGACCAGCCAGATCGCCCGGGTCCGTCCGGTCGTCTCGCGCGCGCGGTGGAACAGGCTGATCGCGGTCAAGCTCGCCAGAAAACAGACAACGCCCGCAAGTATGACGAGCCGCCAATCATGCTCTGCGGTAAGACAGGTAAAGACCCGGAACATGCTGCGCATCTCCGTTGTGCCCGAAATAGGGGTATGTCGCAGCTGGTTCTGACAGTGTTAATTGTCATGCTTAATAAGTGACGAATTTTTAGGCTCACCGGTGCCGTGCGAAGACAGGTACGGAGCCGGCCGCGTGGCCGGACCAGTGGAAGGATGGCGAGGACGCCACCAGCACGGCTATTCGAAATAGCTGCGCCTGCCGGTCTGGATCAGCTCGTAAAGCGACCTGATCTCCTGCTCGCGCCTGCCGTAGTTCCGCCAGTCCTTGTATTTGTCGAGCGTGATTGTCTTGAGCGCCACGTCGAGCGGCATGCCTTTTCCGATCGCGCCCTTTACCGTGGCATATTCGTCGGCGAGGAAGTCCGCCAACTCCTTGACGTCGGCGCGTCCCGCAACATCGCCATGGGGCGGAAGAATTTTGTCCACGTCCATTGCGGCGGCCTTGTTGAGCAGGTTGATCCAGTTCTCGACCGACGAGGTGAACGCCATGTTCGGCATGCTGTGCTGCGCAAAAGCGCCCGGTGTGGCGATGATGCGATCGTGCGCGAACAGCACGAATGTGTCGCCCGCCTGCTGCCCGGGGCCGAAATACAAGAGGCGAACCTCCTTGCCGCCGAGTCGGATCGACAGTTCGTGATCGAAGCTCAGGTCGGGGAGCGTGAGCTTCACCTCCTTGGGATCATAGCCTTGAGCCTTGAAGCCTGCTTCCCGCCGCGCAAACTCCTTGTCTGCAACCTGCGACATGAGACGGGCGGTCTCGTCCTGAGCGATGATCGTGGCCCCCGCCGCCTTGAAAACCGAGTTTCCGTAATGGTGGTCGGCATGGAAATGAGTATTCACCACCCATCTGATCGGCTTGTCGGTCACCTTGCGGATGCGGTCCAGCAAATCCTGGCCGTCGCGGGGATGGCGGCGGGTGTCGACCACGAGCACGCCGTCATCGGTGACAAGAACGGCCGAATTGGAGGACTCGAAATCGAACAGGAAATAGAGATCGGGGGCAATCTGCTTGAAAGCCACCTCATGCGTCGTCCTGGCGGCCGCCTGCTGCGCCGAGGCCGGTCCGCCGGCTGAGGCGAGCAGCGCCAACACGCCAAGGCCTCTGAATGCCATATTCATCGATCTTTCCCCGTTGGCTGAAGCAGATCCTTGATTGCGAACATGTGATCGCGAACAATATCACGCCTCGGGCCCGCAGTCCGCGAGCGAGATGAGTTTCGCGCTCACGGGAAGTAAGCCCGCCATCAGTCAGCCGTGCACGGCGAGGCTGTCGCCCGGCACCTGGTTGCGTTCGTCCATGCCGTAATCCCTGATCACCCCGGCGATGCGCAGTCGATAGCTGGAAAAGATCTCTGCGCGGCCTCTGATTTGCGCCGCCCGATGTTCCTCGATGTTGCGCCACGCCGCGATCGCCGCCTCGTCACGGAAGAACGAGAGCGACAACATTTTCCCCGGTTCATAGAGGCTTTCGAACCGCTCGATCGAAACGAAGCCGTCGATTTGGTCGAGCAGCGGACGCAGCTCGGCAGCAAGATCGAGATAGTCCTGCTTGCGGCCCGGCTTCGGCCAGACCTCGAAGATGACAGCGATCATCCGAGTTCCCTTCTGTTTGGGCGCGGCGGAAATGATTCGGATGCCGCCGCGCCGGAATTCCAAGGGCGGGCCGCCGGATATGCGACCAGGACCGCTATTCGATTCTACTTCTGGAAGATCGCTTTCGGCAGCAAGGCGTGAACGCCTTTGGTGCCGTCGACAATCTGGGTCACGTGCAGGTCCATGGCGGCGCTCAGCAACATGTAGGCGTCGTCGCGCGGCAGGCCCTTGGTTTCGACGATGAAAGCAAGCATCTCCCGGGTCGCGATTTTGGCCGCCTGGTTCAGATCCTCGTGCAAGCCGATCGCCATGTAGTGCGTCGGCGTCTCCGCCCTGGGCCAGGTGATGCGCATCCCCTTGTGCAACACCACTTGGATCTCTCCTTTCAGAGATGTCTCGACGGCCGAGAGGCCGACTTCACCGCCACCCTGCGCCGCATGTCCGTCGCCGATCGACAGCAGCGCGCCTGGAACGTGGACCGGCAGGAACAAGCTGGTTCCAGGCTGCAGGTCGTGGTTGTCCATGTTGCCGCCGAAGACATTGGGCGGCCCGCTCGGCACCCTGCCCATCGACCGCGGCGGCGCGACCCCGATGACGCCCCAGAACGGTTTCGCCGGGACGACCACGCCCGGAGCAAATTCGATCGACTTCTTGGCCGGATCGAGAAAGAACACGCGGTCGCGCGAGTAGGGAAAATCTTCGGGCAGCGAGCCGCGGTTCGCCCGGAAGCTCATTGCCGCGATCGGCAGCCAGAGGTCGACGGATCGAATTCTGATTTCCAGCGTATCGCCCGGCTCGGCGCCTCTGACGGCGATCGGTCCGTCGAGCGTGTGATCGTCTCTGCCTTCGCCCGGCGCGCCTTCGAAGGCGGCGTAGAGCTCGGCCGGGATCTTTTCTTTCGGCACGCCTAGGCTCTCGAAATACCGTGGATTGCCGGTGGCGGTCCACAGCCGCACGATGTCGCCGGAATCGATCGTCAGGACCGGTTTGAGCGACGCGTCGAAGAAGCCGCGATGCACGGTTGTCGGCGAAGCTGTCAGTTCATGGATCGCTTCCGCACTTTGCGCCTCCGCCGCGGCCCCCAGGACCAGCGCGCTGACGCAGATTGCAAACGCCTGTGATCTCATGTTTCGGCTCCCTTTGTCCCGATTGGATCCATGCCGCCTGTTCGGGCCGTCGCTTCCTGGCCCTCTCGGTCGCGGCGAAGGGCCGGCCGTGACCCCTTCAAGCCGACGATATTCGTGTAGAATGCGCGGAATGTCCAATAAGCGCAGCTCGCAATAAGGGAGGGTTCCATGCGTTGGCAAGCCAGTCTGGTGTTCGTCGCCGCCATTGTGGGAGGAACGGGCACTCCGCTGCGGTCTCAGGAAGTTGGAATGGCCTTCGCGCGGCCAGACCAGGTGGTCGCCATTCGAGCCGGCAAGCTGTTTGACGCCAAATCGGGAAGCATGCTGAGCGGCCAAGTGGTGCTGGTCAGGGGCGACCGCATTACCGACGTCGGCGCCGCGGTGCAGATTCCTGCCGGCGCGAGGGTGCTCGACCTGAGTTCCGCGACCGTGCTTCCCGGCATGATTGACACCCATGTCCATGTGAACACCGGAGGCAATACCCCTGCGCAACGCGCGCTGAGGGGCCTGGCGAACGCTCAAATCGATCTCGAGGCCGGGTTCACGACTGTTCTCGACATGGACTCGCGGGGCGGATTCTATACCGTCGACCTCCGCGATGCGATCAATTCCGGCATCGTCCGAGGACCACGGATGCAGGTCGTCGGCCAATCCATCAATCAGCGAGCCACCACCTATTACCCGGATTCGCTCTCGGGGCGCTTCTATGGGGAATTCACGGAAAACAAGAACGTCAACTCGCCATGGCTCGCTCGTGCCGCCGTGCGCGAGGCCAAACTGCATGGCGTCGATTATATCAAGATCTACACGACCCAGGATTTCGCCGGCCAAGTTCACATGTGGAAGCCCGACGCCACTTTGGTCGACAGTCCGTCATTGACGCTGGAAGAAGTCGAAGCGATCGTGGACGAGGCGCACCGGCTGGGTCTGAAGGTGGCGTGCCACACCTACGGCGGCGAGGGGTTGAACAGCTGCCTGACCGCGGGGGTCGATGCACCCAATCATCTGCTCGAGCTCGACGATGCGGGTGTCAAGATCATGCTGCAGAAGAAGCTTCCTTTCGTCCCGACCGTCGACGATTTGGTCGCCCTTGAGAGAGCCGACCTGCGCGACACTGGCGGGCGGAACTCGCGTCTGCGTCTCCTGGAACAGGCGGTCAGGAGGGCGGTTGCCGCCGGCGTTCCGATCGTGTTTGGCAGCGGCGCCACGTCGGTCGCGATCCCGCACGGCAAACAGGCCGATCAATTCAAATACTACGCGAAATGGGGCATGGGCCCGGTGCGGGCGTTGCAGACGGCCTATCTTCCGGCCGCCCGAATGCTGAACTACGACTGGGAAAACCACTTGGGAACCATCGAAAAAGGCAAGTTCGCGGACATCATCGCCGTCTCCGGCGACCCGACTGCGGACGTGACCGAAATGGAGCGGGTCAAGTTTGTGATGAAGGGCGGCGTGGTCGTACGAAACGAGCTCAATCCTGGCTCGGGGCCGGGCACGCCTTAGGCGCGCCACAGGTAGACGGAGCACTGCATGCCTTTGCGACGCAGCAAGGAGGAAATTCTCACCACGATGAACGGGGTCAGTTTTCTGATGCAGGACGGGCTCACGGAAGTGCCTTGCAGAGCGGAAAGCGAGCTGCTTCGCGAACGATTTGGCAGCACGGGCGACCTTGCCGGAGACGAGAAGGCCTTCAGGCTTTTCCGAGAGGCGATCGAGAAAGCCGCGAGCGACAAGTATGATGCCGGCAAGATTGAACCTCGCACGCACGCCAAGATCGTCGTCTCGGCGGCGGACATGGCGTCCCCGCTCAGCCAGAAAATGTAAGCTGTAAATACCAAGCTTCAAAAATCCTGACGCGTCATGCCCGGGCTTGACCCGGGCATCCATCGTAAAAACAATTTCTATTCCAAAGTGATGGATTGCCGGGTCAAGCCCGGCAATGACGACGGATGGGTCAATGTCTATGAAGTCTGGTATAAGCTGCGCTTGCGTACGAGGCGGTTGGCGCCGAATGACGGGAACGGTCGATCGATCCGCTATGCCTCGCCGGAGAGCCGCTTGAAGTCGTCGAGCACGGCTTCAATCAATTTCTGTCTGCGGGGGTCCTGCGCGCCCAGGCTGGCGGCGAAGAGGGTGAGCAGATAGCGTGCCTTCTCAGCAGCGTCGTGCCAGTTCGCCGCCGGAGCGGCGATCAGCTGGGTTTCCAACTCGTCCTGCCTCGAACGCAGCGCCTTTTCATTGGCCGCTACCTCCGCAAGAAGCCGACGAATGTCCGTCGCCTTCTGGGCGGCCATTCCGCGGTGTCGGTCGAGATCGATTGTTTTGTCCGTCATGGCGCGGTCGCGTCTTTGTCCTCTGCCATCGCAGTCAAGCCGTAGCGCGTCGAGCCAGAGGATAGTCGACGCTCTCGTACAGACGACGGATGTCGTTGCCCGTGTATCTTACCTCATCGACTTCGAGATAGGTGCCAGCGAGAAGCTGCGGTGAAAGCTCCTCGATTGCAAATCGGATGGCATCTGCGGCGCGCGCAAATCGTCGGTACCCAAGCGCTTGGTGCCGTGATTTCCGGCTCCTGGCGGAGAACAACTCGGCTTCGGTACTGTAATCAAAGAGCTCGGCCTGGATGGCGTAATCAAAGGGGTTCATTTCTGGAGACCATCGTTCGGCTGCCTGGAAGACAACTCTCCAAATAGAGGCGAGTTATCATTTGAATGAGGATCATTCAAATTACAGTACCCATATAGGATCGAAGCGCGGAAAAACCAGACCCTTCCCCTGAATAGATTTCGCAGATACGGGGAAATTACTATCGTATTCTGTGGACGACAGGGGCCAAATACTCTATCGTCATGTCTGAACGGGAGGCGCTGCTCGATGGCTGGCGTTGAGGCCTATGAGATCAGGTTTCAATGTCCGAAATGCGGGCACGACCTCAGGCAAACAATCGGGCGGCTCAAGGCGAACGAGCACATGACCTGTTCGGGGTGCGGCATTGGAATCAATATCGACACCGATAGGCTGGCCAAGGCCACCGAGGAAATTCAGAAAGCGATCGAGAAAGTTCCTCCGGAAATCACCATCAAGTTTTTCCGCTAGAGGTGTCGCGGGGCGATCGTTGGCGCGGCATCCGAGGAATGCCAAAGCCGCCTGATTTGGACTGATGCACTGCCGACAGCTCGACAAAATTACCGACTGGAGATTTGCAAAGCGATGCAAACCTCCTATATTGCGGTCATTCGAGATTTTGCCTGCCTGGCGAACTGCCCGCCGAGGGCCTTCCGCAAGAACACGCCAAATCCGGATCGTGGCCCGCACAAATGGTTGTGCGGCCCGCAGACGCCTTGGCGCGTTTTCAAGGAGGCCAATATGGCTACAGGTACCGTGAAGTTCTTCAACTCGCAAAAGGGCTTCGGCTTCATCCAGCAGGAGAATGGGGGCCCGGACGTGTTCGTTCATGTCTCGGCCGTGGAGCGCGCCGGAATGCGCGGCCTCGCGGAGGGACAAAAGCTCACCTTCGACATCGAAGCCGACCGCAAGAGCGGCAAGTCCGCCGCCACCAATCTGCAGACCGTCTGACCAGCGGCCGCAGGACAGAGCCCGGCACCTATGCGCCGGGCTCTTGTTCTCCTATTATTGGTCAACGATCGCATTGGCGTCGTTGCTCTCGGTCGCGAGCCGAGGGTCTCGCCATAGCCCGAACAGGACCATCGCAATGGCTCGGAAGCCGGGAACGCGTGTTGAATTCGTGCTGTTCGATGTCTTCTATGAGGACGGCTCGCAGCGATCGAACCGCAAGGTTCCTAGCACGGCTTTGGGCGGCATGGATGGTGACGCTCCGGCTCGCACGATCATCGACGAGCAGGATCGGATGATCGCCGAGAAGTCGGGGCTCCCGGCATTGCCCATCAAGAGTGTCCGCCGCTCCGGTGGGAAGGCTTAATTCCAAGCTTCGTAAACATTGACTCGTGCGTCGTCATTGCCGGGTTTGACCCGGCAATCCATCTGTTTGAAGCAAAGAATGTTTTGCGATGGATGCCCGGGTCAAGCCCGGGCATGACCCGTCAGGCGTTGTGAAGGTTGGTATAAGCCTGGATCGCGGTGTGGCTGGCGCGATTATCGCTTCACGTGATGCTCAGTGTGATGTCCAGTCCCGCCGACCATCAGCAGGCATGGAATCTAGCTCGAGGAATCGTCGGTGCGCTCACTGGCGGGTGGGAGGATGAGTTTGCCGCAAGATGGACAGTCGATTTCATACTCGCGTCGCAACCGCGCCACCGCTCGCATCATGCGATAGCCGCAGTGCGGGCAAATGATCTCGATCTCTGCGGTATCTTTCAGCGGATGGTCGGCCAAAGCTCCTTCTCCGCGATGGCTGGATTTGCGACACGACTGCGGCGGAAGTGCGGCCTCCCCGCTGCAGTTAAGTTTCAGAACGCCTGCCATTGAGGCGTCGGTAGCCAAAGCCGTTCAACCAGGCAAACAGTCGGCCGCTGGTCGATATAATCATAGACTTTGGCGCCAAAAGAGCGCATCGTGACATCGACCGAACCGCCAGCTCAAAGTGGCCGGGCCTTCCATTCAACTTGATCGACCGGGACCCATCCGGGTGTCCGTTGCTCTCGCTCCCAACAATGTCGGGCGAAAGGAAACGCTATGCAATTACCTGAAATCCTGCAAGGAGAGTCGCTCAGGCGCCTCATGCAAGGAGCCATCGTCGGCACTCTTGCAACGGCATTCATCGGCTTCAGTTGGGGCGGATGGACATTGGAAAGCACTGCAAAAGAATTGGCCGTGAAAGAAACCAGTGCTGCCCTGGTGGCGGTTCTTGGCCCGATGTGCGCCGACAAGTTCAGACACGCGGCCGATGCCGAGCTGAACATGGCCGAGTTCAAGAAGGTCAGCTCCTGGATGCAAGACTCCTTTATCCAGAAGGGCGGCTGGGCGACATTCCCTGGCCTGACCGCGGCCGACCTTGCGGTCGCCCAGGAGTGCGCCAAGTTATTGACGACGTAGCAGCGCGAGCTGTCAGGCCGGCAGTACCCCTACGAACGTGGCGTATCGGAAATGAAGGGCCCGTTACGCCGGCTTGTCTCTATTTCCAGAGGCAACAGATGGTAACTGTCCAGGTTCGCGACATTAAATCTGATCCGGGATTCGGCGGGGTAAGACCACAGGGTACGGCCACCGTCACTTTGATCATTCGATCGGAGGAGCTTGGTCGGTTCGAGATTGGCGTTCAGGTACCGGGTCAGCGAAACGAAACCCTGAATATCCAGGAAGCGCATGCGGTACTTCAGCGCTTTTCGCAGCAATTTTCGCAAGCACTGATGCAGCCTTTGGCATTTGAGTAGCGAGCGCAAAACCAGGACAAAGGATCAAGCCATGCGTATCTATATTTTCAAGTCTGAGACGAAGAAAGAATTGCACGCCTTTGCGGGCGATACGATCGGAAGCAAGCTGCCGGAGAACCATGGGCCCTGGACTGTCACCGGGGTGATCGGTCCGGACAAGGCCCCTCCCCACAAGTTCTCACGCAATGCGATCGAAGAAGCGATCGAGGCAGAGGGATTTCAGCTCTGGCGCCTGAGCAAGAAAGCGGAAACCAGAATCTGATCCTTAGCCCCTGATCTGCGCATTGACGGATCCCTATGTCGATCGTACAATTCCTCAAGGTCGGCTGACCAGCCCAAGCGACGCGAGCTGCCGCGCGAGCGCGGCGGTTCATCTCCCCACATGGATCGATAGCGACCGCCAAAGCCTGATATCGTTGCCAGTAACGTGAGGCCGGGAGACGACCATGACAGGAACCCCCGACAACACGGTCATCCTGCATTGGGATGAATGCCGCACCTCATGGGGAGAATTGTCCTGGCGCGACTGGGTCCGGTTCCGGGGATTCGGCGAAGGAGGCCATAGTCTCCTAGCTGGCGCCGAGGCTGGCGAGCATTACTTCCTTGTCTGTGTTCTCGGAGATCGCGGCGAGCTCACCAACGTGATCCCGCACCGCTATGTCCTGTCAACCGACGGGCGGCTTGTTCACGGTTTCGACGGGCTTGGGGAGGCGGAGCGCCAGGAATCCTGCCGGATTGAAGAGCTCCCCTTGCCCACGGTCGAGGATTCGGAGCGCTACCAGGAGCTCGGCGCACGCGGCTTTACGGTCAACCTGCCCCCGCTCCATACGGTGCCGCCCCTGCTGCGGGCGATGCCGGGTCTCGCTGGCGCGCAGCCTAGCGCCGCATGCTGGCATTTTCTTTCGGCGATCGGAATATGCCAGTCGAGCACGCGGGCCAATTAGGATACGAGGCCTCAGGCAGGTGATCGTGCGCCGCATATCGCCGGGCGGCGGCATCTGCTTCACGAGCGACAGGTCCTTGCTTTTCCATTTGTGGCTTTGATGCTGTTTGGAGCATCGGTCAGGAGACAACGGTGAGATGGCTGATTCTTGCTATTTTTCTGTTTGGGATGATCTCATGTCTCAACTGGTATGAGGCCGCGACAAATGAGCGAAAGCTGGCTTATGGACTCATGGCCCTCACAGCCTTTGTTCTCGTGCTCGTGCTGGGAAACACGATCCTCTGAGGCGGCGGCGGCGCTATTGCGGTTGCCGAGAATCTCAACCGTCAAAACGCGCGCGCCTCTCCACCCGGAAAGGCCGCGCGCTTCGCGTCAAGGACAACTCAAAAGCCGGGCGCGCTTGCAACGGTGCGAGGCACCGCTCCTCCATTCGCGCCCGGGGCTTGCCGGCTACCAGTCCCACCGACGCCAGTGGCGATAGTGCCGGTAAGGCCGAGGCCCGTAATAGGCATAGGGTCCACCATAATAGTGGTGCCTGTAATAACGGTGGCCGTACCAGGGACGCCCGACGCTGAACCCGATTCCGGGACCCGAGAAGTAGACTCCTTGAGCCAAGCTCGGGGTCGGGGCGCCAAGGGCCATTGCGCCGATGAAGCCCAGCGCGACCATCGCTTTTGTCATCATTCGCATGCTTTTGTCCTTTCGTTTTCCCGCCTTCTCGCGAAGACGCTCCGTCCATGTGCAAGATAACGCGCAGGAGCCTTCTTGGTTCTGTGGAATTCGGAGCGCCGGGCGCCGGAACGGCGTTCGATCCGTGCGATTTGTGCGCCGCACACCCCGGTCGGCGAGCAACCTCGACCTCGGGAAGAAGTCGGAAGGAGTCGGCGACGATCCCTCCGTTGCCATACCGGACAGCGGCCAGAAATTAAATTTGCGAGGGAACGATGATTGGCGAAATCCATTCTAGGCAAAGGGACCTCTCTTTTCTGCCGGCAAGTGTTCGCGCCGCCAATGGACGCTCTCCTCGTCAAAATCTTCGCCACCGCACTGACATTGAGTCAGGCGACGAGCGGCCCCGACGCGCTGAAGATCCAGTTCGACCGGGTTGCCGACCAGAAGGAGGTGGTTTCGCTCCTGCGCGCGGGCTGCCTGAATATGCGCAAGGCCTTCGATATCGAGGATGTGAACGTCGACGACCTCATTGCCACGGTCATGGATGACCCGGACGTTGTTTCGGGCACCATGCCGGCCTTCAAAGGCCTCAACCTCAATGATCTGCTGGTCGCTTATCGGCAGTTCTGCAAGAACGAGACGGTCACGAATTCGCCGGTCGACCTCGCCGAGGTGATCGATTTCCGCAACAAAGCGGTCGCCGACCTTCCCGATCCCAGCCGGCTCAAGGACCTGAAGCTCCCCAGCGCCAGTGTCGTGCTGGACGCCAAGGGCGAGCGCTTTGCGGAAATCTTCGAGGCGAACCAACGGCGCGTCTTCGTGCCGCTTGGCGAAATCCCCGAGCATGTGCAGAAGGCTTTCATCGCGGCCGAGGACAAGCGCTTCTACCAGCACAAAGGCGTCGACGAGCGGGCGTTGATCCGCGCCTTCATCGGCAATCTGGCCAAGCCAGGCCGTCCGCAGGGCGGTTCCACCATCACCCAGCAGGTCGTGAAGAACTTGGCTGTCGGCGATGATCCCACCTACGAGCGCAAGATTCGCGAGATGATCGTTGCCACCGACCTCGAGCGCGTGCTCACGAAACCGGAGATATTGCAGCTTTATCTCAACTCGACCTATCTCGGCCGCGGCTCATGGGGGGTCGAGATGGCCGCCCGCAGCTATTTCGGCAAGTCGGCCAAGGAGCTCACCCTCGCCGAGGGCGCGCTGCTGGCAGGCCTGACCAAGGGCCCGACCGCCTTCAACCCGGACCGCTATCCCGAGCGCGCGCAGGAGCGCCTGGCCTACGTCCTCACCCGGATGCAGGAGGACGGCGCCATCAGCACCGAGGAGATGAAACAGGCACAGAACGCCCTGCCCAGAATGGTCGCCGACGAAAGGCCGCGCCGGGATACCGGATTCCACTTCATCGATCATCTCTCGCGCGAGGCCAAGACCGTCGCGGGAATCGATCTCGGCCCCGCCGACTCTTATACAGTGCGCTCGACGATCATCCCTGCGCTGCAGCGCGCGACCGAGACCGCGCTGCAGGAAGGCCTCGCGCGCTACGAGATGGACAACCACCGCCTGCAGTTCCAGGGCGCCGAGACAAACCTGTCCGACCCGATCAAGCGCATCGAAACGGAAGGCAAAGCATCGCCGAAAAGACCGGCCTGGCTCCAGGCCCTCGAAGGCGCGCGCCTTCCTCTCTACGACGTGCATTGGCCGGCAGCCGTGGTGGTCGAAAAGGCGGCCGCCAAAGGCCGCGGGACCATCAAGGTTGGCCTCGCTGACGGGCGCATCCTGAGCCTTTCGGCATCGGGGGTAGCGAGCCAAAATGCGCTCAAATTGCATGACGTCGTGCGCGTTCGCGTCATCGAAGGGAAAGGCAGGACTGCCGCGCAGGCGGAGCTGCGGGTGCGCCCGACCGTGCAAGGTGCCGCGCTCGTGATCGAGAACAAGACCGGCGGCATTCTCGCCATGGCCGGAGGCTTCTCCTATCCCCTGAGCCAGCTCAACCGCACGACCCAGTCCCGGCGACAGCCGGGCTCCGCGCTCAAGCCGCTCACCTATCTGGCGGCGCTGCAGAAGGGTTTGCAGCCGAACACGCTGGTGCGCGACCAGGACATCACGCTGCCGCCGATCAGAAAAAACGGATTTTTCACCCGCGGCCAACAGTCCTGGTCGCCGAAAAACTATGACGGCGGTTCGTCCGGCACCATCACGCTGCGCCACGCGCTGGAAAATTCCAGGAATCTCGCAACCGTGAATCTGCTCAAGGGCGGGATTGAGAACGACCCCGAACAGAGTCTCGAGCGCATTTGCACGCTCGCGGTGCGGCCCATCGATCTCGCGGTGTTTTATGCGGCCATCGCCAACGAAGGCCTGCGCCCGACGCCGCACGCGATCGATTCGATCGAGCACGAGGGCTTAATCGTCTGGCGCGCGCCCGAATCGTCGACCCGGATCGAATTGGCCGATCGGGTCGCCTTTTTTCAGCTCAAGACCATGCTGCAGGGGGTGCTGCAACGCGGGACGGCACGCAGCCTGGCGCATCTGGCGCCCTATGCGGCGGGCAAGACCGGCACGACCGACGACGAGAACGATACCTGGTTCATGGGCTTCACCAATGACGTGACTGTCGCCATCTGGGTCGGCTACGACAACGCCGAGGGCAAGCGGCGCACGCTCGGGAGCGGCCAGACCGGCGCGAAGGTAGCGGTCCCGATCTTCGAGCCGATCATCCAGGCGGCATGGGCCTATCACTCATCCAAGACGGCGCTCAACGGGCCCTCGCCCGAGGCGCTGAGCCAGCTCGTCGCGGTCCGGGCCGATTCGGGATCACGCGACGAGCGTTCGGGCCGCGGCGCGGCGGTCGAATATCTTCGGCGTGACCAGAACAGTAGGGCGCAGGACGGCGCATACGAGCTGATCTCGCGCGGACGCGCCGAAAGAGCCGCGGCGTCAGCCCGAGCAGAGAGGCTGCGGCGGCGCCAGGAGGACAATGTTTGGGCCCCGCCGACGAATTGGAATGCGCGGCCGCAGTGGTGGGGCGGTCCGGGCGGTTGGTGGTGAGCCCGCGCAGAGAGCCGGAGCGCAATCTCTCCGTCGTCCTGCCCCGCGTAGGCGGGGCATCCAGTAACCACCGAGCAAGCTATTGAAGCCAAGTAATGCCCATTCCCGAGTTCGGTGGTTACTGGATCGTCCGCATTCGCGGACGATGACACCGAGAGAGGGCGTGTCCTGGGCTTACCTAGCGCCTGGCTCCTTAGAGCCCGCGTGCGCCGTCAGGCCATCCTCATTTTTCGGCTTCTGCCGCGGGATGTCGCATTCGTAGCGTGCTGGTGCGTCGAGGTCTTGACCGGCTCACGAGCGATCATGCTCAAACGCGTCAATTTCGCGGCCCTGCTGGGCGGCTCTGCAGACAGGTGCTGGTGCGCGGAGGGCTTGATCGGCCCGCGAGCGACCAGGCTGAGCCGGGTTAATCTCGCCGTCTTGATGGGGGGCTCTGCCGACAGGTGCTCGTGCGCGGAGATCCTGATCGGCTCCCGAGCGATCCGACCAAGACGCATCAATTGCGCGGCCTTGATGGGGGGATCCACAGTCAGCTCGAGCCGCCGCGTGCGGTTCTGCACCAGCGCGGCAGTTGTGATTTGCGACGGAGCCGATTTGATCGGCAGCGCCGCCGGACGCGGGTCGAGGGATTTCGACGATTTGATCCAGCTGCGGTCGATTGTTTCGGCATCTTGTGGATTGGGGACGTTGTCCTGCTCCGCGAATACCGGCATGCGGCGACAGGGCAGGCGCTGCGCGAACTTGAATGCTGCGCCCTGGGGACTGACGCCCCGCCATTGCTCGGCCGGAAGGCCGGTGATGATGAGCACGTAATTGCGGGTCTCGCGCGGCAAATTTCCGCGCTGGGCGAGCCAATGGGCGATCCGGCCCGGACCCGCATTGTACGCCGCCGCCGCCAATCCGAGATTGCCGAACTGCCGGTGGAGCTGGTGCAATAACTGCGCGGAGGCCGGAATCGCCTGCAAGGGATCGAATGGATTCTCCAGGCCGGATTTGACCGCGGTTCCCGGCATGAACTGCGCGATGCCCTCGGCGCCGGCCGAGCTCACGGCGCGGGGATTAAATCGGCTCTCCTGCCAGATCAGGTTGGCGAAAAAAGCAAGTGGGAGATCGTGGGCCTTTGCCGACGAGGCGAGCGCGTCGCAAAGCTCTTCGAGCGAGAGCTCCGGAGCTGCCGCTCGCTCCGGCGCAGCCCCGGTGGGTTCGATCGAGTCGGCCTGCACCGGTTCCTCACCCGCTTGCGAGCTGGGGAGGGTTTCGTCGCCGGCAGCCGTGCCGATCTGCGTTTCGTGCGACGCCGGCGGCTGCAAGACCGACTCGTCCAGCCGCGCCCGCTCTCGATCTCCGTCCACGGCAGGAAGGCTGGTTCCTGCCGCGGGTTGAGCGGGGAAATCGTTTTGCAAGGCCGTTGCAGGCTTGTGAGAGGCAGCAACAGATCCGATCGTGCCCAAAGAAAAGAAAGCCATTGCGACAAGTGCCCGCATCTATGGACGCCTCCCTCCGTGTGCGGACCGTCGTCGCCGAGCGACGATCCACATGATATTCTTGTTGATAAAAGAAGGTTTCCCTTCCGCCGCTGGCGGCTGGGTGCCGCGTCATTTCGGCTATTTTGTGAACACGGAAACTAAAAGTCGGCAGGATGGACGATGGAACTTTATCGGCGCTCCGGCGCCGATTAACTTAGATTGGTGATGCGATTCGCAAATACGGTGACGTACTTTGCCGTCTCGTTTCGGGGTTTGAGGGGGGCTTGCTGTTGAACGTCGGCGGATGGTCGACGGCGCTCAATTTGTTAAAATGCAGTGCTTAAAATTGTTGGAACCGCGACGATTCGCCGCCAGCGATGGAACTTCGTGCAGGGAACCCGGGAAGGCGGGCGATTCAATCCTCGATGAGGCCATCGAGGAGCGCCGGGGAGATCACCTCGGCGGGGTGTTTGAGATCGGCGAGCGCGGGGCCAGGCTTCCCGATCAGGGCGAGCGCGGCGCGCAGCTGGCCGCCGGCGCGGTCGAGAATGGTCTTCGCCTCGTTGAGATCGCAGCCATGGAGCAGCAAGACCGCAAGCTTGACGCTGCCGTTGCTGCGCTCGAGCGCTGCACGCGCGTCCTCCCGATTGCGCCCGGTGAGCCGCATCAGAATGCTCTCGCTCCGCTGCACCAGCTTCGTGTTGACAGCCTTCAGGTCGACCATCAGGCCCTCGTACACGCGGCCGAGCAGGATCATCACCAGGGACGACAAGAGGTTGAGCGTGATCCGCTGCGCGGTTCCGGCGTTCATTCGCGTCGAGCCCGCGATCGGCTCGGCGCCGGTGTCGAGCCAGATCGGATGATCCGCTTCCTCGAGGATCGGCGTCTCGCGATTGTTTGCGATTCCGACCGTC